>ERZ1048686.1085-NODE-1085-length-22354-cov-6.082022_pt1 | contig 22354 bp, 20 predicted proteins | sample MGYA00383099_ERZ1048686 | MGnify/ENA primary metagenome ERZ1048686 (study PRJEB29581, sample SAMEA5548369) | metagenome | biome: marine; feature: coastal; material: water | depth 25 m | study: Short-term variability in the microbial, nano- and picoplankton... | reverse complement strand
TTATCAGACCTTCATGCTCCAACATGCGCAAAGCAAGACGGACGGGTGTGCGCGACACATTGTGCGTATCGCACAAACGTGCCTCAGAAATGCGTTCTTCTTCACCATAGTTGCCCAGTACGATGTCATGTCGAATGCGTGCGGCGAGTTCTGTATCGATAGATTCCATGAGTCCATTCAGCTTGTTTGGGATCCCAAAGTCAAGTTTTCGACTGAAAAGCAAATACGCTCCGAAGATTCCACTTGATTTGGGATCCTTAATGGTCGTTATATAGTCTTAAATTGGTAGAATCTAGCGCGATGCGGAGGGGCAGGCTGTTTCTGGGATCCTAAAGGGAACTCGAAGCACAGCACAAGCGGTTTGCGACGCATGATAAAAGGAGCCTTTCCATGGATGGTGGGACACACATTAGATCCCTGAAGCATTTTATTGCTGGCAAGTGGGTTAGCGCAACCAGCGGCGCGACATTTGAAGTACTAAATCCTCTTGACGATAGTCCTTACGCATATGCTGCGAAGGGTTCAGGTGACGATGTTCGCCAAGCAGTTGCGGCGGCAAAGGCTGCCTTCACATCTTTCAAAGAAACAACCCCAACAGAGCGCGAACGCTGGCTCTTGCGCGTTGCAGAGATTATGGAAGTGCGTCAGAAAGATCTGGTGGATTGCTTGATCGATGAAATCGGCTCGCCCGTGCAAAAGGCGATGTTCGAATTTACAAAGGGCCTGACGATGATCCGTGCCGCCGCCGGGATGTGCCGCAATGTGCGTGGTGAGACGATCCCGTCTGATCGCCCTGGCACGTTTTCCATGTCGATCCGCGAACCACTTGGTGTGGTTGCGGTGATCACGCCGTTCAACGTGCCTTTAATCAAGACGACGCGTTTGGTCGCCAATGCTTTGGCGGTAGGGAACACGGTTGTGCATTTGCCATCTGAAATGGCGCCGCATCTTAGCTTGATCTTTGCGGAGATTGTCGCAGAGGCTGGCATTCCAGAGGGTGTTTATAACGTCGTGACAGGGATGGGCGCTGAGATCGGTGATGATCTGACCAGCCACAAGGACATCGATTTCGTCACCTTCACAGGCTCTACCATTGTGGGTCAGCATATCAACGAGATTTGTGCGAAGAACAAAACGCCGAACACGTTGGAACTTGGCGGCAAAAGCCCGACGATTGTCCTCGCCGATGCGGACCTTGATAAGGTCATGCCGCTTGCCGCGCGCTCGGTCTTTATGTTCGCGGGACAAGCCTGCATCGCGTCCAGCCGTTTCTACGTGGAGCGACCTTTGTACGATGAGTTCGTCAAGCAGTTCTCGTTCATCATTGGAAAGCTCGGCATGGGCGATTTACGCGATCCAAATACTGTCATCGCGCCCGCCATTTCGCCACGTCAGCGTGAACGCATCAAGAGCCACATCGACGATGCGCGCGCCAAAGGAGCCAATGTGATCGGCGGCGAATGGGAGGGCAATCGCTGCCAGCCGACCTTGCTGACTGATGTTTCCGAGGACATGGCAGTTTGCCGAACGGAGACCTTTGGGCCTGTCACCGCGATCTACCCGATTGATAGCTATGAAGAGGGTTTGGAAAAGGCGAACGACACCGAATACGGCCTGTCTTCCGCGATCTTTACGAAAGACATCGACAAAGCCTTTCACTTCGCGCGCAATTCTAATGCGGGCATGTGCCACATCAATGGCCCAACCATCCATGACGAAGCGCACGTGCCGTTCGGCGGCAATGGCGAAAGCGGGGTAGGCCGCGAAGGCACAGACGCGGATATGGAAGCGATGACAGAACTGAAATGGGTTACGGTGCAGCTATGACGTTTACACTTTATCATCACGGGTCTTCCGTTTGCGCCGCTAAAGTCCGCTTCGCGATGGCGGAAAAGGGCATGGATTGGGAAGGCGTCTACATTGACATTCTTGCAGGCGAGCAATTCGAGCCTGAGTATCAAAAGATCAACCCGAAGTCCGTTGTTCCGACGCTCGTGCATAATGATCTAGTGATCCCCGACAGCACAGTTATTGTTGAGTATCTCGACCAGATCACGCCCGAAACCTCGGTCCATCCAGTCGACCCTTATTTGCGCGCGCAGGTGCGGTATTGGACCAAAGCAGTGGATGAAGACCTGCACCCTGCGTGTGGTGCGATGACATTTCTCTGCTCTCATCGCCACACGGTTTTGCGTAAACTTGGCAAAGAGGGCACTGAGAGGTTTCTCGCTTCTACGCCGGAGTTTTCTGTCACGTCTGATTGGAAGAGCTTCAAAGACGCAATCATTCGTCATGGCTTTGATGCGCCCGGTGCGGTGGAGAAGGTCAAGCTCTACGACAGTTATCTCTACAAGATGGAAAAGGCGCTGGAGGGCAACGAATGGCTTGTTGGCAACACGTTTACCATCGCGGATATCGCGCTCACGCCTTACGTCAATCGTCTCGCGATGATGTCGATGCGCGGCATGTGGGAGGGCGGTCGCTTGCCTAATGTCGAGCGCTGGTTCAACGCCATTGAAGCGCGCGAGCATTTCAAGCCATGCTTCATTGATTGGGTGCCGGAAGATCTGACCAATGATCTGCGCGAAAACGGGATCAAGAGCTGGCCAGAAGTCGCCGCTATCCTTGAGATCGAGATTTAAGAATAAAGTTAAGGGAGAAGAGACATGGGTCGTTTAGACGGAAAAACCGCAGTCGTCACTGGTGCCGCGCGTGGTATTGGCGCGGAATATGCAAAGAAATTGGCCTCTGAGGGTGCTAATGTTATCGTAACAGATATTCTGGATCCTGCAGAAGTCGTGGCCGAAATTAATGCCGCGACAGGTGGTAAAGCACTTGGCATGGTTGTTGATGTGACGTCTGATGATGATCTGAACGCGATGGTAGCAAAAGCCGAAATCGAATTTGGTGCACTTAATATCGTCGTCAACAATGCGGGTCTGTTTGCGAACCTAGAACTCAAGCCGTTCTTTCAGATTGACAATGATGAATTTGATAAGGTCATGACGGTCAACACGCGCTCTATTCACCAATCAACCAAAGCCGCGCTGCCTGCTTTGATGCGCGCGGGTGGTGGTAAGATCGTCAACATCGCTTCCGGCACATTCTACTATGGCCCTCCCGGTCTGTCACATTACACTGCCTCCAAGGCGGCTGTGATTGGTCTGACGCGCGGTCATGCGCGCGAGCTGGGTGACAAAAACATTCAGATCAATGCGATTGCTGTTGGCTTGACCGAAAGCAGCTCTATTCGCGACGAAGACAAATGGGACCGCGCACGTGCACCCACAGTCGATTCCCGCTCGATCAAGCGCGAAATGGTGCCCGAAGATTTGCTTGGAACGCTTATGTTCCTGTGTACGTCTGACAGCGATTTTATCACGGGCCAGACGATCAACGTCGATGGCGGCAAGGTGAACCTGTAAAAACCATGTCAAAAACTCAGTCACAACGCAAAAATATCCTCTTCATCATGTGCGATCAGTTGCGCTATGACTATCTGTCTTGTGCGGGTCACAAGACCTTGCACACGCCCAATATCGACAGTTTGGCAGAGCGCGGCGTGCGCTTTTCCAATGCTTACGTGCAGTCCCCTATTTGTGGCCCAAGCCGGATGAGTACATACACGGGACGCTATCCATCATCTCATGGAGCGACAGCGAATTTCGTACCGCTACGCGTGGGGGAACGTAACATTGGCGATCATCTCAAGCCTTTGGGAATGCGTCCAGTTCTTGTAGGCAAGACCCACATGATCCCCGATCAGGAAGGGATGAAGCGTCTTGGTATTGACCCAACGGGTCCGCTTGGCATGCATCATTCGCAAATCGGATTTGAGCCCTATGAACGCGATGACGGTATTCATCCTGACGCTGTCTTGAAGCCGAATGTGGCGTATAACAAATACCTCAAAGAGCGCGGCTATGACGATCACGAGAACCCGTGGCACTGGGCTGCCAACTCCGTTGATCGTGACGGCGAGGTGCGTTCTGGCTTTTTCAACGATGTCGCGGCCAGCCCTGCGCGGGTGACGGATGAAGAATCCGAGACGCCCTACATGACCCGCCGAGCGATGCAATTTTTGGAAGAGGATGATGGCGAAAAACCATGGTGTCTTCACCTGAGTTACATCAAGCCACATTGGCCCTATATCGCGCCTGCGCCTTACAACGACATGTACTCAGCGGCAGAAGTTCAGCCTGTTCATAGTTCTGAAAAAGAACGCGAAAACACTAATCCTCTCGCGCAGCATTTCCAAGAGCGGATTTGCGGGCGCACGTTCTCGAAAGAAGAAGCGCGCGAGACGGTGATCCCCGCCTATATGGGGCTTATTAAACAGATCGATGACCAGCTTGGCGTGTTGTTCGAGTTCATGGAGCAGAAAGATCTGATGAAGGACACGATGATCGTGTTTACCTCTGATCATGGCGAATATTTTGGCGATCACTGGATGGGGGACAAGGATTTCTTCCATGATCCTGCGGTTAAGGTTCCTTTGATTATTTTTGATCCTGATACGTCTTGCGACAGCACGCGCGGCACGGTTCAAAATGCACCAGTGGAGGCGATTGATCTGCTTCCAACCTTTATCGAATACGCTGGTGGCGAGGTGGCGCAAAACATTCTTGATGGACGATCTCTGATGCCGTTTTTGCAAGGGAATGAGGTGCCGTGGCGCGAATTTGTCGTAAGTGAATATGACTATTTTCAGCAGGTCTTTAGCCCGAAAACTGGCCGTGCACCGCTGGAGTGTCGGATCTATATGATCAAAAATGACCGCTGGAAGTACATTCACGCGCCAGGCTATCCGCCGCTGCTGTTTGATTTGGAAAATGACCCCGATGAATTCGTCGATTTGGGTCTCTCTGAGGATCACGCAGAAGCACGTCAAAAAATGCACTATGCTTTGGCAGATTGGTCACTGCAATACCGCCAGCGCGAGACGGTGTCAGAGCAACGCGCAGGCCAAATGATTGGGCTTGAGGACAAGTTTGGCGTGCTGATTGGCTATTGGAATGAAGACGACGTCAAACCTCCGGCAACAGCACCTGATTTCGCAGCTAGTCCAAAAGCGCATTAAGCGACCCCTAATAATATATCCTAGAAGGAATTCGACAGATGGCACATCTTGGCGAAGATATCATTGGCACAAGTACTCAAGCACCGTTCTTCAAAGTCGCGAACGCGGATGAGATTGGTATTGAGGCCCCAGAAAACCGCATTGGTGACGCGGATCGTACATGGGTGCGCTCGTTCAGTGGTTTCCAGAAAGAAGCATTGGTGCGCTCTGCCAAGACCAGCGACACATGGCGTTTCGTCAGCGATGAAGGGCCGTACCTGAACGGCCACGACGCGGCTTGCTGCCCCCTCGCGTTTTTGTCCTGCGGAATGGCCGCGAGCTACATGAACGAGATCATGGCGCTAGCGGAGCAACAGGGTGTCGAAATACGCAAGCTCAAGCTTATTCAGGACAATTACTACACGATGAAAGGCTCGATGATGAAGCGCACGATGGTCGGTGGCGCTGAGAATATCGAACTACAGGTCGAGATTGATTGTGATCTTGATGATGCGGCATTGAACGAATTTCTAGTAAACGCGACTTATGCGTCACCACTCAATGGCTTGATGCGCGGGCAGATCGAGAGCCTGTTCAAACTTAGCAAGAATGGCGCTGAATTAAGCACTGGTGATGCTTTAGAGCTAAGTGGTGCGATCTTGCCAGATCCCGGTGATCACTTCGCCAAAGCCACTCCGATGGAGGCCGTAGACGGCTTGATGAGCAAGGTTGGCCCGACGCCTAAGAAAGATGTGAGCGGGGGGACTGCAACCAATGCGTCTTCGCTTAGTGATGAGCAAAATCGTCGTCTCAATATTGGCGCCGTGGCCGAGCTGCGCGAAGATGGCATTAAGCAAATCCAACAAATGCAATACTCGCCCTATGGCACCTCGTTCATGCTGCTGAGTTCCGAAGATGGCCGCGCGCCGGATGCGAATACGCTGATTTCTGCGGGCATCGGTTTTTGCTTTATGACTCAGTTCGGCCGCTTCGTGTCGATGCTAAAACTCGACCTGCCGGACTACCGCATCGTGCAAGACACGCATTTTAGCCTTGGCGGCGCGAGCGGGGAAACCGGTAAAGCGGGCGGTGCCGATCCAATTGAAACGCATGTTTATTTAGAGACCACCGAGAGCGACGCGACCGCGCAAGAGATGCTCGATATTTCAGAGAAAACCTGCTTCCTGCACGCCTTTTGCAAAACAGATTTGAAAACGAAGCTCAAAATCAAACGGATTGCCTAACATGCAAAGATTTAAGAACTCAGACATTCCGATCTGGGTAAACGTGCTCCAAGTTCTGCTAACCCTGATCATGCTTGGGCAGGTCTATATGTATTTCTTCGATCATGACTTGCTCTCTGCGACAGGTGTTGTGATCTATGGAACGCCCGATTTGAACCTTGTCTATGAGATGGGTGGTCGCACATTAACTATGGCTGCAGCGTCGATATTTGTGCTGATCATGCAAGATACGCGTCAATTTCTTGTGGTGCTTTTCATGAATATTCTGCGCGAGGGTGTAGAGACAATCATCGATCCGCTCTTTCCGATTGCAAACGCGCCTGCAGGTCCGGCGATGGATTTTGGGATGCACGTTGTAATCGTCGCGATTGAAGTTCTGGCGTTTGTGGTGATTTGGAAGCGTGTCAAGAAACGCTCCCAAATTGGCCTTTAAGCAGCCAAACGCTGGGACCGTCTGCGTCGGTTTTCGTAGGCGCGGTAGGTCTCAAGCAATGCGAGTGGTAAGAAGTGAACAAGTGCGGGAGCGATGCCGCCCCAATCGTGTAGCGCCGCCCAGTGGAGCAGTGTCAAAACCGCAACGCCATAGACCCAGCGTTGCAGCGACTTCCACTTAGGGCCAAGGCGGTGCACCCAAGCGTCGCTGGATGTGATCGCAAGCGGCACAAAGATGAAAAACGCCAGCCAACCTGTCCAGATATAAAACTTGGACATCTCGCCGCCTGAAAGAGCAAGCGTGCCTGTGTCGAGCAGATAGAGCACCGTGTGCAACAGCGCATAACCAAAGGCTGCAACGCCTAAATAGCGTCTGTGTTTCATCAACCAGCGCGGACCGCGCCAGCCTTTGAGAAGCATAGTTAACGGCGTAATCATCATTGTGATAATCATAAAGCGCGCGGCAAATTCCCCGCTGGGATGCAGCAACTGGTGGATCATTTTTGCGTCGCCTGAGGCGAGCCCGATGATCATTGGAATTGCTGGAAGGCAGAGCAATGCCCAGAATGTGTAGGGTTGATCCCAGAGTGATTTCAGTACGGACATGACGATTTTCCCTTTTGTTGAGGATTGTACGCGGCACGCTGAACTATCCGCCGCAGATGTCGAAAGAAAATTCCGTGCTTAAACCTGCTTCATATACCCAGAGCGATCCCGCGCGATGTAGAGCCCTGCGATAATCAGAACGAATGCAATTTTCATCGAAGAGGTGATTGCATCGCCCAACAAAAGAACACCAAACACATTGGCTAAGATGATACTGAAGTAGGCGTTAGGCGCGAGGAAGACAGGGCCTTTGCGGCGGATCAGGAAAAAGCGGATGGAATAGGCGATCGCTGTTGAAAGGATGGATACTCCGAGCAGGCCAAGCCAAGGGCGCACACTGGGCAGGTCGCCCTCAAACACTGAGATGAAAGGCCAGATCCCAAACACTGACGCGACTAAGGAACTCGCGCCGATCAATGAAAGGGGATTTGCCTTCGGCATCACGCGCATCAGGATCGCGGCTGTGGCGAGACAAGCAACGGCTGCGAAGATGGCAAGCATCGGCAGTGCACTATTGCTTGCAGTTTCCCCTATCCAGCTTTGGGGTTCTGAAATCACCAACAGGCCCGTCAGCCCGATCCCCAAGCCGATTAGTTTTTGACGTGAGATTTTCACTTTTAGAATGACGCTTGAGAGCCCAATCGTGATCAAAGGGATCAACGCATACATCGCCCCCACTTCATTTGAGGGCAATGTCAGCAGCCCGTAGGTCGTGAAGCCAATGGGCAGCACAAAATTGACCATGCCAAGGATCACTGCCCATTTCCAAAACCAGAGTTTAAGGGGCAAGCCATCGCCCAATAGATATGTGACGGGGAGTAGGAAAACGGCGCCTATAACCAAGCGTCCACCAGCGGCTTGCTCCAATGTGAAACCCTCAAGCGAGAATTTTGCAAAGACGAATGACAGGCTCATACAGACGGCCATCACGCAAAAGGCGATCCAGGCGGTGTAGTCTGTGCTTTGGTCTTGTGGTTGCACTTAAGATCAACCGCCTACGATTGCTTGTGGCAGGTATGAAGCGATTTGTGGGAACACGATCAACAGGCCAATCATCGCTGCCATTGCAAACCAGAAGGGCCAGATGCCATTAAAGATCGTGCTCATCGGTACATCTTGTGCGATGGATTTGACGATGAACACGTTAATACCAACAGGCGGGCTGATCATTCCCATTTCAAGCACTATAACAACAATGATGCCGAACCAAATCAGATCCCAATCAAGGGCAACAGCAATAGGGATCACGACAGGGATGGTCAGCACAAGCATTGCCATCGCCTCAAGAAACATACCGAGGAACATGTAGATCAGCACGACGATCAGTAGGATGCCAATCTCGCCAATAGGAAGCGACGTAAGGATCGTAACCAGTTGCGCGGGCAATTCAGTTAGTGACATGAACGGAATGAAGACGAAGGCACCGATGATGATCATAAAGACGGTAGCGGTGGCGTTCATCGTCTCCAAGATCACTTGTTTTGAAGCGCTCCAATTTAGTGAACGACGCGCGAGAGCGACGACAAAGGTCAGGAATGCACCAACCGCGGAGGCTTCGACAGGGGTGAAGAAGCCTGTGTACATGCCGCCAATGGTGGCGAGCACGACGATGAGGATCGGGAGTGCGCGCACCAATGAGGACAGACGTTCCGCACGCCCAAAGCGTTGCCCGCGTGGGCCTGTGTCTGGATTGCGGATCACAGTGAAATAGATCGCGGCAATGAAAAGAAGCGTCAGGATAATGCCGGGAAACACACCCGCCATGAACAATCGCCCGATGGATTGCTCTGTTAGGACAGCATAGATGATCATGCCGCCAGAAGGGGGGATTAAGAAGCCTAGCGTACCGCCTGCCGCAACCGACCCAGTGGCGAGGCTGTCGGCGTATTTGTATTTCTTCATCTCTGGCAGCGCGACGCGCCCCATCGTGACCGCAGAGGCGAGTGAGGAGCCGGAAAGAGCAGCAAACCCTGCACAGGCAGCAATGGTTGCAGACGCCAAGCCGCCTCGCAGATGCCCCATCCAGCGGTAGGCAGCAGAGAATAAATCGTTCGACATTCCCGACACCCCCGCAAGATTACCCATCAGGACGAACATCGGTATCACCAACAGATTGTAGTTCGAGGCGGCTTCGAACGTCTCGCCTGCGAGGTTGGAATAGGCGATCTTGAGACCACGCGCCCAGGCTTGGTCTTCTGCCATGCCTACAGCGATAAACTTGTTCGCGTTGGCGATGATCGTACCGATGAAACCGACACCGAGCATAGATAGGCCAACGGGCATGCGCAGCGCCAAAAGGATGAAAAGCGACAACAGCCCCAAGATACCAAGAAGCGTAAGGCTCATCATAAAGGGTCATTTCCAAGCTTAAGTTTCACGACTTCGCCAGAGCGCAAAAGCTGCCAGATATCCAAGAGGATGACGACAGCGTAAATTGCGACGGATGCGGCCAAGAGGTAGTAAAATGGCTCGTAAGAGATCAGCAATTGTTGTGTTGTCTCGCCAAATTTGCTCGCTGTGCCCCCCGCGTGCCACAAACGCCATGCCATGAAAAACAGCAGTGCCGCGCCCAATATTTTGACCACGATCATTGACCACTTTGCGAATGCGGTGGACATGCGCGCCTCTAAAGCTTCGATCTCGATATGTGCGCCGGCGCGCGCGCCAAAGGGGATCGACAAGGCGACGATCACTACCAAAGACAGAATCAACAAATCCTCCGCGCCTGTGATGGGCGCGTTCAGAACCTTGCGCATGATCAACACGTTCCAGACCGAAAAGCCGGTCATAAAGATCAGCGTAGCCCCGCCGCAGAGCTGGGCGATCCATGTGAGGGCACGATCTAATGCGGCGATCAAGGCGGGCTCATAGCTCATTTGGAGTTACACGTCCGCAAAGTTGGCACACCACTTTAGCACGCCCTCTTTGAAACTGTCTTTCTTCGCAAATGCCTCTGCCCAGCGAACAATGTTAGGATAGTTTTCGAACGGGTAGCCGCAGCCCAATAGAACGAAGTGCAATGGGATCCAAGAGATATCGGCAAGTGTATATTGCTCCCCCATGATCCAAGTGCGATCTTCCAGTGTCTTCTCTAACTTAAAGAAACACGCGTCCAGAATGGCCGTGGCTTTGTCGAGATCACTGGTGCTGAAATCCTTGCCGCCTGCGTGTTTGGCGTGGAAGCTCTTTAGCTCTTCATTCTTTTGAAGCGCATTGTATTTCGCTTCTTCTTCGGCAGTTTTCTTGATCTTCGGTGCCATTTTGGTGGCGTAGACATAGGGTTTGCAGGCAGGCACATGAAGCGCTGCGGCAAGGTGCAGCCAGCTTTTCATTTCTGCCTCGTCGCCATGACGCAAAGACGGTTCAGGATATGTTTCATCAAGGTAATCGATGATGTCATTGGACTCGATATGCACCACGCCATTGTCAATCAACGTGGGCACCAGGCCGTTGGGATTGATCCCGAAATAGTCGTCTGTAATGTTCTCTTTCTTCTTGAGGTCAAGGTGGTGACCGTCCCAAACAAGACCCTTTTCGATTAGTGTCATCCGTACCCGCATAGAGCAGTTGGAAATATCTCCGTGATAGAGATGCAGGCCTTCGAAGGCTTCGACGGATTTGTTGGTGGGGACGATGACGACCATGATTTTGCTTTCAAATAGAGGTAATGAACGTGCCCCGAATGGTTCAGGGCACGCGTCGTTTAGAGTGAAGGTTACTTGTTCAAAGCACCATAGATATCGCGCACATTGCTGATGCCGCGACCTTCGTAATCGGCAAAGATAGCTTCAAGACCGCCTGCCACGGCCGCATCCATCTTTGCGCGTTCTTCATCGGACACAACAATCCATTCGTAGTTCTTGTCTGTCGCTGCTTCGATCATCATCTTGGATTTATCATCCGCGCCGTCGAATGACTTCGCAAGCTCTAGCGACATGGGCAGGCCTGCAAGTTCATCAATGATTGCGCGGTGCTCATCCGACAGACCCATGTAACGCTCTTTGTTCATTAAAGCGTAGGTCACGGCAAAGCTTGTCGGCACGTTTTCTACGATGTGCGTTGAGACATCCCAAAAGTTCCAAGGTGGCGTGATGTTGTTGTAAGACGATGTCGTCGCATCGATCGTACCTGTTGAAAGGCCCGTGTACATTTCAGTCACCGGCATTTGCACAGGCACCGCGCCGAGGGCTTCGACAATGGGTGTCGTCATCGCCGCGAAGGGCACGAGCTTTGCGCCTTTAAGCCCTTCCATCGTGGAGACGTCACGTGTCGCGGCAAGCAGGTTGCCTGCAACTGTGCCAATCGCCAGCACTTTCACATCGCCGTATTCATCAGCGAGGTGATCCTCATAGATGTCCCAGATCGCGCGTGTGGATTGATCTGCGGTGTCAGCGCTGCCAGGCAAAATCGCCAGCATGGTTTTCGGGAACAGCGCCGGCGTATATGCGGAAACGCCAAAGACGATGTCGCCGACGCCTTCGACGACGCGTTTGTATTGCTGCACAGGACCCGCGCCAAGCTGACCAGCAGGATAAAGCTTTATCGTCAAGGAACCAGCAGAGCGGGCTTCGATCTCCTTGCCAAACCACGCAAACATGCCAGTGTTAGAGTGGTGTTGCGGCGGCAAGAAAGTTGCGACACTCAGTTCTTCGCTCGTGGCGGTCTGTGCAAAAACGCACAAAGACGCGGAAAGTGCGAGCCTAAGGCCAAAATGTAACAGTTTCATAATCTTCATCCCTTTGTTGGCAGGGCTAAGGCTTAATGGGATCCCAACCTCGGCGAAGGAATCGACTGAGCGCCTATTTTCCCTTGTAATGTTCCATCGTTGCAACATTTGGGATCCTATTTCAACATTTTTGTCTACTTTTTTTGTGTTAATACAGTCAAACGCTTGATTTTGGGATCCCAGACCCGTCTATTGTGTATGAAAGGTTTGCGTTAGCGCGACCGCAAAATTCTGAGGAGATCTGCCCATGCACCCCGAACTCAAAGCACATCCAGAGTATTTCCAGAAAGAAATCGTGCAATTGGCTGACAACGTTTACCAAGCCTTCGGTTTCGCGGCGTCCAACGTCTACATGTTTGTCGGCGACGACGGCGTGATCATCGTCGATACCTCAGAAACCACAGCGGCTGCAGAAAACATCTTGGCCGAGTTCCGCGAGATCACGGATTTGCCGATCACGACGATTATCCTCACGCACTCGCACCGCGATCACGTGTCTGGCGCAAGCGTTTTTGCGGAAGGCGGTGCGCCTGAGATTATCGCAAGCAAGCGATATTCAGAGGACTCGCTCTTCGTGGCGTCCAATCATCCGCAGCCCGTCAAAGCTATGCAAGTGCGCACGAAACGTCAGTTTGGCATTGGGCTGTCTTATCCGGATGAGATTGTTGGGATTGGAGTTGGTCCGGGCGCGCGTCCCCTTAAAGGCATGGGGGCAGGGGCCTTGCCACCGACGCAGCGTATTGGCGATGAGGGCACGAAACTAAACCTGCATGGCGTCGAGTTGGAGTTGGTTATGGCACCGGGTGAGACACCAGATCATATGGTGGTTTGGTGTCCTGAAAAGAAAGTGCTGATTTGCGGTGACAACTTTTACCGCTCGTTCCCGAACCTTTATCCGCCACGCGGCACCGCCTATCGAGATTTCGATACGTGGGCAGACACAATGGATCTGTTGATGTCTTTTGGACCAGTGGTGCTTGGTCCCGGTCATACCAAAGCGGTTTTTGGGGCTGAAAAAATCCAAAGCGATCTAACCGATTACCGCGATGCGATCCGTCACATTGTCGATGAAACGCGCAATGGCATGGATGCGGGTCTGACGATTGATGAGTTGGCGCATAAAGTGAAGCTGCCGGATCATCTGGCAGAAAAGCCGCATTTGCGCGAATACTATGGCCGCATTGATTTCTCTGTGCGGGCTTATTTCGTTGGAACGATGGGTTGGTTTGATGGCAATCCGACCTCGATGGCTCCGCTGGCACCAAAAGACGAAGCCGCTCGTTTTATTAAGATGGCGGGGGGTGCACCTACGGTGATGAATTTTGCCGAAAAAGCCTTGGCCGAGGGTGATTTTCAATGGGCGTTGCAACTCATTGATCGCCTCTTAGCGGTGGAGCATGAGTTTGAAGCGGCAACACAATTGAAGGCGAAAACCCTTCGCGCGCATGCGGTGTCGCAGATCAACTGCCCGACGCGGCACTACTACATTCAATGCGCTAAAGAACTGGAGGGTGGGGCCTAAACGCTTAGGTCTCCCCCTCGCGCCTGGCTTTTTGGTGTTGATCCTCGATCAAGCCGATCTTCCAATAGCCGGAAATATAGGTGTCTTCACGGGGCACCTGTTTTTCGTTTGAGTGGAACGCGCGCAAAGATCTGATGACCGCAGATTCCCCTGCGATACAGGTTTGAACGCGTCCTGTTGGCCAGTCCATCGCGCGAATGAAATCTTCCTGCTGAGTTGAGGGCGTGTGCGGATCGGGGTGGACCAACCAATGCACATCGATCCCTTCGGGCGCGTCGATCTCTTGCTGATCTTCCTTCGCCGTCACTTCAAAAATTGCGACGCCTTGCGCGTCTCTTGGCATCGCTTCCAAGGCTACCGCGGCCACAGGAATGGCCGATGGATCTGCTGCAACAAGATACCAATCCGCGTTAAACCTTGCGACCTTTGGCGTACTTGGGCCTGCGAAGCCGAGAAAATCTCCAGCTTTCGCATGGCTCGCCCAACGCGAGGCTGGCCCGTCATCGCCGTGCGCAACGAAATCAATGCTTAGCTCTTGGGTGCCGGCATCGAATTTACGCACGGTGTAGGTGCGCTTTACGATGGGCTTGCCGCTTCGCAAGCGCTCAATGAACGCGTCTTTTGATTTATCCACATTGGGAATTAGAAGCTTGCAATTCCCGCCCTCACGGCCTTCGGGAAAGCCATCGAGTTCTGGGCCCGCAAAGACCACTCGGATCATGTTTGGCGTGAGATACCACGCGTTTTTCACCGTTAAGATACGAGGTGTTTGAGCGGATTTTGGTGAACGCGTCATCTCAGGTTTCCTATATCAAAACGGATCAAGGTCGTTGGCGATGGACACGGCACCAGAAAAACGCGCTGAAATTTGCACCGCGAAATCAGGTGCAGAGTCAGGCGTGATGCTATCGAGCGGAATATGTACAGCGACGACCTGAGCTACACCCGCGCGCGCCGCAAGCTCGCCCAATTCTGCTGGGCTTAGATGGTGATGATGCAAATGTTTGCCCATCATCGCGATGCGTTCAGGGGTCATATGCGGGTTCTTGCTTTGCAATTGCGCGATAACCTGCTCGGCAAGCATCATTTCCCCAACCAAAAGCTGCGCGCCTTTGGCAAGCTGCTCAACCGCGCGGCAAGGTCCTGTGTCGCCTGTAAACACAATCGAGCGATCAGGCGCGTCAAAGCGCAACGACAATGAGACAGGTCCTTCGGTGCCGAGTTCGTTTTCCGGCCGATAATGCGTGTTTTCACAACATGTGATGTCGATATCATCGATGCGAAATGTGCTGTCAGACGTGATCTCTTCAACCTGCACAAAGTCGCGCGGATGCGGGAAGCTCTGCCCTTTTACACCAAAGCCGATTTGGTTGGGCACATCGCATGCCATCGCCAACCCTTCGACAATTTGACGTGTGCCAGGTGGGCCATAAATCGTGATCGGTTCTTTGCGCTGAAGCATCATGTTGATCCCAAGGCATGTGAACAGACTACCGATATGATCAAAATGATGATGGGTTAGAATGATCTTATGAACACGGCGAAAGTCGATGCCTGCGCGCATAAGTTGCTGCATCGCGCCTTCGCCGCAATCGATCAGGATCACCCGCTCACCACGCGTGATTGCATGTGAAGGTGCTGCGCGATGAAGCTTTGGAACAGGGCCGCCGGCGGTGCCAAGAGTGATGAATTTGGTATCAAACATCATGCTCTTCAAGCTTGCGCCGTCGGAAGTGGAACGCGATCAACGGCGGCTATTTCAAGCTCTGCCAACCGTTCAAGCAAGCGGGCTTTGACCTCTTGATGATCCGCGCTCTTCCAAAGGTTGGTCATCTCACCGGGGTCTTCTGCAAGATCAAAAAGCTCGTTGGCGCATTTTCCGAGATACATAGACAAACGCCAATTTTCATACACGACCGTATGAACCCGCGGGCGCGGGCCAAAGGCCTCTTGCGTGCGTTGGGTTTCATACTGAATATGCGCTGCGTCGCGCCCTGCGCCGCCAACGGTGGGGAGAACAACGCCTTGCATGCCAAGTGATTTCTCGACCTTTGCGTGCTCTAAGATGGTAGTTCCAATATCATGGGTTTGTGCAAGATCGCTGGAGCGCGTTCCGCTATCCCCTTTGGGATCCGCCCAAATGAACGGCACGTGGGTGAGGCTGTCATACTGTTCCGCCCCTTTGAACAACAGGCGATGTTCGCCCAAATGATCGCCATGATCCGAAGTGTAGATTTGCACGGTTTTGTCGGCAACACCTGCCTGTGTCACCGCTGTGCGCACCTGACCCACAGCATCGTCAATCATTGCGATCATGCCGCAGGTGAGTGCGCGCGCTTCAAGCGCTTCTTGTTTCGAAACGGCCAGCGAATAGCCCTCCATTTGCCCCAAAGACGGATCCGCCGCGCGGGCGCGTTCTGCACTTTTGACGTACTCGGGCGGATCCCAATCGTCGATCTCATAGGCGGCGGGTACGACCATATCTTTGGGCTTGTACATGTCCCAGTATTTGCCGGGCGGGGTAAAGGGATGATGCGGGTCAGGGAAGGAGACGACCAGAAGAAATGGTTTGTCTTTGCCTTTTCTCGCTTTCAGCCAGGCGGCAGCGCGATTGGCTATATAGGTGGTTGAATAATGCTCTTCCGGCACTTTGGTGCGGATCGCTTGGGGTACGGTGTAATCATGCGTGAATTGTTTGTCGCGGCCACGCAGTGCCAAAGTTTCAGGTGCGTTTTTCTTGATCCATTCAAGATGTTCGCCGCCCGTGTTAAACCCGTGGCGCATGACGGCGACGTATTCGTTGAAGCCATAGAATGGCAGATGCACTTTCGGGTCCGGTTGATCCCAATATTCTTGGCGCTCATATTGATAAGTGCCGCTATCCAGATCCGAACGGGTCGCAACCGCAAGCTCCTCGGGCGGCGCTGCATAGCCATCGCGGTGTTCGGGGGGATCAATCTGTATGTCCCAGTCCGAGACGTTTTGCAGATGGCTTTTGCCGATCAAACAGGTGTCGTAACCAGCGGCGGCAAGCAATTCAACAAAGGTCACATTGTCTTGGTTCAAAGGAATCCCAAGCGAGCGCGTGCCATGGCTTGCGGGCATGCGACACGTCATCAGGCTCGCGCGGTTGGGCATGCACACGGGCGAAGCGACGTAGAAGCGATCATGGCTCACGCCTTCGGTTGCCATCGCATCAATATTGGGCGTGCGCAGAACGGGATGTCCGTTGCATCCCAAGTGATCGTAGCGCTGCTGATCCGTGATAAAGAGGATGTAGCTGGAGCGATGGGTCATTTAGCGTCCTTTACTTAGGCTGGTACTGTGTCGCGATTGCGCACTGTATGCCACCCGACAAGTGCGATGCTCGCTACAAGTGCTACGCCATAGATTTCTATCGGCCGCGCCAGGATCAGCACAGCAAGAGCGAGACGTGCAAAGACCTCTAGAGGTTTCAATTTAGAGCGATCAAAACTGGCTAGCGCGCTCGACACCAGATAAAGTGCGACAGCGATGCGCAGCATCAAGTACGCGAGCCACCCTAAGTTAAGCGTGCCATCATAGCCGTCCAGGAACAGCCCATCGTTGGGGTTGATCACCGCTTTGTCGATCAACAACATCTCTGGATACAGCGCAAAGACGAAGGGAATGGTGAACATCACAATGCCGGATCTGACGGCGGAGAAACCCGTTTTCATCGGGTCGGCTTTGGTGATGCTCGCCGCTGCAAAAGCCGCCAACGCGACAGGTGGTGTGATCGCAGAGGCAACCGCGAAGTAGAAGATGAACATATGCGCCGTGAAGGTCGCAAGACCCAGGCCGACAAGCATCGGTCCCATAAGGAGGGCGACGTTGATGTAGGCAGGCACGGCAGGCATTCCCATGCCCAAAAGTACGGCCAAGAGCATGGTGAGGAACAACGCAAAGAGCTGGAAACCAACCGAGTTTGTAGAGACATCAAAAGAGTTGAGGAACCCAAGCACATCAACAGCCACAAATTTTGCAAGACCCGTGAAGTTAAGGCAAACGTCGATGACCGTCACAGCCATGAACATTAGGAAAAGGGTCGAGATGGTGACGCCGGCTTGCGAGAGGCCATCAAAGATTTTCATCGGTTTGGCGCGGAACTCTTTGTCGAGGAACATCAAGATGATCAGAAAGAACACGGCCCACCAACCAGCAGCACTCGCATCGCCTGCCGCGTTCTGGAACAGCTCGATGATCCATGGGAGCGACGTGATTGCGCACGAACCGCCACTTTGATCAACGACCGCGCCGAGCATGATAGAGTACCAGCTGCATCCAACCGCGTCTTTGGGTGTCAACAACAGCACTAAGACCAACAATACTGGGCCAAAGATCTGCATCAGATGTAAACGGTCCTCGCGAGTGAGTTTCATATCATCGCTTAATTCACCAACAGCTTCGATGTTTTGTTTGCGCGCTTGGAAGACGACGGACAGAAATAGACAGAAGAAATAGAACAATGCAGGGAGCGTCGCAGCGATGATGATCTCACGGTAGGGTACACCTGTGAGCGCGGCCATGATGAACGCCGCAACTCCCATGATCGGTGGCATGATCGCGCCGCCCGAAGAGGCGGCCGCTTCGACACCGCCTGCAAAAACCTTGGAAAAACCGCGCTTCAACATCATCGGGATCGTAAGAACCCCCGTTGAGAGCACGTTGACCACAGGGCCGCCTGTGATCGTGCCGAACATCGCAGAGGACACGACTGCCGCATGCGCAGGACCCCCGCGCAGATTGCGGGTCGCGCCGAACGCGAGCTTGATCAAGGATTGCCCGCCTGCGCATTTGCCGAAGAGCGCGCCAAGAATCACGTAAGGAAATACAAGGACCAAGAGGACATTTATGAAGCGTCCCAACAAACCGGAGGATTGATTTATCAACGCGTCTTGAAAGAAGCCAAGGCTCGCGCCTAGACTTCGGGTTTCCTCACTGCTCAGGATCGTCACGAGGTATTTATTTTGGTCTTCGGGACCGAAGAAATACCAGTTGAGGATCGTTAGGAATGTGTATGTGGCAATCAGAATCGATACTAAAACCAACGGCAAACCCCAGACTTTGACATTGTAGCCTAGAAACGCGACGACAGACGCGAACATAATCAAAATCAGCCAGCTACCCATCGTTGTCGCGCAGCCCGGATCGTCCGCAGAATCGGGCGCGGGAAGGCCGTAAAGCTCTGCAAATTCGATTTCGGCTTGCAAAGCTTTGGCGATGAGGCGTTCGCGATCTCCTGTAAAGACGTCGATCAAACACACGGCTTCGATTTCTATCAAGTAGGTTAGCGAAATTGCACCGGCGGCTATGATGAGTGCTACATCCATGAACAGACCGAGGCGGCGCATCATGGCAGACTTACCAGCCCAACTGTTCCACATAGAGTGTTTGAGAGCGACGATTAACATCATCCAGAAGAAGGTGATCGGGAACAGCCATTCTGTTGGGAAACGACGAATTCGGAAGAACTCGTTACCGGTCAGATCTTTCCACAAGGCATCCCAACCCGGAATGGCAGGTGTCACATTGACCAGCCCCAAAAGCACAAGGAAAAGCGCCAAGATGTAAACAAGACGTTCGACTAGAATAGGCTTATCAACGGGTTGCGCAAGATGTGGGGTTTTTGAAACTGACATGAGAAATAACCGACTTTATCGTGAGGGCGTGGGGAAATAGAAAAAGAGGGCGCAGTTTTTGCGCTCTCTCATATGATATGAACCGCGGCCTTAAGGCTTGGCGCAATCTGGAAGCGTGTGGCCTGCTTCTTCCCATGCGCGCACGGCACCCGGGTGGAACTTCACGATGTTCGCTCCGCACAGACCGTTGGCTTGCTCGGACACGTCACCAAAGTTCAGCGTTGCCATGAACGGCGCCATCGCTTTTATCTTGTCCAAGTTCTCGATGTGGGATTTGGTCAGCTGATAGGCCAACTCTTCATCCATGCTCTTGTTTACAAGATCACCGCCGGGAACGGCCTTGCCGCGAAACATGTCATCCTCAGAAACGACAGTCCAAGCATCACCCATTGCCGCTTTGATTTGTGCGAGTGGCACGATGAAAGGCGTTGAGCCGGGTTTGTTGAGAAACTTCTGCGTTGCAGGGGCTTCGAACTGCTCCTTTGGCATCGAGAACATCGTCATCGCACCAGCAGCAGAGGCTTGCGTCACACGAGGGCCAGGGAACATCGCAGGGATCACGGCTGCATCAACTGTGCCGTCAATGATCGCTGATGGCATCTGGCTCCAGTTCACTGTGACGGTATCGTAGTCTTCCTCAGATTTCAAACCTGTGAACAGTTGAATCAAGCTGCGGGAATTCAGTGCCGCTGTGCCGCGTGGCGGGCCGTTCAGAACTTTCATACCTTTAAGATCTTCCCAGCTGGAAACACCTTTGGCGTCATAGGCGTACATGGTGAAGATAGAGAACGTATAAGGATAGAGCATCTGAATGCTGTTTCCGAGCTCGTTTGCAGCGTCTTTTTCCAAGTTGGAATAAGGACCGGCGGCTTTGGCCATCAAAAACGGCAAAATGAAAGGGCCGCTGGCAAGGTCGATTTTACCTTCTGCCAAGGCCATCACGTATTTGGTGCCGGTTTGCCCATCCTTCATTTGGATGTTTGCAATCCCACGCTCTGCAGCGTTTTCAACCAGCGACGTTGCAGACAAAGCGCCCGCTGTACCTGCGCCCGCGGCGTTGGATGTCAGATTAACTTGCGCGAAACCCGCGCTTGCGCTGATCACAAACGTCGCGGCGACCGCTGCTTTTGTTATAGTTTTGAGCATTGTTTCCTCCCTAGCTCTCTTTCTTGGCGTGCCGTTTTTAAGCGGCGAAATGAGCGGCAGTTTTCTGTCTCGCCCACTTCAGATCAGATTATGAAAAGTTGCGCAAAACGAGATATCGCGATTCTCTTCAGATAACGTCATCTAAGTACCACTAAGGTCATTAGGGATCCTTTAGTCAAGAAATCTCGGCAATTTTGATCGTATTTTCGTGCATTATCCTTATTTTGGGATCCCAAGTAGTATTTTTGCGTGTTGGAGCACTCTAAGTTTGGATTGAGTGTCGCGTTCTTCGTTTGTCATGAATACTTCCTCCCTCCCAAATCAGGGAGTTTATACAAAGTGTCTCGAGAGCCCGTACATATCTACATCGTTAGAACCGGCGATATCGCAGCCTTCATGGCCCTTCTGGACAACAAGGGCATACCGTGCTCCGGTTATGGCACAGCTTTCGCCCAAGAATGGCATCAGGTCTTCTTTCACGACCCAGAAGCCAATGTAATCGAAGTCCATCAATCAGTTGGGTGATTCAGGTCAGACTGTCTTTCATGTACACATACACTTGATCCCAGAGGTGGGGTGCGTGGGGTTATCCCAAGTAAGCAGAGGTATTAACTTTAAGCCTCACCTTTTGCAGTTAAACAGCCTTCGACTTGCGCACCAAAATCCACTTGAATTTTCTCTGCTTTAATTTCGCCGATCACAATTTCTGTGGGAGACAAAATTACTCCAATAGCTGCGATGGTACTGTGTAGGGGCACCATTTAGTCCTAAAATAATGATTATTATCAGATGCATGAGGCCTTCGTGTTTATTTTTATCCAACTAAATATACACCCGTTGTCGCTCGGTGACTTGCTAGGTATTGATCTATAGCGCTCGATTATGCCACGCGCGGCTGGGTGTACTGGTGAGTGATTGAGCCCCTGAGCTGAGGGTCGACGAGTTACGGTCGTTGGTACTCGCTTTTGCTGTCTGTCAATAATGTCCTGCTGCGTTATGCGTTGTTATCATTGGGAGATCTTATGAAAAAAGTGCACAGAGTTGCATGCGTGATCTTCCTGCCAGTATAATCGCTATGAATAATAGTGTGGTGAGGCCCGATGAATACCCCAAGCGATCTGCATGCCTTTCTTGATGAAGCATGGCGTCACCTTCAACGAGGCGTAGCCGATAGCCGTTCACCGGCGCGCTTCCCAACTTTTGCAACAGTAGCTGCAGATGGAACGCCTGAGGCTCGGACCATAGCGTTAAGAGGCGCGTCCCGATCCCAATCTATGCTGGAGGTTCATACTGACATAGATACATCCAAAATCGCTGCGTTGAAACACTCTCCCAAAGCCGCTTTTCTCGTTTGGTTGCCACGCGCGAATTTACAAATTCGGGTTACAACAACTGTGGACATCCAAACGGGGTCAGCTGTTGATGAGCAATGGAACCGTATTCCGGTAGCATCGCGCGTTTCTTACGGAACCGAGCCAACGCCGGGCACTGTCATTTCAGATGTATATGCCTATGAAAAACCGAGTAAGCGAGATCGTTTTGCGGTTTTGATGTGCAATATGTTGTCCATAGACCTTGTGCAGCTCGGGGAGCGCCATCGGAGAGCAAGCTTTAGGCGTGAAAACGACTGGATGGGCGAGTGGCTAGCCCCGTAATTGTGGATGCCTGATGGGGCGCTGAGGGTGTCGGACGTGTCCGCTAAATGGGGTGGGCGTTTGGTTAAAATCCATTGGTCCCGAAGAGCTAGCTCTACGTTAATATGTATGGGTTTATCTGCTCCCTGATTAGTCTCTAGGGCTGGGTGCGGAGTGATCAGCTATCGGGTGGGGTGACGCATGTGACGCATGAAAGCTTTTTGCACCTGCCCGCGGTGGCCATCCCTGCAGGGGACTTGGCCCCGCCTGCGCTGAGGTGTGCTTTATGCATGACGATCAGTATGTGTGGAGACTGTCATTCTAG
>ERZ1048686.1077-NODE-1077-length-22484-cov-29.802354_pt1 | contig 22484 bp, 20 predicted proteins | sample MGYA00383099_ERZ1048686 | MGnify/ENA primary metagenome ERZ1048686 (study PRJEB29581, sample SAMEA5548369) | metagenome | biome: marine; feature: coastal; material: water | depth 25 m | study: Short-term variability in the microbial, nano- and picoplankton... | reverse complement strand
TATGTGGCTGAAGCACCATTACCATTTGCCTGCCTTCCATTTTGGGAAACTGCTCCACAACTGCATAATCCAATAAATCCGCTTCTACCCTTTTTAACAAAGCTAATCCAAGTTGCTGGAAAGTAATTTCTCTACCTCTAAATCTTAAGGTGACTTTGACTTTGTCCCCAACCGTCAAAAAAGCGATAATTTTACGTAGCTTAATATTGTAATCACCATCATCTGTTCCAGGTCTAAACTTGATTTCTTTGACCTGAACATTTTTTTGTTTCATTCTAGCTGCATGCATCTGTTTACTTTGTGCATACTTATATTTACCAAAATCCATCAGCCTACATACTGGCGGTGCTGCTTTTGGTGCAATTTCAACTAAGTCTGTATCAAGCTCTTCTGCTTGTGCGAACGCTTCAGCCAGATTAACAATCCCAAGCGCTTCTCCCTTAACACCTACCAACCTTATTTCTTCAGCAGTAATATCTCGGTTAATGCGAACATTCTTATCAAGCGCTATAACAAACTCCCTAAATTTATTTTAATCAAATAAAACACTTAAGACTTATCAGAAATCTCTTTATTTAAATTCTTTAACAGTGCATCTAAAGACATTGAACCGAGGTCTTCACCCTTTTGATTCCTTACTGAAACTTGGTTAGTTTCTTTTTCCCTGTCTCCAACAACCAATATGTAGGGTACTCTCTGGATGCTATGTTCGCGTATTTTATAGGTAATCTTCTCATTTCTCAAGTCTGAATTACATCTGATGTTATTTTGCCTTAACGACTCTGTAACTTCCTTAGCATAGTCGCTGTGTGCATCTGCAATATTTAATACAATTGCCTGAACGGGTGACAACCATAGAGGCATAAACCCGGCGTAATGTTCAATCAAAATTCCAATAAACCTCTCCATCGAGCCTACGATTGCCCTATGAAGCATCACAGGATTTTTCCGGCTATTATCTTCCGAAATATATTCAGCTCCCAATCTCTCTGGTAAATTAAAATCAAGTTGGATGGTGCCACATTGCCATATTCTTCCTAAGCTATCTTTGAGAGAGTATTCTATCTTTGGCCCATAAAAAGCCCCTTCGCCTTCTTGTAATGTATATTCAATCCCTGTCTCTTTAAGCGCATCTTCTAGCGCCAATTCGGCTTTTTCCCAGATATCATCTGTTCCTACTCTTTTTTCAGGTCTTGTTGATAACATTACCAACACATTATCAAAGCCAAAAGCTGAATAGACCTCATACAGCATCTTACTAAAATCCTTCACCTCACTTTTTATTTGTTCTTCGGTACAAAAGATATGAGCATCGTCTTGAGTAAATCCCCTGACCCTTAACAAACCATGAAGGGCACCAGAGGGTTCATTACGATGACATGAGCCAAACTCTGCAAGTCTTAGAGGTAAGTCTCTATAACTATGAAGGCTATTATTAAAAATTTGTACGTGCCCAGGACAGTTCATGGGTTTCACTGCATACTCTCTATTCTCTGAGGCGGTCGTAAACATATTTTCATGATAGTTGTCCCAATGCCCTGAGCTTTTCCAAAGCTCTTTATCAAGAACCGTAGGGGTTTTAATTTCATCATAACCATAATCAAGAGATTTTTGACGCAGATAATTCTCAATTTCGAGCCAAATTGACCAACCTTTGGCGTGCCAAAAGACCATACCAGGTGATGTATCTTGCATATGAAAAAGGTCTAATAATTTACCTAGCTTACGGTGGTCTCTTTTTTCAGCTTCCTCTAATCTTTTTAGGTAATCTTTTAATTCATCCTTATTATTCCAGGCAGTTCCATAAATTCTTTGTAGCATTTCATTCTTCGAATCACCACGCCAGTATGCGCCTGCGAGCTTCATTAATTTGAAAACTTTTAACTTTCCTGTTGAAGGAACGTGAGGACCTCTGCATAGATCGGTAAAATCACCTTGTTCATATAAAGAAACTTCCTCCCCTTTGGGTATAGAGGAAATTATTTCAGATTTATATTTTTCACCGATAGACTCAAAATAGTCAATTGCAGCCTGTCTTTTCATTACCTTTCTATTAATTTCTAAATTTTGCTTAGCGAGCTCGCTCATTTTTTTCTCAATTTGAGCTAAATCCTCTGGGGTAAATGGACGCTTATAAGAAAAATCATAATAAAAGCCATCCTCAATAACAGGACCAATAGTCACTTGCACGTCGGGGAAAATAGTTTTTACAGCTTGTGCAAGAAGATGGGCAGTTGAGTGTCTAATAACATCTAAGCTTTCAGGGCTTTTTGAAGTAATAATAGATAAGTTTGTATCTTCAGCAATTTCATAACTCAAATCTACTAACTGATCTTGAATTTTTCCTGCTAACGCCGCTCGAGCCAAACCTTCACCAATATCTTTAGCAACATCAGCAATAGATATAGCCTGATTATATTTTTTTACTGAACCATCAGGAAGCGTAATATTAGGCATATATTAATAAGATAAATAACAAATATTTTATAAGGTTTTACACAATCAAGATAGCATTATCTATCTGATGGTAGGCACGATTGGATTCGAACCAACGACCCCCACAATGTCAATGTGGTGCTCTAACCAGCTGAGCTACGCGCCTATAATTAATGCGCCATTCTATACTAGGGAGAAGTCTGAATCAAATAAGCTGTCGATTCATATAGAGTTTTTTTCACCTTGTAAAAGCTCTATATAGCCATTCTTATATGTTGGATATTTATATTTAAATTGAAGTTTAGGAATGAGAGATGATCTTAAACGTTTACCTAAAACATGACTTGAATTTGGTTTATTACTTTTATTCAAGTTAAGGTTCTGCCTTATCCAATTTAATAGATCATATAACCTTACAGGCTCGTTATCAGTAAGAAGGTATAGCTTCTCAGGAACCTTATTGCTTAGGCATTGTTTGATTAAAAATAGGATGAAGCTGGCTGCATCCTCCTCATTTATTCTGTTCGTCCATCTATCAAATTCTGGCCAGTTATCTGGGTCTTGTGACAAATTAATCATGTAATTTCTTCCTGTTCCATAGATACCTGATAGCCTAAGAATAGTATAATTAAAATTGACTGACTTCATTAATTTCTCAGCTTTTAGCAAAATAATACCCCGATAATTTTCTGGGTCAGTTTCTGAAAACTCATCTATAAATTGGTCTGAATTTTCACCATAAACACTCGTACTTGAGATAAAGAAAAGGTGCTGAAAATTTTTAATACAATTTATTGATTTTATAACTTGCTTCAAGCCTTCGACATAGTTTTTTTGGTAACTCTTTTCTGATGGGCTATCTGCTGAGAGGCAGTAGATAATGAAGTGAGGTGAAATTTTTTTTACCTGATCAAAAAAAGATTCTTCAAATATATCTTGATCTAAGATATTTATATTAGGCGAAGTAATTTTCTTTCGTTTAAACCCAATTAAATCAAGGGACATGTCTTTCGCAAGCAGTCCTACTTTTTGCCCTAGTTTTCCGCAACCAATAATCAGTATTTTTTTATTTTTTACTTCCAAATGACTTTGTAGATAAACCCAGGGAATGAAAATACTAGAAAAAGAAAGAATGTGACAGCATAAAACTCCCAGTCCTGAGAGTGCACATTTCCTATAGATTTTTTTTCAACAAAAAAGAATATCAACCCAAGTAAAAAATACATACATATAATTTCAACAAAGATAACTGGTAATGATTTGGGCTTCTTTAATGTTTTGAAAATTAAAAAAGACTTACTAAACCATGGGAGATTTGCAGCGGCAATAGAAATAAAAAGTAGCAGCCAAATTAACACTACAAGCTTCCTCCTACTGCTAAAGCGCTGATGCTCATTAAAGTTTTAGGAAAAATACCCAGAACCAGCAAACCACCTGCATTGATTGTTAAAACAGAAAGCATGGGTAAAAAAGTTTTTTTCTTAATTTTTTTATCTGATTTTTCAAAATACATTAATCTTATGATTCTCAAGTAATAATACATGCCTATTAAAGCCATAATTATTGCAACCAAAGCTGGCCAAACTGCTTCTTCATTAATCACAACCTGAAGGACCGAGAATTTTGCATAAAATCCAATTGTTGGAGGTATGCCGGCTAGGCTAAACATGACTATCATCATTAAAAAAGCTTCCCATGGGTTTGTTTGACTCAACCCTTTAAGGTCATCAATAAATTCAATTGATTTTTGTGAATTTGATAAAAGGATAATAAGCCCAAAAACAGCAAGCGTCATAATAATATATGTTGTTAGATAAAAAATTGAAGCCTGCACGCCACCTATTGTTCCAACATAGAAACCAAGCAAAATAAATCCAATATGAGAGATGGTTGAATAAGCTAACATTCTTTTAATTTTCTTCTGTGCTATCGCGGTGATATTGCCAATAGCCATTGATAAAACTGCCATGATTAATAACATTTGTTGCCAATCGACTACTAGGTAATCTAGGCCTTGAAAAAGAAATCGGATCAACATCGCAACGGCAGCAAACTTTGGAACAGTGCTAATCATCATGGTAATAGGTGTAATGGAACCCTCGTAAACATCAGGTACCCACATTTGAAAAGGAACTGCGCCTAACTTAAAAGCTATACCGACAACAATAAATACTAATCCGAATACAAGTAACTCTGAATTAATCTCTTGGGTTTGAATAACATTACCGATTGTATATAGGTCGAGAGAGCCTGAGAATCCATATAGCATTGACATTCCGTAGAGAAGAAGTCCTGAAGCCAATGCACCCAAAACAAAATACTTAATGGCTGCTTCATTTGATTTTTTATCGTCTCTGTTGAGTGCTATAAGGGCATACAAACTTAAAGAAAGCAACTCTAAACCCATGTACATAAGTAATAGGTTCTTGCTTGAAATCATCAACATAACTCCTAAAAGAGCAAAAAGGGATAGGCTGAAATATTCACCATTTAATAATTTTTTATCAAGTAAATAGTTTCTACTATAGATAAAAACAACAGATAAGGTGATGTAACTCATCATTTTTAAAAACATCGCAAGGCTATCAAAAATAAACATATCTTTGAAAGCAAATTGTGGATCGTTAAAGCCAAGTGAGGCAGTTATTAATCCTGCAACAAGAAGTGTGAGTTGAGATAAACCATAAATAAAATGCTTATTTTTATCTTGAACAAATAAATCTAACAATAAAATTAGCATTGCCATGAGGGCTACAAAAATTTCAGGAGATAATAAATTTAATTGTGAGATTAAGTTACTCATAACATCCCTGCTTTAGAAAAACTTACTAGCTCTATAAATTGCAAAACTGATGAATTCGTAATATCTGATATTATTTTAGGGTAAACACCCACAAAAATTATTAACGAGGCAAGCACTCCGAGGATCAGAAACTCTCTTGAATTAATATCTGATAATTTTGCTACAGCTGCGTTACCTACATCACCATAAAAGACCCTCTTAATTAACCATAATGAATAAGAAGCTCCTAAAATTAAAGTTGTGGCTGCAATAAAGGCTATCCAAAAGTTTTCTTTCATTGAGCCCAAGATAACCATGAACTCACCAACAAAGCCCGAAGTTCCTGGGAGCCCTGCATTTGCCATTGCAAAGAAAACAGCGAATGCTGTAAACAATGGCATTTTATTAATTACACCGCCATATTTTTTTATTTCTCTTGTGTGGGTTTGGTCATAAAGAATACCCACACATATGAACATCGCAGCTGAAATAAATCCATGCGAAATCATTTGAATATAAGCCCCTTCAACGGCTAATGGTGATATTAGAAATAAACCCAAGGTAACAAATCCCATATGAGATATTGATGAGTAGGCTATTAATTTTTTCATATCCTTTTGGATTAAGGCTACAAGTGCGATATAGACTATGGCAATTAGAGATAATGAAATCATGAGTGGCTTAAGCAATAAAGCTGCATCAGGAGAAATAGGCATTGCAAAACGAATAAAACTATACCCGCCCAGTTTTAACATAATCGCTGCTAGTATAACTGAGCCTCCAGTTGGTGCCTGTACATGGGCATCAGGGAGCCATGTATGAAGTGGCCACATTGGAATCTTGACCGCAAAGGCCATAAAAAATGCAAGAAAAATAAGAATTTGCGCTTCCAATGAAATGGGCAAGTAATAATAATCAATAATTGAAAAAGTGCCGCTTTTAAAATAGAGGTATAAAAAAGCTATTAACATTAATAGTGAGCCTAAGACTGTGTATAAGAAAAATTTAATGGTTGCGTAAATTCTGTTCGGTCCACCCCATATGCCGATGATTAAAAACATAGGAATTAGCATTGCCTCCCAAAAAATATAGTACAAGATGGAATCCAGAGCGCAGAAAACACCAATCATTAATCCGGACATAATTAAGAATGCGCTGTAGTAGCTTGCCGATTTAAATTTTTGTGATTGATATGAAATCAAAACAACCATAATGGTCATGAAACTAGTCAGTAGGATCAGTGGAACCGAAAATCCATCAACTCCTAGGTGATAGTTAATATTGAATGGTGTAATCCAATGATGGAACTCTTGAAATTGAAAGGTTGATAATGTGGTATTAAAATTTTTATATATTGGAATAGTCACAATAAAAGACACAAGCGCGCCGAATAAGGCAACATAATTAATTTTTCTTATGCTTAATTTTTTATTTAAAATTAGTAACAAGATACCAAAAAATATTGGTGACCAAATTGCGATTGATAAAATATGATTGGCTATCATTCTACGTTCTCACAAAAAATGTAATTAGTAAAAATAAACCAATTATCATAAAAAATGCGTAGTGGTATATGTATCCACTTTGAATTAACTTAAGTTTATTAGCAAAATAAGTAACTAACCTACCAGAGCCATTAACTAAAGAATCGTCGATAATTTTAATATCCACCTTGCTTGATAAAAAATCACCTAGTTTTAAGATACCTTTGGCGATATATTTTTCATTAAAATCATCAAACCCATAATTATTTTTTAAGCTGCTCTTTAAGGGATTTAAGAATTTGAAATTAATCTTCATTTTTTTTATGAATAATGCCCATGCTAAAAGAACCCCGGCTATCGCAAACCAAAGAGGCAGGGTAAATAGGCTATGAACCGCCATCGACCATACGCCATGATAATGACTGGCAAGCAGGTCTATATTAGTATGAATTTTATTATCAACCGTTATATTGCCATCGAAGAAATTGCCATATACCAGTGGGTCTATCAAAAGCATACCAATAAAGATTGATGGGATGGCTAATATCACCAGAGGGATAGTGATAATTTTTGAGCTCTCAACAGGGTATTCTTTACTTTTCAAGCCATGTTCATTTTTTTTACGACGTATGGTGTGCCACCTTTCCTCCCCGCAAAAAACTAGAAAATAAAGTCTAAAACTATAAAGTGCTGTAAAGAATACTCCAAACACTAAGGCGTAGTAAGCAAAGTTTGCGCCCCATGCTGAACTTAAGCTTGCCGCTTCAATGATCGTTTCTTTTGAATAAAATCCAGAGAATAATGGGGTGCCGATCAAAGATAAGGAGCCTATTAAAAAAGTAAGGGCAGTCACAGGCATATATTTTTTTAACCCTCCCATTCGGGTTATATTTTGATCATGATGCATTCCGATAATTACAGAGCCAGCCCCTAGGAAAAGTAAGGCTTTAAAAAAGGCATGAGTGAGCAAATGAAAAATTGCTACAGAGTAAGCAGATACCCCTAACGCAACCGTCATGTAACCTAGCTGTGATAATGTTGAGTAAGCAATTATTTTTTTAATGTCATTTTGAACAATGCCTAAAACGCCCATTGATATCGCAGTAATTGCCCCGATAACAATTACTAACGAGAGAACAAATTCAGATAGCTCAAATAAAGGAGACATACGTGCTACTAAATAAATACCCGCTGTAACCATTGTTGCTGCATGAATTAATGCAGAGATTGGCGTTGGTCCTTCCATTGAATCTGGCAGCCACACATGTAAAGGAACCTGGGCAGACTTACCCATCGCACCGATAAATAGGCAGGTTCCGATTAAGGTAACCAATGAAATTGAAGTATTAAATAAAACTACCTCTTGTGAAAGCAGAGCGGGGAGTCTATTAAATACCTCTTGATAGTCCAAAGTGCCAAACCAAAACATGGTCAAGGCAACACCGAGTATCAAGCCAAAATCTCCTACTCTATTGACTAAAAAAGCTTTCAGGTTTGCATAAATCGCTCTTGGTTTTTTATACCAAAAACCTATTAATAGATAAGAAACTAGTCCAACGGCTTCCCAACCAAAGAAGAGCTGTAGAAAATTATTACTCATCACTAGCATCAGCATTGCAAATGTGAAAAGGGAGATATAGCTAAAGAATCGACTAAAGCCAGTATCATCTTTCATGTAACTGATTGTATAGATATGGACCATAAGCGAAATAAAAGTAACAATTACCATCATGACGGCTGAAAGCGTATCGATTAAAAAACCAACTTCGAATATGTAGCCACCTGATGCAAGCCAGGTGTAAACGGTTTCATTTAATTTAAAGCCATAGAGAGTAAGATAAAGCGAGTACATAGACAGAGCAAAGGCAATTGATACACCAAGAATAGGAACCCCGAAAGAATAATATTTTGGTAATTTTTTACCAAAAAGACCCACGAAACATGCTGCAAATAACGGGGCTAAAGGTATGACGGTTAAAATGTTTAAAATTGTCATTGTCACCCTTTCAATCTATTAATGTCTTCAACATCGATTGATCGGTTATTTCTAAAGACGATGATAATAATTGCAAGGCCAATAGCCGCCTCTGCTGCCGCAACAGTCAAAATAAAGAAGACAAATATTTGACCGGCAATGTCACCTAAGTAATAACTAAATGCAATAAAGTTCATATTTACCGCCAGCAACATCAACTCAATCGCCATCAAAAGAATAATAATATTCTTTCGATTCAAAAAAATACCTACAACACCTATCATAAAGAGCAAGGCAGCTAGAATTAAAAAATGAGATAAATTAATCAATTTCTTTTATCTCGCTTTTTTGTTTTCGTTTTAGTTATTCCCATATCAACCATTTTGAGTCGGTCTGATTTTTTAACACTTATCTGGATAGCTGGGTCGATACCCTTGTGCATTTTTTTCCCTCTCAATGTAAGTGCAATAGCTGCGATGATTGCGACTAAAAGTATTATGGCTGCAATTTCAAATGGTAATATATAATCGCTGTATAGCACTTCACCAATTGCATCTGTATTACTCTTTAAGGGAGGTTTAAATAGAGCTGGCGTCTTGAAAAACGGTTTATTTAAAACAAGAATAATCTCAGTCAGCATAATAATTGATACAAAGCCTATGGCAGGAAAGTAATTCCAAAATCCTTTTTTCATTACCTCAATATTGATGTCAATCATCATGATGACAAACAGAAATAAAACCATTACTGCGCCAACATACACAAGAACGAGTGCTATCGCTAAGAATTCTGCTTGAAGTAATAACCATAAGCCAGCGGCACTAAAAAAAGAAAGGACAAGGAATAATGCTGAAAAAATTGGGTTTCTTGATGTAATAACTTTGATGGCTGAGAAAAGCAAAATAAAGGAAAAAAAATAAAAAACAGCAGAAGAATAGTCCATTACCTGTAGCTTTCCTCTTCTTTTCTATCTTTAGCGATTTGATCTTCGTATTTATCACCGACCTTTAGTAGCATTTCTTTTGTATAGACTAAATCTCCTCTTTCCTCTCCGTGGTAATCTAAAATTCGGGTTTCTACAATTGAATCTACTGGGCATGATTCCTCACAAAACCCACAGAATATACATTTGGTCAGATCAATATCATACTGCGTCGTTCTTCTTGTATTATCCTCTCTCATTTCGGATTTGATTGTAATTGCCATTGCAGGACATACAGCCTCACAAAGCTTACATGCAATACAACGTTCCTCGCCATTAGGATATCTTCTCAATGCATGCAAACCTCTAAACCGGGGTGATTGGGGGGTACGCTCTTCAGGATATTGAATCGTTATTTTTTTTGAAAAAAAATATCTCCCCGTCAGCCCAAGACCAATAACTAGCTCGTAGAGCGTCAAACTTTTTATATACTGTTTTATTTTTCTAAACATATTATTTAATGGAACATCTCCCGATATGGCGTTTGCATCATAAATCCAACAAAAATTATCCAAAATATAGTGATAGGAATAAATATTTTCCAGCCTAATCTCATAATTTGATCGTATCGGTATCTGGGGAATGTTGCCCTGAACCACAAGAAAAAGAAAAGTAAGAAAGCGACTTTTAGTAATAACCAAACAATACTATCAGGAAGAAATTCAAAAGGAGATAGCCATCCCCCTAAAAACATTAATGCAGCAAGCATTGAGACAAGAATCATATTTGCGTATTCAGCAAGGAAGAATACTGCAAAAGCCATCCCAGAATATTCAACATGGAAGCCCGCCACAATCTCAGACTCACCCTCAGCCACATCAAAAGGAGCTCGGTTCGTCTCAGCAACAGCGCTTATAAAATAAATAATAAATAGAGGGAAAAGTGGCCAAATATACCACTGTGAAATACCGCCAGATTGGCCCATAACGATTTCACCTAAATTTAGACTATTTGCACACATTAAAACACCGACCAATGTAAAGCCCATGGCTATCTCATACGAAACAATCTGTGCAGCTGAGCGTAGGCTGCCTAAAAAAGCATATTTTGAATTTGAAGCCCATCCAGCAATAATGACACCATAAACAGCAATCGATGTCATCGCTAAAACATAAAGTAAACCCGCGTTGATATCAGATAAAACAAGTTCTGCATTAAATGGTATTACAGCCCAAGCTGCAAAAGCGGGTGCAATAGTTAGGATGGGCGCAAGAAGGAATAAAAAGTTATTTGATTTTGTGGGATTAATTATTTCTTTAAACATCAGCTTTAATGCATCAGCTATGGGTTGAAGAAGACCGAAATATCCTACTCTGTTTGGTCCTAATCTTCCCTGCATAAAACCGATCACCCTTCTCTCAAAATATGTCAAATAAGCGACTGAAACCATCAATGGAACTACAATTGCCACAATTTTTAGAATTGTCCAGAACGTTGTTATAACAATTTCAGGTAGCTGAGTAAAAATACTTTCCATAATTTATTAGGCTTTTTTAATTTTCACTTTATTGTGCATACCTAGGATAAAAGTTTCATCTTGCTTTCCATAAATAAGAACCGCATTTAAACAAACATTATCATCAGCTTTAGCATTAATTAAGATTTCAGCCTCCGATGAAGAAATCTTAATTTTTTGCCCATCTATTAACCCCTGCTCGAGCATTGTTGTCGGATTAATTAGGCAGCAGCTTTGGTCTTTATTTTTGTTTTGATGCAACGAGGGGGCACGTCTAACAATCATATCTGAATCATTCGCCCTAACGACATTTAGTACTTCAAGACCTCTCTCAATATTACTAGGCTTAAAATCTTTAAGGCTAAATTCATTTTTTTTGTCCATTTCAATCATCGCATCAGTTTTCACCTCTTCAGATGAATCATACGAAAAACCTTCAAGTTGTAAAAAATTTGCTAGAACACGTAATATTTTCCAACCCGGCCTAGACTGCCCGGCAGGAGGTGTTACCGCAGAAAATGATTGTATTGTTTTCTCCATATTTATGAATGTCCCTGATGTTTCTGTAAATGGGGTCATTGGCAATACGACATCAAATTCTTTAAAAGAGTCAGATATGTAGGGAGAAATTGCCAGATTAAATTTCGCTTTTTTAAGTGCTGAATTTATTTTTTTGGGTGAATGATAATCATAAAACGGATCAAAATTCATCATTATGTATGCTTCTTTACTTTGACTCAAAATCTTATCTGCTGAGATATTATCTGTATTTAGATTGAGTTCATTTAATCCGACACTATTTGCGTAACCAGGTATTAAGCCAAATGTGGCTCCTACCGCTTGAGCGATATGCATTGCAACCAACTTAATATTGTCACCGTCATCTAAATGTAAAATTTGTTGGCCTAAAAATATTGCTTTACTCTTATTTGATAAAAGGCTTTTGGCTATTATTTTTGCCTCATTGGATGGCTTTGCAGTCTTTAATAAATTTTTTATAACTTCAGAATTGATTTTATATTTCGTGCTTAACTGAACCTGTTTCAGGATCATTAGTAAATAATTTATATATGCTGAAGGATTAACAATAACTTTCTCTAGACAACGAGTTGAATAAAAATCATCGTATGAGGTAATAATTGAGAAATTATTTTTTTTATTTGCATATCTTCTAAAGCGATGTGCAAGTAGTGGTTGGTCATGTTTTAAATTTGAGCCGACAACCAATATTGCATCATGGGACTCTATTTCATCAATTTTACAACCTAACCAATTATTGTTCTCTGAAAAGCTTTTTTCAAGAAGGCGATAATCAATATGCGAGGTATTAAGCTCTTTGGCAATTTTTTTCAATAAAAAACCTTCTTCCAAGGTACTTTGAGGCGAACAAATGATCCCGATTTTATTAGATTTTTTAATATCAATATCTGTTATGTTTTTCTCAATAAGCTCATATGCCTCTTCCCAGTCGATCTCTTTCCATTGATTTTTTTCTCTCTTTAAAGGAAGGTTAATTCTATCTTTATGATTGAGGCCTTCGTATGAAAAACGATCCCTATCTGAGATCCAGCACTCATTAATAGATTCGTTTTCTTTTGGTATTACTCTTTTAACAACGTTATCTTTAACATGAGCTTCAATATTTGAACCTAAACTGTCGTGACATGCGATCGTACTTCTTCTTGCAAGCTCCCAACTTCTGGCAGAATATCTAAAGGGTTTTGATGTAAGCGCACCTACTGGACATAGATCGATAATATTTCCGGATAATTCGGATTCAACGGATTTATCAACATATGCAGAAATTTCAGCATGTTCACCCCTTCCTATTAATCCTAGTTCAGCCATACCACCCACTTCTTTTAGAAACCTTACGCACCTTGTACATTGGATACATCGGGTTAGGTCAGTTGAAATTAATGGGCCAATATTTTTATCAAACACCACACGCTTTTCTTCGGTATATCGTGTTTTACTGGCCCCATATGCGACGGCTGTGTCCTGCAAGTCACACTCTCCACCCTGATCGCATATAGGGCAGTCTAAGGGATGGTTGATAAGTAAAAACTCCATGACACTTTTTTGCGTATCCTTGGTAAATTTTGATTTTGTAGAAATCTCCATGCCTTCCATCACCTGCGTGGCACAAGCAGGAAGTGGTTTGGCAAAGTTCTTTACTTCGACAAGGCACATTCTACAGTTTGCAGCAACGCTGAGTTTCTTGTGGTAACAAAAACGAGGTATATCGATGCCTACCTTATCAGCCACCTCAATGATTGATGTTTTTGGTTTAACCTCCAGTGCCTTCCCATCAATTTTAATTTTAATCATGAGTTGGCATCCATCATGCTCTTACCATTCTTTATGAAGTATTTAAATTCATCTTTAAAGTGTTTAATAAAGCTTAATACAGGGACTGCTGCTGCATCACCAAGTGCACAAATCGTTCGCCCTGAAATTTTTTTACTGACGTCTAAAAGCAAATCAATATCTTCAGGTTTGCCTTTGCCGTCAACAATTCTTTTGATTACCCTATAAACCCAGCCTGTACCTTCTCGACAAGGGGTGCATTGACCACATGATTCTTCATAAAAGAAGTAGGACAATCTCTTAAGGGTTGACACCATACAGGTAGTTTCATCCATCACAATAAGTGAACCCGCACCGACACTCGAGCCTGAGTTTTTTAAGCCATCATAATCAAGAGTGGTTTTCATAATTTCTGCGGCAGGAAGGACTGGTGTTGAAGGTCCCCCAGGAATGACTGCTTTTAATTTTCTTCCTTTCCAAACGCCCCCAGATAGTTCTAGTAAGGTTTTAAATGGCATCCCCATTGGTATTTCATAGTTTCCTGGCCTCTCAACATGGCCTGATACTGAAAATATCTTGGTGCCCCCTGAATTTTCTACACCAATATTTGCAAAACTTCCCCCCCCATTTTGCATAATCCAAGGAATTGTTGCGTATGTCTCTGTGTTGTTAACATTTGTCGGCCGTCCATAGATACCATACGTTGCTGGAAAAGGAGGTTTAAATCTTGGCTGTCCCTTTTTACCCTCAATAGATTCAATGAGTGCGGTTTCCTCACCACAAATATATGCACCGTACCCATGGAATGCATATAATTCAAAATCAAAACCTAACCCACAAATAGACTTACCTAAAAAATTTGCTTTTTTTGCTTCAGCTAAGGCTTTTTCAAATGACTCATACTCTTCCCATATTTCCCCATGAATATAGTTATATCCAACCTGCGCGCCCATAATATATGCAGCGATTATCATCCCTTCAATTAGTTGATGGGGATTTTTTTTGATTATTTCTCTGTCTTTAAAAGTGCCTGGTTCACCTTCATCGCTATTGCAAACGATGTATTTTGTTCCGGCTGAATCATTTGGTATGAATGACCATTTTATGCCGGTAGGAAAGCCTGCACCCCCCCTCCCCCTGAGACCAGAAATTTTAATCTCTTCAATTAATTTTTCCGGGGAGATTTTCTCTTTTAGAATTCTTTGGATTTGCTCATACCCACCAACACTGAGGTAAGTTTGAAGGCTTGATGAATCCTCTAAATTAGATGTCCTCAAGCATATAGGAAATACATCACTATTAATTGATGCTTTATGTGAATTATTGTTTGGCATTATTTAATCTAACTCCTCAAGAATTTGATCAACTTTTTGGGGTGTTAAATGTTCATACATCTTATGATTGTTTATTGTCATAAGTGGTGCTCCGCCACATGCACCCATACACTCACTTTCTTTTAAGCTAAATTTACTATCTTTTGTGACCTCATTAAAATTAATATTCAATTTTTTTTGAAGATGGCATACGATGTCGTCAGCCTCTCTTAAGGCACATGAGATATTTGTGCAAACTGAAATTTTATATTTTCCAGCAGGTTTAAGTTCAAACATATTATAAAAAGTTGCCACTTCCATTGCTGCAATTTTTGGCATGCCTAGGTAGTCTGCTGCCAGTGCAATTAAATCATCTGTTAAAAAACCATTTTCAGTTTGGATTATTTGCAGCGCTGCAATAATGGCAGATTGTTTTTGATCGACAGGGAATTTTTTTAATTCGCCGTCTATTTTTTTTCTTGTAATTTTAGTAAGCATTATCTATCAATCTCCCCAAACACAATATCTTGGGTACCAATAATTGCTACCAAATCTGACAGCATGTGTCCCTTTGTCATTTCATTTATCGCTGCCAAATGTGGGAAGCCTGGCGCCCTAATTTTTAGCCGATAAGGTTTGTTTGCGCCATCAGAAATAATGTAAGTCCCGAACTCACCTTTTGGGTGTTCTACAGCTGCATAGGCTTCGCCCTTAGGAATATGAAAGCCCTCAGTAAATAATTTAAAATGGTGAATCATAGACTCCATGTCCTCTTTCATTTCTGATCTAGACGGTGGAGTCACTTTATTATCATTTGAAATCACCGGTCCTGGATTTTCTCTGAGCCACTCAATACATTGCTTGATAATTTTATTGGATTCTCTCATCTCCTCCATTCTTACCAAATAACGGTCATAACAATCACCCTCTTTACCGACAGGAATTTTAAAATCTAATTCGCTGTATGTTTCGTAAGGTTGTTTTTTTCGTAAATCCCATTCAACTCCTGAGCCCCTTAACATTGGGCCTGTCATTCCTAATGCAACCGCTCGATCTGGATCAACAACACCAATCCCGACTGTTCTTTGCTTCCAAATTCGATTATCAGTCAGAAGCGTTTCATATTCATCCACATAAGTTGGAAATCTTTTAGCAAAATCTTCTATAAAATCTAGTAGTGACCCTGATCTATTTTTATTTAGTTTGTTTATTTCAGATGACCTTTGTTTTTTTGAGGGTTGGAATTGAGGCATCGTAGATGGTAAATCTCGATATACACCCCCAGGTCGGTAGTAGGCTGCATGCATTCTTGCACCAGAGACTGCTTCGTAGCAGTCAAATAAATCCTCTCGCTCCCTGAAGGCATAAAGGAAAACCGTCATAGCCCCAACATCAAGAGCATGGGCTCCCAACCAAAGCAAGTGATTGAGTATTCTGGTGATTTCATCAAACAAAACTCGGATGTATTGCGCACGAATTGGTACTTTTATCTGCAATAGCTTTTCTATTGTCATCACATAAGCATGCTCATTCATCATCATAGAAACATAGTCAAGACGATCCATATAAGGAACAGATTGAAGGTATGTCCTATTCTCAGCTAGCTTTTCAGTTGCTCTGTGTAATAAGCCAATATGTGGATCAACACGCTGGATTACTTCACCATCCATCTCAAGTACAAGCCTCAGGACACCATGAGCTGCTGGGTGCTGAGGCCCAAAATTCATTGTATAATTTTTAATCTCAGCCACGATGGATACCCTCATCCCTAATTAACCTTGGGACATTATTTCTCTCATCGATAGAAACAGGCTCATAAATTACCCTTTTGAGGGTTGGGTCATAACGAACTTCCACCTTCCCTATCATTGGAAAGTCTTTCCTAAACGGATGCCCAACGAAACCGTAGTCTGTCAGAAGTCTTCTTAAGTCTGGATGATCGATAAACATTAACCCAAACAAATCAAATGCTTCTCTTTCATACCAATCCGCATTAGGCCAAACTTCAGTCATTGTTTGAAATATTGGAAATTCATCATCTTCAGCAAATACTTTGACCCTTAAGCGCTGATTATTTTTTAAGGAAAGTAAGTGGTATACAACACAAAATCTTTTCTCATCATGAGCAGCTATTTTATAATCTTGATAATCAACACCACATAAATCAATTAGCTGTTTAAAATCAAATTCAGGTCTATCTCTTAAAATCCTTAATGACTCAATGATATTTTCTTGATCGAAGGTAATTGTAATCTCACCTTTATCTTCATTAATAGATAGCAATTTTTTCTTAAAAAAAGATTTGAGGGATTGAATTTGTTTTTTTATACTCTGGTTCATCTGGCAATTGTGTTGGTACGTTTAATTTTTTTTTGTAGTTGCAAAATTCCAAACATCAATGCTTCTGCTGTGGGAGGGCATCCGGGAACATAAATATCTACTGGAACAATTCTGTCACTACCCCTTACCACAGAATATGAGTAATGGTAATAACCGCCCCCATTTGAGCATGAGCCCATCGAAATGACCCATCTAGGCTCTGCCATTTGATCATATACACGCCTCAATGCTGGTGCCATCTTATTGACTAATGTGCCTGCAATGATCATCACATCAGATTGTCTTGGACTTGGTCTAAAAACAATACCGAATCGGTCTAGGTCATATCTTGATGCGCCTGCGTGCATCATTTCAACTGCACAGCATGCCAACCCAAAAGTCATTGGCCACAATGAACCAGTTCTAGCATAGTTTATTAGAGTGTCTACGTTGGTCGTAACATAGCCTTTTTCTAATATTCCCTCGATACTCATCTAATTACTCCCAATCTAATGCCCCTTTTTTCCATTCATAGATAAAACCGACAACCAAGATAAAGAGAAATATGAGCATGGATACAAATCCAAATATTCCGATTTTATTGATCACTACTGCCCACGGGAAAAGAAATGTAATTTCTAGGTCAAAAAGAATAAATAAGATTGCTACGAGGTAATACCTAACATCAAATTTCATTCGAGCATCTTCGAAGGCTTCAAAACCACATTCATATGGGGAGTTTTTTTCTTTGTAAGGCTTACTTGTACTTAATATTTTACCGAGGATGAGCGGGCCTAGCCCTACAAAAAGGCCGATAATTATAAACACTAATATGGGAAAATAATTTTCCAGCACAAACAGTCCTTAAATTTAAATACCATCAAAATGGTGCCGTCGGAGAGACTCGAACTCTCACGACTTTCGTCACTACCCCCTCAAGATAGCGTGTCTACCAATTCCACCACGACGGCTAAGCCAAAAGTCATGTTAATTGGGAATATCTTGAGTATTTCCAATTTCATCTGACCCAAAAGGTTGCTCTTTGGTTTCAACTGATTGAGAGCTATTTTCCTGAATCTGTTCTACAGCAAAACTTGCATTTTTATTACTTGCTATGAAAGCAAGGCCTATGCTTGTACAAAAAAATATGGTGACGCATACTGCTGTCAGTCTTGTTACAAAATTACCAGAGCCTTGCGCACCAAACACACTGCCTGAAGAATTTCCTCCAAATGCAGCCCCCGCGTCAGCTCCTTTACCATGCTGAACCAAAACTAGCCCTATCACTGCCAAACTCACCACTACATGAATTATCGTTACTAAATTTTCCATATTTATGTATCTTTTTTTTAAATTTTAATTAAATTTTATGAATACTATTACAAATTTCAAAGAATTCATCTGCATCTAAAGATGCCCTGCCCATTAATATTCCGTCTACCCCATTAATTTCACATAATTGTACCGCATTTTTTGCATTAACACTGCCGCCATAAACAATATTTACATCATCATTATCTGTGACATTTGTATAGATTAATTGCTTTATAAATTCACACATTTTCTCTATTTGCTCAGGGCTTGCCGCCGAGTCAGAACCAATTGCCCAAATTGGTTCATAGGCAATTATTGATCCCCTAAAAATATCTTGCCCATATAAATCGAGAATCGTTTTAATCTGCTCAGATACTACCTTTTCCATTATTCCTGCTTCACGCTCAATAAGATTTTCGCCGACACACAGCAGAGGGGTCATTTTATATTTCTTTATCATATTAAATTTTTCTGCAATGTTTTCATCTGATTCGCAATAGGCTGTATTCCTCTCAGAATGACCGACAATTACTAATTCACCTTGAAAATCCTTAATCATTGAAGCACTTACCTCTCCAGTAAAGGGGCCTTCTAATTCTTTTGCCACATTTTGGCAACCCCAATGAATATTTGATCCCATTAATATTTCTTGCGCTTGGAATAAATATGGGTAAGGCACGCACAAGGTTATTGATAGTTCATTGAATGAGCTTAGCTTTTGTTTGAGGCTTTTGAAATGGCTTTCATTAAAATCTAATGAGCCATGCATTTTCATATTACCAATGACTATTTTTTTTGACTTTGTTTTCATTCCATAATACTTTTTATAATTATTTGAAGGCTTTTGTTTCCATTAAATTCATTTGTATCAATAGAATAAACAGCCTTTATTTTATCAGGTAGTTTCTGGTTATGATTAAAAAATATTGCTTGGTATTTTTTTTCACATTTTAGAAAGCACTTTAAATGTTTTTCTCCAATTACTTCTTGATGTATCACAACAAATTTATCAACAAAAAAAGGTGCTGGAAATCCCTGTCCCCAAACTTGTTCATTGATCATTTTAGCCAAAGGGTAATTTAAATTTTCAGGCTCAATACTTTTATCATATTCAACTGTTTGATTTAGTAGATCAGGCGTTATGAATTCTTGGCATGTTAATTCAAATATTTCACTAAATTTTTTAAAATCATTTTTTTTAATACTTAACCCCGCTGCCATAGCATGACCTCCAAAAGTTTTTATTAGACTGGGGTGGCGTTTAGATATTAAATCAAGTGCGTCACGAAGATGAAAAGAGTCTATCGACCTTCCCGATCCCTTAATCATTTCATCATTAAAACTCGCAAAAATAATTGTCGGTCGGAAGTATTTTTCCTTCAATCTCGATGCCAATATACCTACCACTCCTTGATGCCATTTGTCATTAGTTAGGACGATTGAATGCGAAATTTTGAAGCTCTGATCATTTAATTCTTCAATAGCAGATAGCACCATATCCGATTCTATGAGCTTCCTATTTTCATTAAATTTGATAAGTTGTTTTGCAAAACCTGAGGCTTGATCTAAATTTTCTGCTAATAAACATTGAATGCCAGTCGTCATATCACTCAACCTACCGGCAGCATTAATTTTAGGCGCGATGATAAAGGATAAGTCAGACGTTTTAAGGTCAGCTTGTTTTTTTTTCGATTCGTTAATGATTGCTTTGATTCCAAAATTGGTAGTTCCGCTTCTAATAATTTTAATTCCAGCAGAAACTAAAATCCGATTATTAAAATCAAGGGGGACTAAATCGGCTACCGTCCCTAATGCTACTAAATCAAGTAAATCAACCAATACAGGTTCTTGAGATTCCTTGTTCTTTTTTCGAAGAGCAATTCTTAATGCAAGCAGGACATAAAACATGACTCCAACGCCGCATAAGTTTTTACTTGGGAATGAACAATTTTTTTGATTTGGATTTACGATGAATTTAGCATTAGGTAATATTTTTCCAGGTAGGTGATGGTCAGTAATGATTACATCTACCCCTGCCTTATTGGCAGCCTCTACTCCATCATGACTTGCAATTCCATTATCTACCGTAAGGATGATATCAGGCTCTTTTTTTAGCGCTATGCTTACTATTTCGGGGGTTAATCCATATCCGTATTCAAACCGATTAGGCACAATAAAATCAACATTACCACCAAATTTTTTTAACCCAAGAACTCCACATGCGCTGGCTGTCGCTCCATCGGCATCGTAATCACCCACTATGACTATTTTTTTATTATCTGATATTGCTTGGCATAAAAACTCCCCAACCGCTATATTCGAATATAGTAAGTGGGGTGGAATGAGCTTGTCGAGTTTATAGTTTATCTGCTCAGCGCTATCAATCTTTCTGGCAGCATAAATTCTGGAAAGGTCTGGTTGAACACCATCTTCATTTAGCCTTTTTTCGAGTTCTGCATTGATTTTTTTTTCTTTAAGCTTCATTCAATATCTCTTGTAGCTCTTTTTTATGACCCCAAAACTTTAACCTTCTATAGAAATTCGTTTTAAATAAAATTTTAAAGGAACCCAGATAAAGAGAAAGCTTTAGGTTAGTAATCTTTTTTGATTTTAGATCTTCAAGGATAGTTTTAAAAATATCATACTTAGTGTTTGCTTCAAAAATATGATGATACAAATAACAATCTTCTTTTTCATTAACACTCTTAGTAAAAGGCTCAATTTTTACACCCTCTAAACTGAGCTGTACTATTTTTTTTAATAGTATCAGGTCACTAAAAACAATCTTATTTTGCTTATTAGGGTTTGCTTTAATTTTTTTACCCCCTCCACTAAACCATATAGAATTAATTGGATACTGGCCGCTTTCTTCTCTTTTTTTGTTAATAAGATAATCAAATAAAAACATTTGTAATTCGTTTATAAATTTATGCCACCAGACTTCATCTTGACCAAAGGGTAGGAAACTTCTGTTAGGGACTTGGTTGATTTCTTCTGGGAAATAAGTTGATATATTTGTATATTTTTTCGTTGCAAAGAACAATTTTCTTTCGAAAATAAAGAAGTTTTGATCATTATCTGAAAAGTGTTGATTGAGGTCAACGCATAATGTTTTTAATTCATCAGGACTACACTCATTTTCTAAATTTTTTTCAAACTTATAATAATCTCTTTGAAGTGAAAAATAGCAGGGTGTTGCCTGAAAAAAAGTATATTTAGAGTCTGATGTGAATTCTTCACCAGCCAAAATAGCCGCAACAGGATAATCATTTTGTTGCTCAATATTAAAATCATTACATACTTCCTTCTCAAAGGAATTATTTTTAATTATTGAGTAATCGCATAATTTTATTAACTGATTTAAATATTCACTTTGCGGAATGAAGTCACATTTAATTTTATAAAAATGAGTCAAACCTTAATAACAAAAAGATAGATGAGTAAACCGAAATAAAGTAAGGCAAATATAGCTACGATGAAAAATATAAGGAATAAATTATTATGAATTTTTTTTAAAATAACCTTAATTTCGTTTATGTCTTTATCTATCTTCATTGAATTGGTGCCCGGGGCCGGAATCGAACCGGCACGACCGTGAGGTCGAGGGATTTTAAGTCCCTTGCGTCTACCAATTTCGCCACCCGGGCTTCGCAGTAACAGTATGGTGTGGCGAGATTTTACCACATTTTTAGTCACTGCAATTCTTCTCTTTTGTGTCATTTTTGTGGCACAAATTTTTTATCACTTGCTCAAAAGACCCTTTGAAGCAGCAGGTATTTTACTTGACTAAAGTCAAGTAATATCAATACAGATAGATTCTCTTCTTAAAGTTATTATTGTTGATAAAGGGATTAAATTTCTACTAAAGATTATTTCAGATCTTTATGTTAAATCTTAAAATAAAGCATCAAACTAATTAGAATTTATATTGCAGACCTACCATCAGTTCTTGGGTTTTGATGTCACCGCCGTTAGTTCCTCTTTGAAAGTTACTACTAAAAACTCCATTACGACTAAATACAGTACCCCCTTTAAATGCCCCTAAATTGACATACTGGTAATTCACATCTAAAGACAAATGCTCTGTTAAGCTAACCAAAGTCCCTGCAGAGA
>ERZ1048686.1065-NODE-1065-length-22749-cov-10.475236_pt1 | contig 22749 bp, 22 predicted proteins | sample MGYA00383099_ERZ1048686 | MGnify/ENA primary metagenome ERZ1048686 (study PRJEB29581, sample SAMEA5548369) | metagenome | biome: marine; feature: coastal; material: water | depth 25 m | study: Short-term variability in the microbial, nano- and picoplankton... | reverse complement strand
TTTAGTAATTCCATTTGAAAAAACATTCGAAATTTCTGTTTTATCAAGTTTAATTTCTCTCTTTGGAAAAATTATCCAAAGACTTTCTTTATCATCTCCAATGTAACGAACAAAGAAATATTTTTTTTGGGCACAAACATATTTAATTGAATCTTCAGGCGCTGTGTCTATTTCCCCACCATCTTCAAATAATTCATCAATTGAATAATCTTTTGAGGCACAGCCAACAATAAAAATCAAAAAAAATATATTTAAAATAAGCTGTCGCATAGTTACTGTTTAATTTGCTATTAAAGTTTTATGATTATTTAAGCTCATTATTATACCGATACTAGCTAATGAAACTACCATAGATGTGCCTCCATAACTCATAAAGGGAAGAGGTAAGCCGACGATAGGAACTAACCCACTAACCATCGCAATGTTGACGAAAATAGCACTAAAAATTGAAACACCTAGAGAAATAGTTAAAAGCTTTGAGAATATACTCTGCATATTGTTTGCCAGAATAAATATCCTAAATATAAGAAGTAAAAACAAAGCAAATATTATAATTACACCAAAAAAACCAAACTCTTCAGAATAAACAGCAAAAATAAAATCTGTATTCGCTTCTGGTAAAAAATTTAAATTCGTTTGGGACCCCTCTCCCCAACCTTTCCCAAAACCACCACCCGAACCTATGGCAATCATTGATTGAATTGTATGATAGCCAGCTCCTAAGGGATCAACAAAAGGATCAAGCATATTAATGATCCTATTTTTTTGATAAGTAAGAAGATTTATCCAGATGAGAGGTGAGCAAAGAATTGCAACAATCATGGATGAGAGTATTAAACGCCAGGATATACCCGCTAAAAAAACAATCAGAAAACCTGAAAAGGCAATCATAATAGATGTACCTAAATCAGGTTGATGCAATACAAGATAGAAGGGGATACAAATTAAAAAGATGGCAATGAAGTGGAGACTTAATGTAATTTTATTTTGATACTGTTGATAAAGCCAAGCTATTATTAGTGGTAAAGTAATTTTCATTAATTCAGAAGGCTGGAGGTTAAAAACTCCAAAAGTTAACCACCTTTTTGCCCCATTACTTTCTACCCCAAAAAAATGGACTAAAATCAATAGAAAAATAGTGATTAAAAACAATACAGGAGCGTACGAAAATAAAATACGAGGATTAGTAAAGATTAAAATTGTAAAAATGATCAGTCCGACAAAAATATTTATAACTTGATTAACAATAATATTTGAAGTGTCTAAATTACTCCCTGATAGGGTAATCAAGCCCAGGAGAATAATAAAAAAAATGATGGCAAAAAGAGGAATATCAATTCTTTTTTTATACTTTTCTAAGACTTTGATCATAATTTTTTATTTTCTAAATAAGCATCTAAAACTTTTTTTGCAATTGGACCTGCTACTGAGCCTCCGTGGCCTCCATTCTCAACGATAACGGCGATGACAATATTAGGATCATTGGCAGGAGCATAAGTAATAAAAAGTGCATGGTCTTTAAGCTTATCGAGGAGGATATCCTCGTTATATTCTTCATCTATTTTTAAGCCAAATAATTGAGCGGTTCCTGTTTTGGATGCCATTTGATAATTTGATTTTTTGCCTAAAAAAGCGGCAGTCCCTCCTTCTTTTGTGACATTCATCATACCTGTCTTAATCCATTTTAAGTTCTTATCTGAATAGATTTGTGTTTTCTCTTTGACTTCTTGTTTATCTTGTTTGATTCCATCAATGCTTAAAAGTAAGTGGGGCTTAATTGATAAACTTGGGTTCGCAAGTTTTGCTGTGGCATTTGCAAGCTGGAGTGGTGTGACAAGAGTAAATCCTTGGCCAATTGCAGTAATTGCAGTTTCTCCAGCATACCAACTTTCATTAAACTTCTTCTTTTTCCAAGCTTTATTGGCAATTAAACCACTTTTTTCTCCATCAATATCAATCTCAGTCTTTTTTCCAAAGTTAAAGTCATCAAGCACTTTATTTAATTTAGGGATTCCTAATTCAAGACCTAATCCATAAAAAAAGGTATCGCATGAAACAGAAATGGCTTTAATAATATCTACAGTCCCGTGACCTCCTCGTTTCCAATCACGAAAGACTTTAGAAGATCCTGGCATCTTAAAATATCCAATGTCTGAAATTGAAAAAGGTGGTTTTCTTATATCATTTGTAAGGGCTGCAAGAGCAACAAAGGGCTTAAGTGTAGAGCCTGGTGGGTATAAGCCAGCAACGGCTCTATCGAGCATGGCTCTTGAGTTTTTATCATTTAGATTAGCCCAGGATTCATGAGATATCCCGTTTGTAAATAAAGCTGGATTAAATGTTGGCTGACTAACATAAGCTAGTACTTCAGAGTTTTTTGGATTGATTGCAACAAGTGCTCCCTTTTTTTCACCAAATGCTTTCTCAGCAATTTTTTGCAATCTATAATCAATTGTTAAATTGATGGCTTTTCCAGGAACAGGCTTTTTCTCTTGTAATGTTCTAATGACATTTTGCTTGGCATCAACTTCAATCTCTTTAAATCCAGGAAAACCATGTATTAAATTCTCATAGAATTTTTCAGTACCAGATTTACCAATATGAGTACTACCTAAATATCTATTAGTTAAATTTTCTCTTTCTAAGAAACTGATATCTTTATCATTAATTCTATTTATGAAACCAATTAGATGTGCTGATGACTTTCCTTGCGGGTAGTCTCTTATAAACCTTTGTTTAATAATAAGTTTAGGAAATAAATATTGATGTGCAATGAAACTAGCGATTTCTTTGGGGGTCAGGTTAAAGTTGATAGGAACCGTATTTTCATACAAGTAATTAATTTTTTTATCAGCAATATCAATATCAATATCAATATTTAATTCATTTTTTAAACGAACTCTTATTTCATCAAGGTCAGAAAAAAAAGCGCGGTCTATTTCTAAAGAATAAACTAATTTGTTATCAGCTAAGATTATATTATTTCTATCTAGAATCATTCCTCTTTTTGGAGGAATAGGAATAATTTTAATACTATTATTTTTACTTAGTGCAGTAAATCTATCAAACTGTATGATCTGTAGATAAAATATTTTTAATAAAGGAATGAGCAGCAGGACGATTAAAAATACAAATAGTATTTGAATTCTTTTTTTAAAAAAATATTTAAAGCGATAATTATCCAAAATAAAAATTAAGTGCCATAAGTTTTTTCATAAAAAATTTGAAAAATAACTAAAATAATAAAAGTGATAGCTATCTCTATTATTAAATAATTTAATAAGCTTCCATTGGTATGAAAAGTAGGATTAAACTTTTGAGATATGATCGTTACAATTATTATCCCAAGGCAAATAGATAGAAATTTTAGAAGTATCGCTTGTGGCCTTGTCGGCATTAAAAAATATTTCTGGGAAAAAACTTGGAGGCCATATAAAAGTAAGAATGTTATTGTGTATTGTCCCAAAATTGACCCAATTAAAATATCTACTATGACACCCATCAAAAAGACTTTCGTTATACTAATTGATATTAAATTGGATGAAACAGTTAGCACCATTAATGCTATGAAATACTCCGGATAAATATTAATATTTAAAAAGCTAAATAAATTAATGAAACTAAAAAAAGTAGAAACTAAAAATAACCCAACAAATAACTTTTGTTGTCTTATTTTAACGTCATGAGATTTTTTTAGCATTATTTAATAATCAAGAATGGTAATTAAAGAAAATTGACTTGAAAAGGTTGCTGGCTTTAACAGAATTTTGTTAAATTGTTTATCTTCTGGAGATACCTCAACGACTTTTCCTATATTAATTCCACTAGGGTATACGTTATCGAGGCCTGACGTCACAAATGTGTCACCAGGCGTGACGTCTATCGAAGCAGGAAAGAAAGGGATTACTAAAAATTCAGTATCACCATAAATGATGGCATGATTTTGCCCATTATCTTGAAGTGCATTGACAGCAAATTTTTTTGAAAGTAACGGAACAACCTCACTTGTTTGGTCATAGGTTGAATATATTTGCCCAACTAAACCTAACCTGTTTACGACAGGCATACCTTGTCGAATTCCATCCTTTTTACCCTTATTGACTGTAATTATCTGGGCTCTGCCTCTTATAGTTGGCCTAATAATCTCAGCAGGATAAGTTTTTTTTGGAGAATATTTTTTTGATAAAAGCGTTTCCTTTCTCAAGTTATCATTCTCAGCTACCAGAAAATTTCTTATTTGATTTTCAATGGAAAGGTTATCAATTTGAATATTAAGTTGATTTATTTCTTCTTCTAATAAAGCTTTAGATTTTGATAGGCTTTGGAAATTATCAAAAAAATTAATGGAGTCATTAGTCAAAATTATTAAAGGGGAAGTAATAAATGAAAAATCTTTTCTAATTTGCTTAAGATAGTCATAGCGACTGTCCATAAACATCATCAACAAAGTTAAAAAAATGAAAAAAATAAAATAAGTTAATGAAAAGTTAGTAGTAAATAAGCTTAATTCCTTTTTAGTAACCTTGAGAGCCATTATGTTTATTCATAAACAAATGTATTTTTAAAATAATCTAGTTGGTCCAATGTTTTTCCACAGCCTCGGGCCACACATGTAAGAGGATCTTCAGCAATAATTACTGGAATGCCAGTTTCTTCTTGAAGCAGTCGATCAAGATTCTTCAATAGGGCGCCACCACCAGTGAGGACCATTCCATTTTCTGCAATATCAGAACCAAGCTCAGGTGGAGTTTGTTCAAGTGCAGTTTTAACAGCACCAACAATTGTATGAAGTGGCTCTGCAATAGCTTCTAATATTTCATTACTGGAGATACTTAGTTTTCTAGGCAAGCCTTCCGCTAAATTTCTACCAGTGATATCCATTGAAATAAGTTCATTTAAAGGAAAAGCGCTACCAATATTCTGTTTAATTTTTTCAGCAGTTGGTTCAGATATTAATGTCCCATAGTTCCTTCTCATATAGTCAACAATAGATTGATCAATTTTGTCTCCACCTACACGAGCCGAACTTGCATAAACAATACCACCTAATGAGATAACGCCGACTTCAGTAGTGCCGCCTCCCACATCAATCACCATTGAGCCTGTAGCATCTTGAATTGGTAGATCAGCACCAATGGCAGCTGCCATAGGTTCTTCAATTAAAAATACTTGTTTCGCACCTGCTCTCTCTGCAGATTCTCGAATAGCTCTTTTTTCAACTTGTGTTGCGCCATATGGAACACAGATGACTATTCTTGGGCTTGGAGAAAACATGTTGGTTGATACAGTCTTCTTAATAAAATGCTTGATCATCTCTTCGGTAATATTAAAATCAGCTATTACTCCATCTTTCATTGGACGAATAGCCTCGATGCTTTGAGGTGATCGACCTAGCATTGATTTGGCCTCAGAGCCTACAGCTAGGACGGTTTTTCTAGATTGAGGCCCACTAGGCCCTTGAACGTTTTGAATTGCAACAACTGAAGGCTCATCAAGGACAATGCCTCTTCCTTTAGCAAAAATTAATGTATTTGCAGTGCCAAGGTCTATGGCCAAATCGTTGTCAACAAAATTTCTAAAGATATTTTTGATCATAATTTAATAATAGATGAATTTTAAAGTGTTCCCGTATCCTTGTATAATAACTGATTAATCAACATAAATTAAACAAAAAATGGTGTTTTAATAAAATGAAATTCGACAATGACGAAATAAAAAAAATTGCCCATCTGGCACGAATAAATATAAACGAAAAAGAGGCTATAAAAGTCAGTGAAAAATTAGAAGGAATTTTGGGATTAATCGACCAAATGACTCAAGTAAATACTGATTGCATCGAGCCAATGGCTCATGCCCTTGATATCACGCAACCTTTTAGAGAGGATAAAGTGACCGAGGGAGATATTAGAGAAAAATCTTTAAAATTATCAAAGGAAACTGATCAATCTTTGTTTATAGTACCTCGAGTGATTGAATAAAATGCTAAATTTATCCCTTAAAGAGCTTTCAGAATGCTTAAAAGAAAAAAAATTTTCTAGTGTGGAGCTGACACATTTTTTTTTAAATCGACTAGATCTTCATAATGAATCTATAAATGCTTTTATTACTATTGATAAGGATAAAAGTTTAGCCATGGCAAAGCGCTCGGATGAAATGATTAAGGAAGGAAATCAGAATTATTTAACAGGGATTCCAATAGCTCAAAAAGATATTTTTTGCGCAGAAGGATGGAAAACAAGTTGTGGTTCAAAAATGTTGGATAATTTTATTGCCCCATATGACTCAACTGTAATAAATAAATTTAATGCAGTAGGTGCTGTGAATTTAGGAAAAACTAATATGGATGAATTTGCTATGGGTTCATCGAATGAGACTTCTTTTTATGGCAATGTCAAAAATCCATGGGATATAAAAACTGTTCCAGGAGGAAGCTCGGGTGGAAGCGCAGCCGCAGTTGCTGGAAGGTTAGCCCCAGCTGCTACAGCTACAGATACAGGTGGTTCAATAAGACAGCCTGCTTCCCTGTGTGGTTTGACAGGCTTAAAACCGACTTATGGCTTAGTTTCAAGATATGGCATGATTGCATTTGCATCCAGCCTTGATCAGGCGGGACCTATGTGCCATACGGCAGAAGATTGTGCAGCAATGATGAATGTTATGAGTGGTCATGATCCAAAAGATTCGACAAGCATACTAAGAGAAAAAGAAAACTATTTGACCAGTATTAATGATCCTATCAAGGGCTTAAAAATTGGTATCCCAAAAGAATTTTTTAGTGATGGGCTGGAACCTGAGATTGAGAAAATAATAGAACAGGGCATCAACGAATATAAAAAATTGGGTGCAGAGATTGTAGAGATTTCATTACCGAATAATCATTTATCAATACCAGTTTACTATGTTATCGCGCCTGCTGAAGCATCAAGTAATTTATCAAGATACGATGGCGTTAGATATGGTTATCGAACAAAAGAATATGACGATCTAATGGAGATGTATTGTAAGACAAGAGAAGAAGGTTTTGGCGATGAAGTTAAAAGAAGAATAATGATAGGGACCTATGTTCTTAGCGCTGGCTACTATGATGCATATTATCTTAAAGCACAAAAAATTAGAAGATTAATTTCTGAAGATTTTAAAAAAGCATTTGAAAATTGTGATGTAATATTAGGTCCTTCAGCGCCTTCAGTAGCCTTTCCAATTGGGGATAAAAAAGAAGATCCACTTAAAATGTATATGCAAGATGTCTATACAATTTCAACAAATCTTGCAGGCTTACCTGGATTATCGATGCCCGCTGGGCTAATGAACAAGCTTCCCGTGGGTATTCAACTTATTGGTAATTATTTTAGTGAGGCAAAACTATTAAATATTGCTAATATTTTTCAGATGAATACAGGTTGGCATAATTTATCTCCTGAGGAGTTTAAATAATGGAATGGGAAGTTGTTATTGGAATTGAAACGCATACCCAGTTAAAAACTGAATCAAAAATATTTTCTGGTGCATCTACTAATTTTGGTAGTGAACCTAATGCCCATGCATGCCTAATAAGTCTTGCCTACCCTGGAGTTCTGCCTGTACTTAATGAAGAAGCAGTCAACTGTGCAATACGGTTTGGTTTAGCAGTTGATGCAAAGATCGCAGAACATTCTATTTTTGCAAGAAAAAACTACTTTTATCCAGACCTACCTAAAGGTTATCAAATTAGTCAGTTTGAGTTACCTGTGGTGGGAGAAGGAAGTCTGTCAATTTCACTAGGCGATGAAAATAAAAGAATAAGAATTTTACGAGCGCATTTAGAGGAAGATGCAGGTAAATCAGTTCATGGAATTGAGGAAGGAAAATCAGGCATCGATCTAAATAGAGCAGGAACGCCTTTATTAGAAATTGTCACAGAGCCAGATATGAGTTCTGCAGAAGAAGCTGTGGCATATGCTAAGAAACTTCATGAATTAGTGCAATGGATAGGGATTTGTGATGGGAATATGCAAGAAGGAAATTTTCGTTGTGATGTAAATGTTTCGGTTAAGAAAAAGGGAGACAAAAAACTTGGTACAAGACGAGAAATTAAAAATCTAAATTCTTTTAAATTTATAAAGCAGGCAGTTGATTATGAAGTGAACTGGCAAATTGAAAAGTTAGAGGATGGAGGAAAAATTAAACAATCAACGATTCTTTTTGATCCAGATTCTGGAGAAACAAGAGAAATGAGATCAAAAGAGGAAGCAAATGATTACCGATATTTCCCAGATCCTGATTTGCTCCCATTAGTTATAAGCCAAGAAAAAATAAATACAATCAAATCTGAAATGTATGAATTGCCAAGTCAGATGAAATTAAAATTAGTCAAAGAGTTTGGTCTCTCTAATTACGATGCAGATGGAATTACATCAAACATTGATGTTGCTAACTTTTTTAGAGAATTGTTATCATTTAAAGTAAGTGCAAAATTAGCTTCTAATTGGATTTTAACAAATCTCTTTTCAAGATTAAATGAATCCAATATAGACATCAAAAATTCTCCTTTAAGAGCCAATAAGTTAGCAGAATTAATATTACGAATAGAAGACAAGACTATTTCAAACAATGCAGCTAAAAAAGTTTTTGATGAAATTTGGGATCAGGATGAAAAAGTTGATGATGTGATTGAAAAATTAGGATTAAAACAAATCTCAAACTTAAATGAAGTTGAGGATATCTTGAATCAAGTTTTGCAGGATAATGAAGCAATGGTTGAGGAATATAAGTCTGGAAAAGATAAAGCATTTAATGCACTAATAGGACAGGTAATGAAAGCTTCCAAAGGCAAAGCAAATCCAGGCCAAGTTAGCCAATTGCTTAAAGATAAACTAACAGATTAAACACCATACTTTTGCTTGTAACCAAGCATTTGATCCAAGACTTTTTTATTTTCAATATCCTTCTTTAAGAAGTCAATAATATTATCTAAGTCGATTATTGATTTTACAGGCACTTTATATTTCTCAAATATTTCTTCAATTGCAGACAATTTGCCGCTACCTTTCTCTTTTCGATCAATTGATACAACAATTCCAACTATCTCCGCATCGAAAGAATTTATAAGAGTGAAACTTTCATTGATTGAAGTGCCTGCAGAAATCACATCATCAATAATAAGAATTTTTCCTGAGATAGGTGCACCAATAATCAAGCCTCCTTCACCATGATCTTTAATTTCTTTTCTATTTGATGAAAATTTTTTGTTAATACCCTTATTAGAGAGTGAAATTGCAATTGCGCCTACAAGTGATATGCCTTTATAGGCTGGTCCAAATAGCAAATCAAATTCAATATTTTCTTCTATAATTTTTTCAGCGTAATAATCTCCCAATATTTTAAGGCTGTCCCCATCATTAAAGGATGAAAGATTAAAAAAATAAGGACTCTTCCTACCTGCTTTAGTAGTAAAATCTCCAAACTGAAGCACTTTTTTTTCAAGTGCAAATTTTATAAAAGATTGTTGCATGAATTTAATTTTAGTTTACTTATGAAGATTATAACCTTAAATTTAAATGGTATTAGAGCTGCTGAAAGAAAAGATTTTTTCCCTTGGCTAAAAAAACAAAATGCAGATTTTATTTGCTTGCAAGAATTGAAAGCGCAAGAGGCAGACTTATCAACATTAATGATTGCCCCATATTCTTATGAGGGTTATTTTAGCTATGCAAAAAAGAAGGGCTATAGCGGAGTTGGTATTTATACAAAAAGTAAACCTCTAAAAGTTATTAAGTATTTAGGTATCCCTGAAATGGATGATGAGGGCCGGTATGTTGAACTTGAATATGAGAATTTAATTATTATTTCAGTTTATTTGCCTTCAGGATCATCAGGAGAAGAGCGACAAGTTTTCAAATACAAAGTACTTGATAAAATTTACAAGGTTTTTGGAGATAAATTAAATACAGGAAAAAATGTTATTGTTTGTGGTGATTTTAATATTGCACATCATGAAATAGATTTAAAAAACTACAAAGGAAATAAGAAAAATTCTGGTTTTTTACCTGATGAGAGAGAATGGCTAACTAAGTTGTTCTCAAAGGGTAGTTGGGTAGACATTTATCGCCTTTTACATCCTGATGAAGGAGAAAACTCATATACATGGTGGAGCAACAGAGGTCAGGCTTGGCTAAAAAATGTTGGTTGGAGATTAGATTATCAGATATCAAATTATGAAAATTCAATTAAGGCAAAAAAAGCCTATGTTTATAAGGATGAGAGATTTAGTGATCACGCACCGTTGATTGTAGAATATAAATAATCATTTTTTCCAGGGGGCAATTTTGAATAATAAAAACATGCCAGGAATTGCCAATAAAAAACAAAAGATAAAGAAATAATACCAACCAAAAAAATCTACAAAATATCCCGTTGATGCATTAGTAAAAGTTCTCGGTACGGATGCAAGGCTAGTGAATAATGCAAATTGTGTAGCTGTATATTTGGGGTTCGTAGTTTTAGCAATAAATGCAACAAAAGCAGTTGTTCCAAGGCCTGCTGCAAAAAACTCTAATCCAACAGTGATAGCTAAAACCGTATTGTCATAACCGACTGTTGCCAACCATGCAAAACTTAATGTTGCAAACATTTGTAACAATCCAAAAATCCATAAAGCCCTATTTATACCTAATTTTACCATCCATATCCCTCCGATAATTCCTCCAGCGATACTTGTCCATAGGCCTGCATTTTTTGCAATGATGCCAATCTCCGTCATCGAGAATCCAAGATCTAAATAAAAAGGGGTGGCAAGAGCTGTCGCCATGCTATCGCCAATTTTATAAAGGAAAATAAATAATAGGATTAGCAAAGCATTCCTAATACCTTTACGCCCTATAAATTCTTTGAATGGATCAACGACTGCTTCTTTCATTGTTTTGGGAGGTGCAGATTTAAGTTTCGGTTCAGAAATTAAAATTGTAAGAATAATACCTGGAATCATAAATAAACCTGTAACCGTAAATACGAATTCCCAAGAAAAGAAGTCAGCTAAAATTAAAGAAAGTGAGCCAGGTACCAAGCTAGCAAATTTATAAGCATTTACATGCACTGCATTACCTAAGCCTAACTCCGGATCAAGAAGTAACTCTCTTCTATAAGCGTCAATAACAACATCCTGACTTGCACTAAAAAATGCGATACCTAAAGAAACAACGGCGATAGTCATAATTTGTGATTTCGGTTCTATAAAGCCACATAGTGATATTAAAAATAGCAAAATAGTTTGAAAAATAATTAACCACCCTCTTCTTCTACCCATCGCAAGAGTGAAACGGTCAAATAAAGGTGCCCAGATAAATTTCCATGCATATGGAAGTTGAATTAAAGCAAAAAGACCTATCGCTTTAAGGTCTAATCCACTTTCAACAAGCCAGGCAGGGAAAAGACTAATGAGAATAAATAAGGGTAAGCCTGAGGTGAAGCCAGTAAAAAAACAAATAATAATTTTTTTGGTGAGTAATTCTTTCCACTGAATATTTGTTTTGGTCATTTGATATTCTATTTTGAAACTAATTTATATAATGCTAAAGCTCCAAAAAAGTTAGGATAAAAATTCACTGATTTTTTATCTGTCAGTATTAATCGTTGTTCTATTTTTATTTTATTTTTTTGACATAAATTATCAAAATCTTGGATTGTACATAAATGTATATTTGGCGTTTCAAACCATTTATATGGAAGCTCTTCTGATATTGGCATATTACCTTGTAATATTTGTAAACGATTTTTCCAATAACCAAAATTTGGAAATGTAATAACCACTTCCCTACCTACCCTCATCATTTCATGGATAATTTCTTCAATATTTTTCATAGACTGAATGGTTCTTGACAAAATTACCAAATCAAATGAGTTAGTTTCGAATCCTGCTAAACCTGATTCTAAATCCATTTGGATAACGTCAATGTTATTTTTTAATGACAATAACCAATTTCCTTTGTTTTTTTCAATACCAAAACCTTTGATATCTTTTTTTTCTTTTAAGTAATTTAATAAAGCGCCATCACCACATCCAAGATCAAGTACTTTAGTATTTGGATATGTCCAATTTTCGATAATTGAGAAATCATATCTTGAGTTTTGGTCAAATTTCTTCATTTAGACTTAAAAACATTATTAAAAAATGATTTTATGATTTCGTGATAATGGTTGTCTGACATTAAGAATGCATCATGACCACTCTCGGCTGAAATTTCTGCATAACTTACATTGATATTATTATCCAATAAGCCCTTTACCATCTCTTTTGAACGATTTGAAGAAAATCGCCAATCGCTAGTAAAAGAAATAACTAAAAATTTAGATTTAATTTTTTTGAAAACTTCACTGAGTTTTTTCTTATTTTTCTTTGTAGGATCATAATAGTCTAAAGCCTTTGTCATTCGAATATAAGTATTGGCATCAAATTCGTTGGCAAATTTATCTCCTTGATAGTTTAAATAAGATTCGATTTCAAATTCTGTATCGAAATTGTATTGGTAATCTTTACTTTTTGTTTTTCTTCCAAACTTAGTTTTCATAACATCATTAGATAGATAGGTAATGTGGCCCAACATGCGCGCAATTCTTAAGCCGCGTTTTGGCTTAATTTTTTTTGCATAAAAATTCCCCTTTTGGAAATCTGGATCAGTAATTATTGATTGTCGTGCAACTTCATTAAAAGCAATATTTTGTGCGGTTAAATTAGGTGCTGCAGCGATAACAACCGTATTATTAACTTTATTAGGAAATTGAATATTCCACTCTAAAGCTTGCATTCCACCTAGGCTACCACCTATGACTGTGGATAATTTATCAATACCTAAATAGTTGATTAAAGTTTTTTGTGTTTTTACCCAATCCTCAACAGTAATAATTGGAAAGCTGGCACCCCATATTTTTTTTGTTTTTGGGTTTATAGATTTAGGTCCTGTACTACCTTCATTGCCTCCTAAATTATTTATTCCAATAACAAAAAATTTATTTGTATTTAGTGGCTTCCCTGGGCCAACGAGATTATCCCACCAACCTGGATATTTATCTGTTTTTTTATATCTCCCAGCGACATGCTGGTTTCCTGATAAAGCGTGACATACCAGAACAGCATTATCTTTATTCTTGTTCAACTTACCATATGTTTCATAAATTAATTCATAGTTATCGAGTGTCTTTCCACAAGATAACTTTATGGGATCTGTACATTTAAAATTTTTTGGCTTTACGATACCAATTGTATTAATTTCTTTCATTTTAGAATTATACTATTTGAATAAGTTTTAGACTTTTATTTTTGATGCTGATGTAACTCTGATCTTTTGATTGATATCTCGATACTGCTGAATGCTATCAAAAGACTTTTGCTGAAGGAAGCTTTTGATCTTAGTTGCTTGTGTATACCCATGTTCGATTAATAATATTCCTTTTACATTTAGGAAATTTGGTGCTCTATCAATAATTTTAAAAATATCTGCAAACCCATTATTATCGGAAACTAAAGCGCCTAAAGGCTCATAATTTAATTCAGGATTTGTCAAATGAAGGTCTCCTTTAGAGATATATGGGGGATTACTTATAATAAGATCAAATAATTCTTTTTCTTTAATCTCATCAAACCAATTACTTTTAAAAGAATTTATATTTTTTACTTTATGCCTTTTAATATTTTTATTTGCAACTTTTAATGCTTTTAGTGAAATATCTGTAATCGTAATTTTTGAATTTGGGTATAGTTTTGATAATGTTATCCCGATTACACCTGAACCTGTGCCTAAATCTAAAATATTAAGTTTAGATTTTTTATCGAATATATTTAAGACTAGATCAATTATTAATTCAGTATCTTGTCTTGGAATCAACGAATTTTTATCTAAATAGAAAGTTTTTCCATAAAAATCCCATTCTTTAAAAATATATGCAAGTGGTTCTCGTGTAATACGCTTTTTTAGGATAGATGAAATAGATTCTTCTTGAATTTTATCTACATTTTTTTTTTGGTTGGATATAAAAAAAGAAGAGGGTTTTTTGAGGGCAAACCTTAAAATATATTCAGCTTCAATTTGAGCTTCACGTTCATTAATTTGTATATTCTCTCTTAAACACTCTTCAATTCTTTTTTTATGAAAACTTACTGAAGACAATTTTTTTTATTCTTTTTCTATTTGTGCAAGAAGGTCAGCTTGATGTTCAGCTGTTAATGCTTCAATTAATTCAGTCAAATCACCATCCATAATGTAATCAACTTTATATAACGTGAGATTGATTCTATGATCAGTGATTCTTCCTTGAGGAAAGTTATAAGTTCTAATTCGCTCACTTCTATCTCCACTACCAATCAATGACTTTCTCTCTGAAGCAATTTGATTTTGCTGCTCTTTAATTTGATTATCTTTTATTCTTGCCGCAAGAACACTCATGGCTTGTGCTTTATTTCGATGCTGAGACCTGTCATCCTGACATTCAACAACAATTCCAGTTGGTAAATGTGTAATTCTCACCGCCGAATCTGTTTTATTAATATGTTGCCCTCCAGCACCAGATGCACGATATGTATCAATACGGATATCAGCGGGATTAATATCAACGTCACTAATTTCATCTGCCTCTGCTAAAACGGCAACTGTACAAGCTGAAGTATGAATCCTGCCTTGTGTTTCTGTATCGGGAACTCTTTGAACGCGATGGCCACCTGATTCAAATTTTAGTTTTGCGTAAACACCAGAACCCATTACTTTCATAATCACTTCTTTAAAACCTCCAGCTTCAGATGAATTGCTGGAGATAATTTCTATTTTCCAGCCCATTCTTTCAGCATATCGGGTATACATCCTATAAATATCACCAACAAATAATGCTGACTCATCCCCACCAGCACCGGCTCTTATTTCAATAAATATATTTTTCTCATCATCATCATCTTTTGGGATTAAAAGTTTAAGAAGTTCTGTTTCAACCTTTTCAATACCAGCCTCTCCTTTCTCAATTTCTTCTTGTGCAAACACTTTCATTTCTGGATCACTCGAAAGCTCTTTTGCCTCTTCTATATCGAGTGTAATTTCTTGATATTTTTTATATATCTCAACGATTGGCGTTATATCAGAATGTTCTTTGGAAATTTTTTTATATCTTTCCATATCCTTTGTCACATCTTCATGACTCAATTCGGTATTAAGAACATCAATCCTTTTAACCAAAGCCTCAAGCTTGCCCTTCATTGATGCCTTCATTTTTTATCTTCTTTAATGTTATAAATTTTTTTAATAAGTGAATCTGTTTCAACATCTTGTTCATTTTCGCGAATTGCTTTTGTAGGTCCATGCAGAAATTTTTTTGTTAAATTACTGATTAATTTGTTAATTACTTCCTCAGAAGAGGAGCCTGTTTTTATGTTATTTTTTGCTTTTTCTGCCTCAGCTAATGCTATTTTTTCAAACTGATTTCTTAAAAGCCTAATAGTAGGCGTATTTTTTTTTTGCTTTGTTTTATGATAGAAATCTTTGGTTTGATGCTCGATTATTTGGCTTGCCTTTTTTGTCGCCCCCTGTCTATTTGTTAATCCCTGTTGAGCTATATTAACTAAATCATCAAGTGTATATAGAAATACATCATCTAACTTACTTACTTCAGACTCAATATCTCTTGGAATTGCTAAATCTACCAGCATTATAGGTCGATGTTTTCTTTTCTTCAAAGCTTGTTCTATTACACCTAATCCAATAATTGGAAGTTGACTCGCGGTGGAGCTTATTAAAACATCATAGTTATGCAGCTGATCATATATTTCGCCAATTAGACAGGCCTCGCCATCTACCTTTTTTGCTAAAGCTTCACCTTTTTCGAAGGACCGATTAGCGATCGATATTTTGTTTGGCTGATATTTTTGGAAATACTTTGCACACATTTCACTAATTTCCCCAGCCCCAACAAACATTACTTGAGTTTGGTTGATTTCTCCAAAGATTTTTTTTGCCATCGAAAGTGCACATGATGCAATTGTTGTAGGACTTGAGCCTATTTGAGTTTTTGTCCTTACTTTCTTTGCAGTTCTAAAAACATCCTGAAAGAATCTATTAATAAACTTACCCTGAACTCCAGATAGATGAGCAATCTGTGAGGCCTGTTTCATTTGCCCAAAAATCTGTGTTTCTCCAATCAACATACTATCTAAACCTGACGCAACTTTGCAGGCATGCACATAACAATCTTGATTTGAGAATGTATACAGATATTTTTTAAGTTCAGTAAATTTAATTTGATTAAAAGTAGCAAGCCATTGGTAAATTTCTTTTGGATCTTTTACCTGAAAATATATTTCTGTTCTATTACATGTAGAAAGTATTAAAGCCTCAGCGCCTGTTTTTGATTTCAAGTCTTTAAGAACATGACTTAACATATCATGCGAAAAAACAAATTTCTCCCTAATTTCAATAGGTGCTGTCTTATGATTAAGGCCTACAAGGTTTAAATCCATTATTTATATAGTCCACTTGCTTTATAATTATTTTATTAAAAAGAGAGTAAAATACGCATTTTACAATAATTTAATTAAATTTAATTTGGGAACTTAGTATATATGGAAAAAACATTTAGAATTGCCCCTAGTATTTTGTCGGCTAATTTTGCGAAATTAGGCGAAGAAATCACAAATGTAATAACTTCTGGTGCAGATATTGTTCATTTTGATGTGATGGATAATCATTATGTTCCTAATTTAACCATTGGACCTTTAGTATGCGATGCCATTAGACCAATAACAGATGCAATAATTGATGTTCATCTAATGATTGAGCCTGTTGATAGAATAATTCCTGATTTTGCTAAAGCCGGCGCAAATATAATTACATTCCATCCCGAAGCTTCAAATCATATTGATAGAAGTCTGTCTATGGTAAGAGATCTTGGATGTAAATCTGGATTAGTTTTTAATCCTGCTACCTCACTAGATTACCTTGATCATGTTATGGACAAGATAGATATGGTTCTTTTGATGTCTGTTAACCCTGGTTTTGGAGGACAAAAATTTATACCAGAAACCTTAAATAAATTGAAGTTGGCAAGAAAAAAGATAGATGCATATACTGAAAAGACAGGAAGGGAAATATGGCTCGAAGTTGACGGCGGAGTCAATGCTGACAATATCACTGAAATTGCTCAAGCCGGTGCCGATACTTTTGTGGCGGGTTCTGCGGTATTTGGAGCATCAAATGATAACGATCCAAACAAATATGATTCTATTATAAATTCTTTGAGAGCTTCACTAGCAAAAGTTTAGAATTGGAAAAATTTGATAATATAAAAGCCATTCTTTTTGATTTGGATGGCACATTGTTTGAAACAGCACCCGAACTGTCTGATGCTGTTAACTCAATGCTAAAAGATTTAGAGATGATGGAATTAAAAAGAAATGAAATCAAAAATTTCATTGGAAAGGGTGCCGAAAATCTTATAAAACAATCTTTAAGACTTTCTTCAAAAAAAGATCCAAGCCCTTTTTTTGCTAAAGCTGAAAAACTGTTTGCTCATCATTATTCTTTAGTTTCCGCAAATAGCCTTATGTTTGATGGAGTTCAGAAGGCCATTGTTTATTTAAAGTCTAAGGATTTTCTTTTGGGTTGTGTAACCAATAAGCCTAGTATTTATACAGAGACCATAATGAATAAATCAAGGTTAACTGAGTTTATGGATGTCATTGTTTCAGGAGATACAACTAAGAAAAAAAAACCAGACCCACTACCTATTTTGTATGCTCTTAATCAATTGAATATAGAACCCAAAGATGCGATTATGGTAGGCGATTCTATTGTAGATATAGAGGCAGGGTTCGCCGCAGGCACGCATATTTTTACTGTACCTTACGGCTATCAATTTGGTGAGACAATTATTTCTGATAAAGTAGATTATGCAATGTCAAATTTCAACGAATTGACTCAAATTATTAACTAAGATGCTACCAACTATTTCCAGAAAAGAATTTGATAATTTTCAAAAAAATGGGTTTAACAGAATTCCTTTGGTACTTGAATGCTTCGCTGATTTAGATACCCCATTATCTGTTTATTCAAAGTTAGCAAATGATAGTTATAGTTATTTGCTTGAATCGGCAGATGGCGGAAACAAGTACGGCCGCTATTCGATTATTGGCTTGCCAGCAAAAGTCAGGATACAAATTAAAAAAAATAAAATTTTAGTTTTTAATGAAGAGAAAGTAACGGATGAAGTTTCTGATAAAAATCCATTAGATTTTATCGATGATTTTATGAATCAGTTTAAAACTCCACAAAATTTAGATTTACCAAGATTTTCCGGAGGCCTTGCTGGATATTTTGGCTATGAAACGATTCAATATATTGAGCCAAAATTAAGTAAAGAGTTTTTAGAGGATAAGCTTGATCTACCTGACATACTTTTGATGTTATCAGATGAGGTTGTTGTTTTTGATAACGTAACCGGAAAATTATATTTTGTGAATTATGTAGATGTGAACATTCAAAATGCTTATGATAAGGGTATTCTTAGGCTCAAAGTTTTAGAGGAAAAATTAAAACAAGGTCCATCACCCTATCTTATTGAAAAAAATAAATTTGATGACAGATTGACAGAGGTTCGATCAGAATTCGGCGAAGAGAATTTTTTAAAAGCCGTTGAAAAAGTAAAAAAATATATAGTGAATGGCGATATTATGCAGGTTGTTTTATCTCAAAGAGTTAGCCAAACATTCAAATCTAATCCACTATCTCTATATAGGGCATTAAGAAACCTTAACCCTTCACCTTATATGTATTTTTATAATATGGGTGATCACCATGTTGTTGGAGCATCTCCTGAAATATTAGTTACATTGGAGGGAGAGAAAGTGACTGTAAGACCTATTGCGGGAACTAGGCCAAGAGGAAAAGATGAAAATGAAGATCTCGCCTTAGAAAAAGATTTGTTGCAAGACCCTAAAGAAATTGCTGAGCATGTTCAATTAATGGATTTAGGTAGAAATGATATTGGACGAGTTTCTCAGACGTCTTCAGTAAAGGTAACTGATCATATGATTATTGAAAAATATTCTCATGTCATGCATATCGTTTCCAATGTAGAAGGCAAACTTAAAGAAAAACTTTCTGCCATGGATGTTTTAAAAGCAACCTTTCCTGCTGGGACGGTCAGTGGAGCTCCAAAGGTAAGAGCGATGGAAATTATAAATGAGTTAGAATCAGCGAAGCGAGGTGTTTATTCTGGGGCAGTTGGATACATTGGATTTGACGGTGATATGAATGTAGCTATTGCTATAAGAACCGCCGTAATAAAAAATCAAACACTTTTTGTTCAGGCAGGTGCAGGTATAGTTTCAGACTCAATCCCTATTAATGAGTGGGTCGAAACGCAAAATAAAGCAAAAGCGATTTTAAAGGCGGCCGAGTTGGTTCAAACAAGGGTTACGGAGTAGTTTTATGTTATTAATGATAGATAACTATGATTCATTTACTTATAACCTAGTGCAATATCTCGCTGAAATTGGACAAGAAGTTAAAGTTGTTCGAAATGATAAAATTTCTATTGAGGAAATTAATAAACTAAATCCGCAGTATATTGTAATTTCTCCTGGTCCATGTACTCCAAATGAGGCGGGTATTTCACTCGCTCTAATTGAAGCCTTTAAGGGGGAAATACCTATTTTGGGAGTATGTCTTGGGCATCAATCAATAGGACAAGCGTTTGGCGGAAAAATCATTCATGCACAAACTATTATGCATGGTAAAACCTCAAAAATATCTCATAAAAATATGGGTGTTTTTTTTGGTATTAAAGATTCTTTCATAGCGACAAGATATCATTCATTAGTTATTGATAGAAAATCCTTACCAGATTGTTTTGATATAACAGCCTGGACAGATGATAATGAAATTATGGGAATAAAACATAAAGAATTTGCAATTGAAGGTGTTCAGTTTCACCCAGAATCTATTTTGAGTGAGCATGGGCATGACCTATTAAAAAATTTTTTAGATCAAAATGAGTGATCATTTCACAAGCATCATTAATTGCCTTATAAAGCAGCAAGATTTATCATTTGAGGATATGCAATCTTGTATGAACCAGATAATGTGTGGAGAGATAAATCCAATCCAAATTTCTGGTTTTATGGTCGCCCTTCAAATTAAAGGACCAACAATTGATGAGATAGCAGCTGCGGCTGGAGTAATGAGAAGAGCTTCAAACAAAGTAAATATATCAAGTAGGCAAAATTTAATTGATACCTGTGGGACCGGAGGCGATAGCCTGCAAACTTTTAATGTGTCAACTCTTGCAGCAATTGTGGCTGCATCGGCAGGAGCTGTAGTTGCAAAACATGGAGGTCGTTCAGTCTCATCAAAATCTGGCAGTGCCGATGTATTGGAATCGTTAGGCGTTAATGTCAATTTAAATTTTACCCAACTTGGAAGACTTGTCGATAATATTGGTATTGGTTTTATGTTTGCTCCAAATTATCATCCTGCAATGAAACATGTAGCCCCTGTTAGAAAAGAATTAAAGCTCAGAACTATTTTTAATTTACTAGGCCCTCTAACCAATCCAGCTTCAGCAAAAAATCAAGTCGTAGGTGTTTATAGTAAAGAATTGACTAGTGTTTTTGCCGAAGTTTTAAAAAAACTAGGCAGTCATCACGTACTTTCTGTTCATGGTGCTGATGGCATGGATGAAATATCTATTACAGGTAAAACATATATTGCTGAACTTAAAAATCGAAAAATTATAGAGTATGAATTTAACCCACAAGATTATGGGATTAAATTAGGAAGAATTGAAGATATTGTAGTTGCTGACATTGAAAGTTCTAAAGAAATGATGCTTGGTATTTTAGATGGAGATAAAAATACTGCTCGTGATATCACAATCTTAAACTCAGGTGCGGCGCTTTATGTTTCAGGTATCTGTCAAGATTTTGAATCAGCTTTTGAGGTATCGGCCCAAATGATTGATGATGGCCATGCCTTAAAAAAACTAAGACAATTAATTAAACACTCAAATGAGTAATATTTTAAACAAAATTTTGGCTACAAAGACCTCAGAGATTACAGAGGCAAAAAATTTTTTATCAGTAGACCAATTAAAGAAAAAAATTTTAGAACTTGATAAGCCAAGAGATTTTATTCAAGCATTAAGAAAAAAACATGCAAAGACAGAAGCAGGGGTGATTGCTGAGATTAAAAAAGCAAGTCCATCAAAGGGTATCATTAGAGAAAACTTCGATCCTGAAATAATTGCACAGTCATATGAAAGCGGAGGGGCTGCATGCTTATCCGTGCTAACTGACCGGGATTACTTTCAAGGTCACCCTGATTTTATTAAGAAAGTAAAGTCAAGTTCAAAGCTGCCTATATTGCGAAAAGATTTTATTATTGACCCTTATCAAATTTACGAATCAAGAGTTTTAGGAGCTGATTGTATTTTGTTGATCGTTGCTGCACTGGATTTAAAAGAAATGAAAGAATTAGAAAGTATTGCAAATGATTTAGGTATGGCTGTATTAGTTGAATCTCATAATCAACAAGAGCTAGATGCTGCTTTAGAATTAAGTACGCCATTAATTGGAATAAATAATAGAGATCTCAAAACATTTGATGTGTCATTAAAAACATCAATTGATTTAGTTAAGTCCATTAAGGGTAGAATACCTATTACTGAATCAGGCATTTTTAATCATGAGGATATTAAATTGATGAATGAAAATCATATTAATACTTTTTTGATTGGAGAAGCTTTTATGCGAAAAAATGACCCTGGTGAAGCACTTAAAGAACTATTTTTCAATTGAGTTTTAATTAAGAAAATGACTATATTGAACAGACCCAGACGAATGAGAGAAAGTAATTTTTCAAGAACATTGATGCGTGAAAATAATGTTTCTATAAGTAATCTGATTTATCCCATGTTTATAATTGAAGGAACTGGTATTCGACAAGATATAGAGTCGATGCCAGGCATACAAAGATTAAGTATTGATGAATTAATAAAAGATGCCTCTGAATGTGATCAATTAGGCATTCCAGCCATTGCTATTTTCCCTTACATTGAAAAAAAATTAAAAACAGATGATGCAAGTGAAGCATTTAACGATGATGGTCTCGTTCAAAGGGCAATAAAAAGATTAAAAAAAGAAATACCTAGATTAGGCATCATTTCAGATGTAGCACTCGACCCATTTACGTTGCATGGACAAGATGGAGTCACTGATAAAAAAGGCAACATATTAAATGATGAAACGGTCAGTATTTTAACTAAACAAGCGATAAGTCATGCTAAAGCAGGAGCTGATATTGTGGCACCCTCAGACATGATGGACGGTAGGGTAGGGAGAATTAGAGAGTCTCTTGAAGAAAATAAATTTATAAACACAAAAATTTTAGCTTACTCTGCAAAATATGCTTCTTCATTTTATGGGCCATTTAGAGATGCTGTTGGTTCTTCAGAACTATTAGGTAAATCTTCAAAGAAAACTTATCAAATGGATCCAGCTAATAGTGATGAGGCTTTAAATGAGGTGAAATTAGATATTCAAGAAGGAGCTGATATGGTCATGATAAAGCCTGGTATTGCTTATCTTGACATAGTTTTTAGAGTTAAACAGACTTTTAACAAACCAACTTTTGTATATCAGGTTAGTGGTGAGTACGCAATGATTAAGGCAGCATCATTGAGAGGCTGGATAAATCAAGATGATGTTATTTTAGAGTCACTCATTTCATTTAGAAGGGCAGGAGC
>ERZ1048686.1061-NODE-1061-length-22926-cov-15.012549_pt1 | contig 22926 bp, 17 predicted proteins | sample MGYA00383099_ERZ1048686 | MGnify/ENA primary metagenome ERZ1048686 (study PRJEB29581, sample SAMEA5548369) | metagenome | biome: marine; feature: coastal; material: water | depth 25 m | study: Short-term variability in the microbial, nano- and picoplankton... | reverse complement strand
ACCTACGGTACACGCTACCAAAAAGCGTTGCCTTACCGCTTGGCTACACCCCAACAGTGGGGTGCTAATTACGCAAGACTGGAAGACTCTGCAAGACCCGAAATCATAAAAAATCGAGCCACAACGCAGAAAAGAAATCTAGCGGTAAACTTGGTCCTCGCCGGGGAAGTCACGGGATTTTACTTCGGTTGCGTAATCCTGGACGGCCTTTTCAATCATGCCGCCCAAATTGCCGAAAACCTTGACGAATTTTGGCGTCCACGGATTGAGACCGAGCATGTCTTCAAGCACCAAAATCTGCCCGTCGCATTTGTTTGAGGCACCGATACCGATGCTGGGAACGCCGATAGACTCGGTGATTTTGACCGCGAGAGGTTCAACGACCCCCTCGACGACCACCGCAAAAGCCCCTGCCTCGGAGACGGCGATTGCATCGTCGATATGCATCTGCCACGTGTCCTCGTCTCGGCCTTGCGTTTTGAAGCCGCCAATCGCATTCGTCGCCTGAGGGGTCAGGCCGATATGCCCCATCACAGGAATTCCGCGCTCTGTCAGGAAGCGAATGGTTTCAGCCATGCGGGCGCCACCCTCAAGCTTTACGGCTTGGCATTGGGTGTCCATCATGACCTGGGCCGCGTTTCGAAACGCTTGCTCGGGGCTTTCCTCGTAGCTGCCAAAGGGCATATCCACGACGACCAGCGCGCGCTTGGTGCCGCGTACTACGGCTTTCCCATGCATGATCATCAGCTCAAGCGAGACGCCGATGGTGCTTTCCATGCCATGCATTACCATGCCAAGACTGTCGCCGACCAAGATGAAATCCGCAAATTTATCGACCACTGCGGCCGTATGTGCGTGATAAGACGTTAGCGATACGATAGGTTCGCCGCCTTTGCGGGCACGAAGTTCAGGTACGGTGATCCGGCGGGTTTTGGTTGGGACGCTCATCTTGGGCTCCTTTAGGGAGAAATTACTCGTTGGTCGATCAATAGCACAGGACCGACCTGAACCGAGATCATTATGGCGGTTGGCCCGTTAATCGGGCCCTTTATGACTGCCAAGCTTTCAGCAGCCACGATATCGCAGCCTTCCAATTCGGCGCGCGGTTCCTTTGAAATAAGGCTGGCGATCTGGTTTTGCAGTTCGGTGACCGTAGGACCGGTAGGGGCCATTGCCTCGGCGTGGTCTAGAGCTTGGTTAAGGATCAGCGCGGCTTGCCGATCCTCTGGCCCAAGCCGCACATTTCGCGACGACATGGCCAGTCCATCGCTCTCACGGACGGTCGGAACGCCAATGATTTCAATAGGCATGATAAGGTCGCGGACCATTCGCTTTATGACCTGCAGTTGCTGATAGTCTTTCTCACCAAACATAGCGAAATCGGGTTGGATGATGTTGAAGAACTTCGCAACCACGGTTGTTACGCCTCGGAAATGGCCAGGCCGCACGAGGCCGTGTAGCATGTTGGCCATTCGCGTGGTTTCGACGATGGTTTCCGCGCCTTCTGGGTAGATTTCAAAGGCCTCTGGGGTAAAGACTACGTCTACCCTTTCGGTTTCAAGCATAGCTAGATCTCGATCTAGATCACGTGGATAAGCTGCCAAGTCGTCGGATTTTTCAAATTGGGTTGGGTTCACGAAAATCCAAACCACAACACGATCAGCTACGTCACGTGCCCTGCGAACCAACTCCATATGGCCCTCATGGAGAAAGCCCATGGTGGGGACTAAAGCGACGGAGTCGCCTTTTGACCGGTAACCCGCAACTACCTTGCGGACAGAGGCAACAGATTGACAGACTTGCATTTTAGCCCGCTTCCTTGTGATCGTTCACCATGTGATACTGCGACAGCAATCCAGCCACAACAGGAAGAGGTCGGTTTTGCGCCAACTTCGGTCGGCTGGACCGCACGTCAAAATACAAGGACGGGCATATTCCGGCCAAACAACTTTGGGATTCTGTGGACATGAAAACACAAGTTAAAGCTCTGGTCGTCGGCGGCGGTGCCGTTGGAACCTCAATCGCTTACCACCTCGCGAAGGCGGGTTGGGATGACGTGATGCTGATTGAACGCGACGAACTGACGTCCGGTTCGACGTGGCACGCAGCTGGTCTATTGCCTCTGTTCAACATGTCCTACGCGACGACCCACATCCACCAGTACTCGGTCGATTTCTATAAAACGCTGGAAGAGGAAACCGGCCTTAACGCGGGGTTTGCCGTCGTAGGTAACCTTCGTATGGCACAGACTGATGAGCGTATGGATGAATACATGCTCTATGCTTCGACTGCAGAAACTTGCGGCGTGGATTACGAATGGCTGAGCCCTGAGCAAATTAAAGAGCGTTGGCCTCTTATCCGCACCGACGATCTGAAAGGTGCCATCTACCACACCGAAGACGGGTACATAAACCCTGCCGATGTGACCATGGCGATGGCAAAAGGCGCGCGTCAGCGTGGCGTTGAAATCGTGCGTAAGATGCAAGCGGATGCGTTCCATTGGACTGGTACCCATTGGGAAGTCACTTGCACCAAAATGATCGAAAAAGGCGGCAACCTTGTGCCAAGTGATGAGCAGATTGTCATCACTGCCGAGCATGTTGTCACCGCATCGGGTAACCACGCGCAGCGCACCGCCAAAATGCTGGGCATCAAGATGCCAGCCATCCCAGTTGAACACACGTTCATCGTTATGGACAAAGACCCTGAACTGGTCGAATGGCGTGAAGCCGGTAATCCTGAGCATCCGGTTGTTCGCGATGCAGATGCACAGTCCTATGCACGTGAAGAGCGTGGTGGCTGGATTTTGGGTATTTATGAAAAAGACGCGCCTGCCCGTTTTGACCATGGGGTGCCAGATAGTTTCCGCGCTGACCTGTTTCCTCTCGATTTGGACCGGATCGCCGAGCAATACATGGCGATGACAGAGCGGGTTCCGTCCTGTGCAGAATCTGGTCTCAAAGACGATTTCAACGGCCCAATTTGCTATACGCCTGACGGTAACCCATTGGTTGGACCGGCTCCGGGTCTTCGCAACATGTGGTTGGCCGAGGGTTTCTCGTTTGGAATTACTGCAGGTGGCGGCACTGGATACTATCTTGCGCAAATGATGGTCGACGGTGAAGCCGAGATCGACATGGCATCGCTTGATCCTAAGCGTTACAGCCAAAACTGGATGACAACCGAGTTTGCCGCGCGCAAAAACGAAGAATGCTACGATCACGTATACGTTCTCCATCACCCAGATGAAGAGCGTCCGGCCTGTCGTCCATTGCGGACTGCACCGGCATATGATCGCCAAAAGGCACGCGGTGCTCAGTTTGGTTTCGTAAACGGTTGGGAACGCCCGAACTACTTTGGCCCGTTGGACGCGGACGATAACTTTGATCACGATGCGCGTAGTTTCCGCCGTGGCGGTTGGTGGGACCACACCAAAGCTGAAGCTGAGGCTATTCGTAACGGCGTTGGCGTCATCGACGCAACGGCCTTTACCAAGCACGTTGTCAAAGGGCCGGGCGCAACCCAGTTCCTCGACTGGTTTACGTGCAACAAGCTGCCGAAAATCGGCCGCATCAACCTGACCTATGCGCTGACGGCAGCGGGTACGACACGCACAGAATACACAATCGTACGCAATGGCGAGAACGACTATTACCTCGTCTCAGCGGGCGCTTGGACTGAGTACGACGCCGACTTTCTGCGCAAAGCCGCCGAAGATAAGATGGAAGAATTCGGCTACATCGAAATTCAGGATGTTACTTCGCAGTGGGGCGTGTTTGCTATCGCGGGTCCAAAGTCGCGCGATGTGCTGAAAGAGATCATCAACGACGCTGATCCTGAAACGGCCCTGTCGAACAAACGGTTCCCTTGGTTATCTGCGCGCCAGATTGAGCTAGGGATGTGCCCTGTTAATGCGATCCGCGTTGCCTATACAGGTGAGCTAGGTTGGGAGCTTCACCACCCGATGGAAATGCAGAACTACCTGTTCGACCTTCTCGAACAGGCGGGTTCTAAGCATGACATGAAGTGGGTTGGTGCGCGTGCTCAAAACTGGCTCCGTCTTGAGAAATCCTATCGTGCATTCGGCAATGAGCTTGGCCGTGATGCAACACCGCTTGAAGCTGACCTTCCACGCTTTGTCGACATGTCAAAGGACTTTAACGGTAAAACCGAGATGGAAGCCAAAGGCATCCGTTCGACATGCGTGACCGTTCTAATTGATGGACCTAGTGACGCTGATCCTTGGGGCCGCGAGGTTCTTTATGCTGAGGATGGCACGCGCATTGGCCGCCTGACGTCTGGCGGATACTCGGTACATTTTGGAAAACAGATCGGTATCGGGTATGTTAAGCCAGAGCATTCGGCAGTTGGTGCGAAGATCAAAGTTAAGATGCTAGATCAGCTTTGGGATGCTGAAATTCAGCCAGACAGCCCTTATGACCCTAAGAACGCGGTCATCCGGGTGGATGGCTAAAAGCAGGCGAGGGGGTTTCGACCCCCTCGCGCTCCCCCCGAGGTATTTCGATCAAGATAAAGGGCATGGAACATGTTGAACGGAAGTTGCCACTGTGGGGCTGTCTCATTTAAGATCGGTGAAGCGCCGGAGTTTTTGCTCAGCTGTAATTGTTCAATTTGCCGCCGACTTTCAACGCTTTGGGCCTATTCCGACAAAGTTCCGGTGGCCTTGCATGCGCCCGAAGGCAGTACGATTGCCTATACTTGGGGCGATAAAATGTTGGCGTTTCATTCCTGCAAAACTTGTGGGTGCACGACACATTGGGCGAGTTTGACTGACGACAAGGTCGCGGTGAACTGCCATCTCTGCCCGCCCGATCAGATCAAAGACCTAAGAGTTCGACATTTTGACGGCGCAGATACTTGGCAGTTTTTGGATTAGTTTCGGTCGCCTAAACTGAGGGTTTGATTGCGATCAAAGCGAGGTTGTTGGCGGGCATTTCGATCACCTCGTCGGGGATCAAACCCGCGTCTTCAATCCATTCAAGCATGTCGAAATCGTCTTTATATCCGAGCGCCGAATTGTGGTCGGATATGCTTTTATGGAACGCTTCATCGCCCTCGCTGGTCAGTTCACCCGAGCGCATAAACGGGCCGTAGATTATGAATTTCCCGGCAGGGGCGAGCGCTTGGGCGCACTCGTTCAGAATTGAGCGCGCGTCGTCTTCTGAGATTAAGTGGAACAGATTGCACACGCTGATTGCATCAACTTCTACCGTTTGCCCCCAACCGGCTTGCGCTGCATTTAGAGATACGGGGACAGCGATGTTGGTGAGTCCAGAATGCGCGATCCAAGCTTGAATCGATGCGATGCGTTCAGGGGCAATTTCCGTTGGCTGAAAACGCCAACCGGGGAATGCTTGAGCAAAATGGACAACGTGCTCGCCCGTTCCTGAGGCGATTTCTAGATATCTTCCTTGGCCGCCTAGTCGCGCTTTTAGAAGTGTAAGGATTGGGTCTTTGTTGCGGGGCGCCGACGGCGCGAATTGTCGCCCGTCATCCCCAGTCTCGGCATTGCTGGCAGTTTCTGGGACTGGCTTATTGCTCATATGTCAAACCTACTGGGAGAGAGACGCTCGACAATTGTTGACTCCATTTCCGACGCACGTCCAAGGATCAAATCTGCGGCCAGTTTACTTGCTGCGGGCGAGGTGAAAAAACCGTAACCTCCTTGCCCTGCAAGCCAAAAAAACGCGGAGTTATCTGTTGCCCTGCCGATGACCAGATGTCGATCCGGAGAGAGTGTTCTGAGACCCGCCCAATTTGATTGCACGCGGGTGACCTCCTCGGTCACGACGTCTTGATAATCAGATATGCCCTGCGCAAGGACCATATCGCCAGCCCAAGCATCGTGGGGTGTTGTCGGGTGTTCTTCGGCTGGGGAAACGCACAATGACCCAGCATCGGGCTTTGCGTACCAGCCCTCGTTGACGCCGAAAAACATCGGCCAGTGCGTTGTATCATGTCCGCCGGGCGCCGGAATGCGAGCAACAGAGCGACGGCATGGCGTAAACCCAAGCGGGGCGACACCGGCCAGTGTTGCAACTTCGTCAGCCCATGCGCCTGCGGCGTTCACAATCAAATCGGCCTCATAGGTTTCAGCATTGGTCGTTACGATCCAGCGCTTTTCGAACCGAATTTCTGTGGCTGAGGTTTTGCAGATCACGCGACCACCGTTCGCGCGGATCGCTTTGGCATGATCCTGCATGAGCCGATCCGTATCTATGTCCCATGCATCGGGTTGAAATGCGGCATGAGTGACCACATCGCGATTGAGGATAGGGACCTTCGCCACGGCCTCGTCGATTGTGATTTGTACAAGGCGCATTTTTTTCATGTCGCTGGAAAAGGCATCTTCTTCACCCTTTTTGCCGAGCACCATCAGGCCACGCGGCGACAGATAGTCAGTGTCGTGAATGAAAAAATCGCCGCTGGCACGTGCCAACGCTATCGTCGTGTCCATGCCGTAGTTCGCTTCGTAGAGCGCCATTGATCGACCCGAAGCGTGGTAGGCTAGGGCGTCTTCGGCCTCTAGCAAGGTAACGTTTGCATGGGGCGCGAGTGCAGCCCCAACGGAAAGGCCTGCGATGCCCCCTCCAATGATTATGATGTCTGTCATGCTTCTTCTATTCGATCCGTGGCTGGCGGTGGTGTGAGTGATAGAGCTGAAATACGATCCCGAAGCTCTGGTGTCATTTCGAAATCGAGCGCGGCCAAGGATGGGCGAAGCTGCTGCACGTCGCGTGCCGAAATGATGGGGCAGGGGGATGAGGGATGCGTCTTTGCCCAAGCAACAGCCAGAGTTATTGGAGACACGTTCATGTCCTTGGCCAATGTGTTCAGCGCCTTGGCCGTTTCATGCATCCATGCCAGCCCATAGCGGGCAGCATATCGAGAGTCGCTTGCCAAGCGCCCGGTTGGGCTGGCGCGGTTGTACTTGCCCGTCAGCAATCCGCCCCCCAAAGGAGAGTAGGACGCAACTGTGATGCCTTGATCCTGGCACATCGGTAGCAGTTCGACCTCGGCTTGGCGTTTCACCAGCGAATACATGGGTTGGACAATGTCGATTTGTGTTCCGCATGCATGCGCAGCGTTTTGGGCTTTCATGACCTGCCAAGCGGCGAAGTTTGATGCGCCAATATAACGGATATGCCCCTTGGACTGGAACGATGCGAGCGTACTGAATGTCTCTTCCAGCGGCGTGTCAGGGTCAAAACGATGCAGGTAGAGAATATCGACCGCTTCTGTTCCTAGCCGCCTTCGCGTGTCAGCGAACTGGCTCTTAATATTAGACGCGCCGGATCCACCTGTATAACCGATCTTACTAGAGATTATGAGTTTGTCGCGAATTGGGGCCGCCAACTTTCGCAGCATTTCTTCGGACTTGCCGCTATTATAGACGTTTGCGGTGTCGAAGTGGTTTATCCCCGCGTCAACGCAGGCGGCAAACATCTCGGACGCGGCGGCAGTGTCTGCCGTGCCTCCAAATTGCATGGCACCAAAAGCCAAGCGGCTACTGTGGGTTCCGTCAGAACTCGTAAGATGATTATCCATCATAAGACCGTGCCACGGCTTTTCACGGTTCTCAAGACGCGACCGCGGATCGAAGGGTAGGGCTTCCCTTACCTCGCAGGAAGAAAAAACCGATGATCGCGATGTTCAGGAAGTTCCAGGCAATGCCATTGAGGAAGGCCCACTGGTATGATCCCGTTAGATCATAGACCCAACCCGACATCCAACCGCCCAACGCCATTCCGAGGATCGTTGCCATCATGACAAACCCAACCCGTTCGCCAGCCTCGTTTGGGGGCATGTATTCGCGCACGATGATTGCGTAGCTTGGAACGATCCCACCCTGCGATAGGCCAAACACAAGGCTTACTATGTAAAGCGACACAAGACCGTCAAAAGGCAGGTACAAGAATAGGGCCACACATTGCAGTGTTGATCCAATCAATAGCGTCGCAACTCCACCGATTTCATCGGCAAGAACGCCAGACACCATGCGCGATGCGACGCCTGCAAGAAGCATCAAAGACAGCATCTCGGCACCGACGGCTGGACCAAAACCAAGATCAACGCAGAACGAAACGATATGAACCTGCGGCATCGACATAGCGACGCAACACGCGACACCCGCAATCGCCAACAACCACTGCATGGTCCGCGGTGAAAACGCGACGCCGCCTGCCTTGGCTGCGCTTACCGCCGTAACATGTGCGGTGACCTCATCAGGTACCTTCCGGCGCAATAGCAGACTTAAGGGGATCAAAAGAGCGATAGTGCATCCAGCCAAAGCCCAATAAACACCGCGCCACCCATAATCTGACAAAACACCCCCCAACAGCAATGGCCAGACGGCACCGGACAAATAGTTACCACTGGCCGCAATTCCAACCGCAATGCCACGTCTTCGCTGAAACCATTGCGACACATCAGCGATCAAGGGGCCAAAACTTGCCCCTGTGCCAAACCCGATTAAAATGTGAATGAACGATAAAACGTAAATATCGCCAGATACGGCAGACGCCGCGAAGCCTACTGCAATTATTACGGCTGCAGTGATAAGCGATTTGCTAATCCCAAGTCGGTCGCCGATTTTTCCGAAGTAGTAGTTACCCAATCCAAAGCCGACCATCGTCAGCACGTAGGGGACAGACGTTGTCGCGCGATCAACCGAGAACTCGGCTTGGATATCGGGCATGACGACTATGACGGCCCACATCCCAACATTGCCAACTGTTGCAATCAGCACTGCAACAGCCAACCGGAACCATGAATATCGACTGTCGAGAACGGAATCTGTCATTTGGTGACGCTAGGTTTGATAGGCGCAAATGTATAGGGAGCGTTCAAAGAAAATGGGCGGCCTGTTAAGACCGCCCATCTGATTTCTTTGCAGTAACGGATTACTGTGGGATCGAGCCTTCGATGCCTTCAACGAAGAAGCTCATGCCAGCCAGTGTTCCGTCGTCAGCTGTTTCACCGTCAGCCAACCAAGCAGAACCATCCTGCTTGTTCACTGGGCCGGTGAATGCGTGGTACGAACCATCTGCCAAAGCATCACGAAGTGCTTCGGCTTCGGCCTTCACGTCAGCAGGAACCGCGTCAGAGATTTCTCCGATGCCAACCATGCCAGCTCCGATACCATCCCATGTGTCAACCGAAGACCATGTACCGTCGATCACAGCCTGTGTCCGCGCAACATAGTAAGGTGACCAGTTGTCGATGATCGAGCTTACACGTGGGAATGGAGCGTATTCGCCCATGTCCGAAGCTTGACCGAATGTGACCACGTTGCCAGCCTCTGCTGCAACCGCTTGAGGCGCAGTCGAGTCTGTATGCTGAAGGATAACGTCAGCACCTTGGTCGATCAGCGTTTTAGCAGCGTCTGCTTCTTTTGCTGGGTCGAACCATGTGAATGCCCAGATGATTTTGAATTCAACATCAGGGTTCACTTTCTTGGCGTGAATGTAAGCCGAGTTGATGCCACGGACAACTTCAGGGATCGGGAACGAACCGATGTAGCCAACGACGTTCGACTTAGTCATGTGGCCAGCGATAGTACCCTGAACAGCGCGACCTTCGTAAAAACGCGCCGAGTAGGTCGAAACGTTGTCAGAACGCTTATAGCCAGTAGCGTGCTCGAACTTTACATTCGGGAACTTCGCCGCAACGTTCAGTGTCGGGTCCATATAGCCAAATGATGTTGTAAAGATCAGATCAGCACCTTGCAGCGCCATCTGGGTCATAACACGCTCAGCGTCAGCACCTTCTGGTACGTTCTCGACGTAAACGGTTTCAACCGCATCGCCAAAGGCTTCGACAACAGCCTTACGGCCTTGATCGTGTTCATATGTCCAGCCGCCGTCACCGACAGGTCCGACATAGACAAAACCGACTTTGGTGTCTGCAGCCATTGCTGGCGCAGCCAAGCCGAGTGCCACTGCGGCACTGGTCAATAGTTTGGTGAATTTCATGAGTTTTACACTCCCCAGGTTTGGTTGTTGGCCTCTAATTCGAAGCATGAAAGATCCGTCCAAGCGAAGCCGGAGCACGACTGCGATCGGCGGACATGAATACAAGCACGAGAATGGTTATCAGATATGGCGACATGGACAAGTATTCCACGGGAATTCTTGCACCTGCAGCCTGTGCATTTAGCTGAAGTACGGTGATTCCGCCGAAAAGATAAGCACCGATCAACAGGCGCCACGGTTTCCAGCTGGCAAAAACAACCAACGCAAGGGCGATCCAACCTGCACCGGCCGTCATTCCTTCGGTCCACTGAGGGACGCGGATCAAGCTGATGTAAGCACCGCCTAAGCCCGAACAGGCCCCGCCAAACATTATCGCAAGAATGCGCACACGAACGACCTTATAGCCAAGCGCGTGGGCCGCATCGTGGTTTTCACCCACCGCGCGTAGGATTAGACCAACGCGGGTGTATTTCAACGTCGCCCAAGTTGCGGCGATCAGCAGGATGCCAACGTAGACCATGAAATCATGGGAAAACAGGATCGGCCCGACAACTGGCAGATCGCTCAGAAATCCTAGGTTCACGTGTGGCGTCGAGGGCGGCTTAATGCCCACATAGCTTTGTCCCATCAACGACGACAGCCCGAGGCCAAACAGTGTCAACGCCAGACCCGAGGCCACCTGATTTGCCAACGCATATTGCGTCAAGATGACAAACAAGAACGACAGGGCTGCGCCAGCAAGCGCGGCGATAACAAAACCAAATACAGGAGATCCGGTTTCAACCGCAGTCGCAAATCCTGCGATCGCGCCGATGATCATCATGCCCTCGACCCCGAGGTTCAGGACACCCGCCTTTTCGGCGACAAGCTCTCCGATGGCTGCCAGCATGATTGGTGTTGCTGCAACCATCAAGGATGCGATCAGAAGGACTGGATTAATAGCTGAGAGATCCATTACACGGCCTCCTTTTTGCCAATTCGGACGCGGAAGTTTGTTAGCATGTCGACTGCGAGTAGGAAGAATAGCAGCATGCCCTGAAACACTTGGATCGCTGCCGAGGGCAGGCCCAGTGTTAGCTGCGCAAGCTCTCCACCAATGTAGGTGAGTGCCATAAGCAAGCCAGCTAATAGAATGCCCAACGGATTCAATCTGCCCAAGAATGCCACGATGATGGCTGTGAAACCGTAGCCGACATTGAAGTCGATACTGATTTGACCCGCGGGTCCTGCGACCTCAAACATGCCTGCCAATCCTGCCAAAGCGCCAGATAAACCTAGGCAAATTAGGACCAGCCGCGCTGTCTTAACGCCGGCAAAGCCAGCCGCGCGCGGTGCCTCACCTGTCAGGCGAATTTGAAACCCAAGAACGTGACGGCCAAGCATAATGTAAGCCATGATCACAGCAATCAGTGCTGCGACAACGCCCCAGTGCATGCCGGTACCCGTAAAAATTTCAGCGTTATGGGCCGAGGCATACTGCTGCAAGTTTCGCGAACCGGGAAAGCCATAACCGTCGGGATTTTTCAGTAAACCAAGCGACATTGCCGCTAAAAGCTGTTCAGCAACATAGACCAGCATCAGAGACACAAGGATTTCGTTCGTCCCAAAGCGCACTTTAAGGAATCCAGGGATCAATCCCCATGCCATCCCGCCGAGCGCGCCGCAAATGATCATCAATGGGAAGATAAACCAAGCATCTAATGGATAAAACGCCAACGCTGCCGCAGCCCCGCAGATCGCGCCAACGATGTACTGTCCTTCGGCGCCGATGTTCCAAATGCCGGCCTTAAATCCCAAGGCCAAACCTGTGGCGATCAAGATCAAGGGCCCTGCCTTCACAAGCAATTGTGGACGTGAATAGGATGAAAACTCACCAAAAAGCGGATCCCAAAAAATTGTACGGATCGCTTCGAGTGGGTTTTTGCCCAAAACGTAGAATAAAACCCCACCAGCGATCATCGTCGCGACCACTGCCACTAACGGCGTTAGGTAGCTCCAAGTTTTTGAAGGTGAAGGGCGACGTTCGAGTGTCAGCATAAAACCCACTCCTTTACCTTTGTCCAAATACTCAAGTTCCGACCTTTCAAAATTCGATCACGCGTGTGCATGTGCGGCCTCCATGTCATGAGCTCCGCCAAGCATCAGCCCGATTTGATCGACCGTCAGCCCTGCCATTTCACGGCTCTCTGATAGTCGCCCTTCGTTCAGAGCGGCAAAACGGTCTGAGATTTCGGTTAACTCGTCCAAGTCTTGCGAAATAACGACGACGGCAGCACCGCCTGCAGCCAAATCAAGCAATGCTTGCCGGATGTCCGCAGCTGCTGAGGCATCAACGCCCCAAGTCGGTTGGTTTACAATTAGAACGTCTGGGTCCTGCATGATCTCTCGTCCGATAACGAACTTCTGCAAGTTTCCACCCGACAACGCCCGAGCGGCAGTTTCCGTCCCCGGGGTGCGAACATCGAATTTCTCAATGACGTCTGCCGCGAATTCACGTGCTCCACTCCATGAGATAAAGCCGTTCGTCAACAAACCTTTGCGGATTGCGCCGCTTAAAAGGGCATTTTCGGTCAAGCTCATCGCAGGTGCTGCCGCATGACCCAAACGTTCCTCTGGGGCTGCAAGTATGCCAAGTTTGCGCCTCGCGTTTGGTCCTAACGCGCCGACTGATTGGCCCTTCACGCAGATTGTCTCCGCTTTGGTGGGTACCTCGCCAGAGATCGCCGCCAATAACTCGTCTTGCCCATTTCCTGCGACACCACCGATCCCAAGGATTTCTCCGGCGCGAACAGACATCTCAACATTTTTTAGCGATGTACCAAATTGATTGGGCGAGGGGGCAGACAGGTCTTTAATTTCAAGAACCACGTCGCCGCCCTTGTCGGCTTTGCGTTCAGGCGTGTGAAGCGTGCTGCCAACCATCATCTCGGCCATATCGCGTGCTGAGGTTTCTGAAGGCACACACTCGCCCACGTTCTTACCCAAACGCAGGATCGTCGCGTGGTCACAAAGCGAACGAATTTCTTCGAGCTTGTGGCTGATATAAAGGATCGCAGTCCCTTCTTGGGACAGCTGTCGCAACGTAGTGAACAGGATTTCCACCTCTTGCGGGGTCAAAACGCTGGTTGGCTCGTCCATGATCAACAGCTTGGGATTTTGCAACAAACACCGGATTATCTCGACCCGCTGCCGCTCTCCGGCGGACAGATCACCAACTTGATGGAAGGGCTCAAGCGGTAATCCATATTCTTCGGAAACGGCCTTGATCCGCGCTGCCAAATCTCGTTGGCTCGGCGGATTTTCCATCCCTAAAGCAATGTTTTCAGCAACTGTGAGCGCGTCAAACAACGAGAAATGCTGGAAAACCATCGCGACGCCGTGTTGACGAGCAAATGATGGATTAACCGGTGCAAATTCATCTCCGTGCAGGTGCATTTGGCCTGAGTCCGGCTTCACCAATCCGTAGATCATTTTCACCAGCGTGGATTTTCCGGCACCGTTTTCACCCAAAAGCGCGTGAACTTCCCCCGGTTGTATCTCAAACGAGACGTTGTCATTGGCGACAACCCCCGGATAGGCCTTGGTCAGACCTGATATCTTTAGCAAAGCCTCTGTCATGCTACCCTGTCTTTTCTAAGTTCATTTGTTAGGCCGCTCGACAGTAACGCAGCGGTTACGCCTACGGCAATGGCCTGGGGATGTTTCCCAAGCGACTTTTGCCCAATCGGACAAGTGATCTGATTGATCTGGGCAGTATCATGACCCAGTTGCTCCAAGCGGTTGCGGAAACGTGCCCATTTGGACTTTGATCCGATTAGGCCAGCAAAACCAAAACTTCGCCCAAGTAGTCGATGACAAAGCTCAAGGTCCAATGCGTGCGAATAGGTAAGCACAAGGTGTTCCGCCGTTGCCGGCGCGTGCTTTACAAATTCGGCTGGGTCCGCGTGATATAGGACATTGATGTCTTCTGCGACTTCGTTGGGGAAACGCTCACGACTTGTATCAATCCACGTCAGTTCAAGTTCTGGAAATGGATGCATCATCCCAACCATCGCCCGCCCAACATGACCTGCGCCCCAAATCCAAATTTGGCGCGTAGGTTTCGCAATTGGCTCAATGAACCAATCGTCGACAAATTGGGGTAGTACTTGCGCACCTTCGCGGCGCGCCTCAGATAAAATACGTTTGATCGCAATGGGTTGATCACCCTTGCCACGCACCCAAACATTGTTGCTTATTTCAGAAATACGCGTGGCGTCGTAAACCTCGGTCACCAATGTGACGGCGCCACCGCAGCACTGACCAAGCTCAGGCCCAAGTGCATGGCGGCTTATCCGATCACCGTCCAATGCGCGCTTTGAGGCCTCCCACTCCAAGGTGCCTCCTCCGATCGTACCTTCTTGTCCGCCATTCCAAACCATCATCGACGCGCCTACTTCGCGTGGAGAGGATCCTTTGACCTCGGCAATCACGACGCGGGCAACGCGCCCGTGAATGACGATCAACTCAGATATGCGGCGAAGATCAAACCCCATTGCGCACCCGATTAACTGCCGCCAAAACCCGTTCAGGTGTCGCGGGCCCATCGATTGATGGGTAAGCATCGCCACAGGCTGAGATCGCATCACTAATCGCCATCAATGCGGAAATTCCCAACATAAAGGGTGGTTCACCCACGGCTTTTGATCGGTGGATCGTGTTTTCGCGGTTTTCATTCTCAAACAAAGCGACGTTAAAGACGTCAGGGCGATCTGAACACGCAGGGATTTTGTAAGTTGAAGGCGCATGGGTGCGCAAATTGCCAGCATCATCCCAGACCAGTTCCTCGGTCGTTACCCATCCCGCACCTTGCACGTAGCCGCCTTCGATTTGGCCGATGTCCAGAATTGGGTTCAAGCTTTTGCCTGCGTCATGCAGAATATCTGCTCGCAAAATACGGTTTTCGCCAGTCAGGGTGTCGATCACCACTTCGGTAATAGATGCGCCATAGGCAAAATAATAAAACGGACGACCTTTGCCCGCGATCCTGTCCCATTGTAGGTCAGGGGTTTTGTAGAAGCCTGTTGCCGACAGTGAAACGCGCGCCTGATAGGCCGTCGAAGCCGCCTCCGCAAAGCTCATGCGATGTGAACCGACAATCACGTCGCCGTCGATAAAATCAACGTCCGAAGCTTTGCAATCATGCACTTCAGCTAGATGCGAAGCGATCCGCTCGCGCAGCTTTTCACATGCGACGCGAACGGCCATTCCGTTCAAATCCGCCCCACTAGAAGCAGCGGTCGCCGAAGTATTGGGCACCTTCGCTGTATCTGTAGCCGTAATCTTTATTCGATCGACCCCGATCCCAAAAACGCTGGCCGCAACCTGCGCCACCTTCAGGAGCAACCCTTGCCCCATTTCAGTGCCGCCATGATTCAACATGACCGAACCGTCTTGATAAACATGCACCAACGCACCGGCTTGATTAAGATGCGTAAGCGTGAATGAAATTCCGAACTTCACCGGCGCCAGTGATATTCCCCGCTTCAAAACTGGATTGGCGGCATTCCACTCTGCAATCGCAGCACGACGGTTTTGATAGTCAGAACTTGCTTCCAGCTCTTGCGTCAAACGCCCTAGAACGAAATCGGTGACCTCCATTCCATAGGGGGTCTTATTCTTTTTCTGTCGAGAAATATCCTCGGGGGAGCGCGAGGGGGCAGACGGCCCCCTCGCTTCCTCATAGAAATTCACTCGCCGAACAGCCAATGGGTCCAGCCCAAGCGAATGCGCGACGTGATCCATGACCCGCTCAATCCCGATCATACCCTGAGGCCCGCCAAACCCCCGAAACGCTGTCGCACTTTGGTGGTTGGTTTTCAAACGGTGGCTCTCAATGCGAATATTGGGCAGATCATAGGCATTGTCTGCATGCAGCATCGCGCGATCTGCCACTGGCAACGACAAATCCTGTGCCCAGCCACAGCGCATATAGTGTTTGAACTCAATCGCTTGAATGTGGCCGGTTCCATCAAATCCTACGTCGTAGGCAACGCGAATGTCGTGTCGTTTACCGGTGATCATCATGTCGTCGTCGCGATCATAACGCATCTTGCACGGTTTGCCGGTCTTGGTTGCAACCACTGCGCAAGCGACGGCCAAGGCGTTGCCTTGGCTCTCTTTGCCGCCAAATCCGCCACCCATGCGGCGGGTCTCAACGCGCACACCGTGCATGGGCAGACCTAGGGCTTCGGCCACTTTGTGTTGAATTTCGGTCGGGTGCTGGGTTGATGCATGCACGATCACATCGCCATTTTCTTGTGGCAGCGCGAGCGAGGCTTGACCTTCGAGATAAAAATGCTCTTGCCCGCCGACATCCAACTGTCCAGAAATCCGATTTGAGCAGGTAGGCATTTCGCCCAACGCGTCACCGCTTTGCCAGATGCGCGGTCCATCTTCGAACCTGCTATCGGCCGCCAGTGCATCCTCGACGCTTAGGATCGGCGTGTGGTTTTCATATGTGATTTGTCCGAGACGCGCCGCCTTTCGAGCAGCTAGGTGACTGGTCGCAACGACCAGAAATATGGGTTGTCCGAGATAGTGAACGTCGTCAGGTGCCAGCAAAGGTTCATCGTGAACCGATGGTGAGACATCATTGGCGAAAGGCAAGTCTTTGGCGGTTAGTATTGCGACAACACCTTCGGCCTTACGTGCTTCTGATAGGTCATGGCTTTGAATGCGCGCTGATGCAACGGTTGAAAGGCCAAAGGCCAAATGCAATGTGCCAGTTGGTGTTGGGATATCATCGACGTAGCGGGCCTGCCCTGAGACATGCAGTGGGCCGCTATCGTGGGCGAGGGATTTGTGAACGCTCATGCCTGCACCTCTAGAACCGAAATCGCGGTGCCCTGATCTTCGTGCCAGACGCGCCAAAGCATGTTTTGCGCTGCTTCAAGGCGGTAGTCCGCAGACGCCCGCATGTCGGACATTGGCGCAAAATCTTGCCCAAAGGCATTCACCGCGTTTGCAACGGTTTCAGTATTCCAATCTCGATTGGTCAATACCGCTTCAACCGCTGTCGCCCGTTTTGGAATGCCGGCCATGCCGCCAAAAGCAATACGGGCCGAGGCAACCTTGCCGTTTTCGACCGTGATGTTGAAAGCGCCCAGTACCGCCGAAATGTCCTGATCGAAACGTTTCGAAAGCTTGTGGACCCTTAGTGAGTTCGGGCGTTTTGGAATGCTAACGCCTTCGACGAATTCCCCTGGCTGGCGATCTTGCTTCCCATATTCGACAAAATAGTCCTCAAGCGGGAGATCACGTCGAACGTCGCCCTTGCGAAGGTGAAGCGTCGCATCAATTGCGATAAGTGCAGGCGGGGTGTCGCCGATGGGTGAGCCATTTGCAATATTGCCACCGATGGTAGCTGAAGCGCGGACTTGGGCAGAGGCAAAACGGCGTAGCATTTGTGCGAAAGACGGAGCCAGTGCATTAAGAGCCGTGCGCAGGCGTTCAATAGACACCATTGCCCCAAAGCGGATCGCATCGTCCGTTTCCACAATTACGGATAGGTCTGCGATTTGATTTAGAAAGACGACTTTGTGCAATGAACGGAGTTGTTTGGTCACCCACAGTCCAATGTCCGTAGCGCCCGCGATCAAGGTGGCATCAGGATTGTCCGCATAAAATGCGGCCAGTTCGTCTCCGGTTTGCGGAATGCAAACCGGACCTACGGGGGCTGGCTGCCCCCGCACCCCGGCAGGTATTTTTGGCAAGATAAAGGGTGGCGTTTCGAGCCAGTCGGCTTTGGGTGCTGCTTCGGCGAGTTTTGCAGCCTTTATGATGGGTGCATATCCTGTGCAGCGGCAAAGATTGCCTGCAAGCTGAGCGTCGTGGTCGGTCTGGCCGTTTTGGTGGGCCGCCGCCATTGAGGCGATGAAGCCCGGGGTGCAGAAGCCGCATTGGCTGCCGTGCAGATCAATCATCGCCTGCTGTACTGGGTGAGGCGCGCCATCCGGCCCCGCAATACCTTCGACCGTACGAATGGCTTTGCCGTGAAGCTGGGGCAGGAACAGAATGCAGGCATTTAGCGCAACAGTCTGGTTTTGGTCGGTCACAACAACAGAACATGCGCCGCAGTCGCCTTCGTTGCAGCCTTCTTTTGTACCGATCAAACCTCGCTCATTGCGAAGCCAGTCGAGTAGGGATTGTGTCGGCTCGGGATCGGTCAGCCGGACAGTCTCTCCGTTGAGAAGAAACGCGATCTCCATGATGTGTTAGCCTGCCGCGGTACTAAATTGGCCCCTCCCAGTGCAGATCCTCGATGCGACGTAGAAAACCTGCGGGCTTTTTTATTGCCCCTAGGAACGCTTATAATCTGTAACTTGGCAAGAATTTGTTTGAGAAGGTTTCGGGCAAAATTCGAGAACACAGCACCAAGTACCCTGATTTTACAAGAAAATACAGTTCATTTTCAGAAAAAACCAAAAGGTGCTTTTGCGCGAAACATATTAGAGGGATCAGGAAAATCTGGTTTGCCTCGGTCTTTTGGCTGACTAAAGTGGTGGTATGAGCAAGCCTACCCGATTCATTCATCTCCGCACACATACTGAATATTCACTTCTTGAAGGCGCGGTGAGGGTCAAAAAGTTGGCCGGCCTGTGTGAAGTCGCAGACATGCCAGCGGTCGCTATCACCGACACGAATTCAATGTTTTGCGCACTTGAGGCCTCGGTGACATTAAGCGACGCAGGGATCCAGCCAATTATTGGATGCCAAGTTGATCTTGCCTACCAACCGTCCATGCCGGGAGAGCGGCCAAAAGCGCCTGCGCCCGTCGTTCTGTTGGCGCAAACTGAGGCAGGTTACGAAAACCTGATGAAGCTCAGCTCGTGTCTCTATGTGGATAAGGGCGATCAACTGCCTCAGGTCACACTTGATGAGCTGAAAAATCACTCGGGCGGTCTGATTTGTTTGACTGGTGGTCCGATGGGGCCGGTTGGCATGCTGTTGCAGGCGGGACAACGCCCTGCGGCTGAAACGTTGATCGAAAAACTGCACTCAATGTTCGCTGATCGGCTTTATATGGAATTGCAACGCCATCCGGTTGACGGTGGCCAACCAGACGCTGAGCGTATGACTGAGCGTGGTTTCGTAGAAATGGCTTATGCGAGGGGCATTCCACTGGTCGCAACGAATGACGTTTATTTCCCCAAGACTGATATGTACGAAGCCCATGACGCCCTGATCTGCATTTCGGAAGGTGCCTATGTCGACCAACAAGAAGCCCGCAGGAAGCTGACGCCTCAGCACTATTTCAAATCGCAAGAAGAAATGGTGACCCTATTCGCCGATCTACCCGAGGCGATTGAGAATACGGTTGAGATCGCCAAACGCTGTGCCTTTATGACCTATCGCCGTGATCCGATCCTGCCGATTTTTGCCGAGGATGAGGTGGCCGAGTTGCGCCGGATCGCCAATGAGGGCCTGCAAAAGCGCCTTGCCGTGATCCCGCATGCGGTTTCAGTTGAGGAGTATCAAGAGCGGTTGGATTTTGAGCTTGGGATCATCGAAGGTATGGGCTTTCCCGGCTATTTCCTGATCGTTGCTGACTTTATCCAATGGTCTAAGGACAATCACATCCCTGTAGGGCCAGGCCGAGGGTCTGGCGCAGGATCGTTGGTGGCCTATGCATTGACGATCACCGACCTCGATCCTCTGCGTTATTCGCTGCTGTTTGAGCGGTTCCTGAACCCGGAACGCGTGTCGATGCCGGATTTCGATATCGATTTCTGCATGGATCGACGCGAAGAGGTGATCCAATACGTTCAAGAGAAATACGGCCGCGACAAAGTTGGGCAAATCATCACGTTTGGCGCTTTGCTTTCCAAAGCTGCTGTACGCGATATCGGACGCGTCTTGCAGATGCCTTACGGACAAGTCGACAGACTGTCCAAGCTGATCCCCGTTGAGGGCGTGAAACCGCTTTCGATTGCCGACGCGCTGAGAGAAGAACCCCGTCTACGTGAAGAAGCACGCAATGAAGAGGTTGTGGATCGTCTGCTGAATTATGGTCAGCAGGTCGAGGGGCTGCTTCGGAACGCTTCGACACATGCTGCTGGTGTGGTGATTGGTGATAGACCTTTGGACGCGCTCGTGCCGCTCTACCAAGATCCGCGCTCTGATATGCCGGCGACCCAATTCAACATGAAGTGGGTTGAGCAAGCGGGTCTGGTTAAGTTTGACTTCCTCGGGCTGAAAACTCTGACAGTTATCCAAAACGCAATCGATCAAATACTTGCTGCAGGACGCCCGATCCATATCGCTGCGGACGGGACTGAACTTTATGAGCCGATAGAAGGCGCTGAGAACGAAATAAACGCGATCCCGTTGGATGATGAACTATCCTACAAACTCTACGCTGCGGCTAAAACAGTTGCGGTGTTTCAGGTGGAAAGTTCGGGCATGATGGACGCGCTACGGCGCATGAAGCCGACCTGCATTGAGGACATTGTGGCGCTTGTGGCGCTCTACCGTCCGGGTCCGATGGAGAACATTCCGACCTATTGTGAAGTTAAGAACGGTCTGAAAGAGATTGAATCTGTTCACCCACTGATCGACGATATCCTGGCCGAGACCCAAGGTATCATCGTCTATCAGGAACAGGTCATGCAGATCGCGCAGGTCATGGCGAATTACACCCTTGGCGGCGCGGACTTGCTACGCCGCGCCATGGGTAAAAAGATCAAAGAGGCGATGGACGCTGAGCGGCCCAAGTTCGAAAAAGGTGCGGCCGAAAACGGGGTTGATAAAAAGAAAGCCAGCGAAGTTTTCGACCTGCTTGAGAAATTCGCCAACTACGGTTTCAACAAATCACACGCGGCGGCCTACGCGGTCGTCAGCTACCAAACGGCATGGCTAAAAGCGAACCACCCCGTTGAGTTCATGTCCGGCGTGATGAACTGCGATATCCACCTGACCGACAAGCTGGCGATATATGCTGAAGAAGTCCGGCGCGGTCTTGAAATTGAGATTGTTCCACCTTGCATGAACCGCTCGTTGGCGGCGTTCAGCGTGAAGGATCAAAAATTGGTTTACGGCTTAGCCGCGCTCAAAAATGTCGGTGCCGAGGCGATGCAACTGATCGTGACCGGCCGGGACGACAAGCCCTTTGCTACGCTGTTTGATATCGCACGGCGCGTTGATCTGAAACGCATTGGCAAACGCCCTTTAGAGATGTTGACGCGGTCCGGAGCGTTTGATCAGCTTGATACCAACCGCCGCAAAGTCTTTGACAGCTTGGATGGATTGGTTGCCTATTCGGCTGCTATTCATGAACAACGAAACTCAAATCAAGTGTCCCTATTTGGTGAAGCCGGCGAAGATTTACCCGAACCGCGCTTGTCACCAGTTGGCGATTGGCTACCTGCTGAACGCCTTGAGGAAGAGCACAAAGCCATCGGGTTTTACCTCTCAGGCCATCCGCTTGATGATTACCTGCCTGCCCTGAAACGGAAAAAGGCATTAACGCTTGAGGAACTCCGCCTCAAAGCTGAACGCGATGGCGCAGCGCTGGGAAAGGTCGGGGTTATCGTAACTGGCCTTCAAGAACGTAAATCTGGTCGTGGAACTCGGTTCTTCCGGATGAACATCTCGGACCCGACTGGGCAAGTCGCTGGTATCGCGATGTTCCCAGATGATGCGGATGCCGTCCGTGCGGTCTTTGATAAAACCAATCAGGTCGTGATGACGCTTGAGGCTAAGTTCAACGAAGGTCAATTTGATCCGGTTGGGCGGTCCGTTGCACCAATCGATGCGGTGGTCGCTGATGCAGGCGCGTCGGGTCTTCGGATCATGATAGACGAGCCAAGCGCCGCCCAAACCGTTGCCGAATTGTTGGCCCATGCGACCCAAGCGGCGGTGACGGCAGGAAAAGGTCCGGTCTACTTTCGCCTCTTCAACCCGTCGCTTCCAGGTGAAGTTGATATGGACACAGGCATGGAGTTTCCAGTGACGCCTCAAATCAAGGGCGCACTTAAAAGTCTTGATGGGGTATTGGGTGTTGAAGAAATTTGAGCTTTCGGCTCGTGCCTGCGGCGCGGTATTTGCACAAAGCTAAAACCGAAGCTGTTCTTTATCTTGCCCAAAACACCTCGGGGGAGTCCCGCAGGGACGGGGGCAGCGCCCCCAAGCACCCTTTAATAATGTGGCGGTCTTTCGTCCCCAAGCACTACAGCGACCCCGTCCGCTGCCTCTCGTTGTGCGGCTCGTTCGAGCAACATTTGCACTTTGTGAGTCAAAAGCGCGACTTCGCTGTCCTGTCGGGCGATGATATCCGACAGCTCTTCGACTGACCTGCTTAGGTGGGCGACGGTTTCTTCAAGCTCGGTGATGCGTGTATCCATGAGGTCCCGATAGCACGGGCAAAAGCGCCTCACCAGCCCATGCTTGCTTGCCCCTAGCGCGTGCCTCGGCTAAACCGCGCGCGAACCCTAAGCCCTAGCCGGATAAGCATTATGGCCAAGCAAAAGAAACAACCCCGTCCCAAGGCTGCAACGCCTAAAGGATTTCGCGACTACTTCGGCAATGAAGTAACTGAGCGCAACGCGATGCTGAGCAAAATCGCTGGCGTCTATCATCGTTATGGGTTTGATGCTTTGGAAAGCGCCGCAGTTGAGACTGTCGAGGCGTTGGGCAAGTTTCTGCCCGACGTAGATCGTCCGAACGAGGGCGTTTTTGCTTGGCAGGACGAAGACGACACTTGGATGGCGCTTCGCTACGATCTGACGGCACCACTTGCGCGCGCTTTTGCGCAGCATCGCAACGATCTGCCTACCCCCTATCGCCGTTTTGCGATGGGGCCGGTTTGGCGCAATGAAAAGCCGGGTCCGGGGCGTTATCGCCAGTTTTATCAGTGTGACGCGGATACCGTTGGAACGTCGAGTATGGCGGC
>ERZ1048686.1054-NODE-1054-length-22979-cov-4.183650_pt1 | contig 22979 bp, 15 predicted proteins | sample MGYA00383099_ERZ1048686 | MGnify/ENA primary metagenome ERZ1048686 (study PRJEB29581, sample SAMEA5548369) | metagenome | biome: marine; feature: coastal; material: water | depth 25 m | study: Short-term variability in the microbial, nano- and picoplankton... | reverse complement strand
GACAACAATTACAGTAACGACATTTCTGAACAGTCCGGCGTAACACCGGCGCAACTCCTTCTCCGCCGAGCCAATGCCTATCAGGCGTATTACGAAATGATGCCGCTCCGTTCAAGCTCGCTTCCCAAGGGGCCAAATATGCAACTTTACCGCAAGGGGAACTTCGGGAAACTCGCCGAACTCTTCGTCCTAGATACCCGGCAATACCGGACCAACCAACCCAACAACGACGGTAAGGATCCCCTCAACGAAGCCGCCCTGAATCCGCGTAATACCTTGCTGGGTAAGCAGCAACGCAAATGGCTCTTCAGTTCCCTTAAGTCATCTAGTGCCACATGGAATATACTCGCCCAGCAAGTCATGATGGCTTTGGTCAATCGCAACACGACGGGAGAGGCAGCCTATTCAATGGATCAATGGCCAGGTTACGCCGCCGAACGCCAAAAACTCCTTGAGCACATCCGGGACCACAAGATCTCGAATGCTGTCGTGCTGACCGGTGATATTCACTCGCACTGGGCTAATGAATTAAGAATCGATGATCTCAAGGCTGACCTTCCGACAGTTGCTACCGAGTTTGTCGCAACTTCTCTCGCCAGCGGCGGCAATGGCAATCCAAAGATCAATGCCCTCGAGAGCCTTCAGGCTAAAAACCCCTGCAATAAATTCCACAACCGTGAGCGCGGTTATATCATGTGTGACGTCACTCCGAAAGCCTACACCGCTGATTTCAAAACTATCACCGATGTCTTAAAACCCGGAGGGGTAACGAGCTCTCGAGCCAAGTTCGTCGTCGAAGCTGGCAGGCCGCTCATCCATCCCGCCTAACCAGAAAACAGCTCCTTATTAGGAGCCTCTAGCAGTTGTAAAAAAGAAACTTAACAAAATCTAACTAACAAGGAATTTAAGATTCTCCACTTTTCCCGTAAATGGGGGCTTGACGGTTCCCTGCCTCCCCCCTAATTTCCCGCTCCCGTCGAATCCCGAGGGCTATTTATCATGGAAAAACATATTCGTGGCGTTGATCTCAAAAGTGGAGAAAGTGTCGATCGTGCACTGAAGCGCTTGAAAACCAAACTCGACACAGAAGGAATTCTCGAGGAAATGCGTCGCCGCCGTTCCCATGAGAGCACCATCGACCGCGCAATTCGCAAAGCCCGCACTGCTCCTAAGCGTAACAAGGTTCGGTGGAGATTCCAAAGTGAGTCCCAAGTCGCTACCGCAGAAGCTGCTAAAGCTGCCCGGAACGCTGAGTAAGACTTTCCAAAACAAAATCAGATTTAACCTATAATCGCCTCGCAGGATTTTTCCTTCGAGGCGCTTTTGTAGTCAAGTTTCAGGCGCTAATCGATTGCAATAAATTGAAAAACACCACTTGCAGAGCCATTTTCGTGCGTTAAGATTTCCGTGCTATGAATGCAACAATTAGATTTGGCATGATGTGTGCCTTCGGAGCAATAGCCCCGGTAGCAATCGCTGCCCCGGCTGATGCTGAAGACGTCGCTGCATCGACCATCGAGGGATTTACCGTATCCTTCAGTGGTGGTGGGTGAGGTGCTGCTAAAAAGGCCCGTGTGGCCTTGGGTAAAATGAATGGGGTTGAGAAGGTAATGCTCTCTGGCATGACGGCTTTCGTGACCACCAAAAGCGAAGATGTGAAATTTACCCGCGTCAGTGTGGGGAAAGCACTGAAAGCTGGTGGTCTCAAACTCGAGCGCGTGAAGCAAAGAGAGATAGCGGCACCAAAGGAAGCTTACGCGATCGCCGTCACCGGCGGCACATGAGCGCAAACCAATGAGAGATTGCGTGCCGATCTCGAAAAATTGGAAGAAGTGAGTGCTGCCTTCGTGAATGCCGGTTCTATTACCCTCCTAATGGCGACAGCCGATTCTTATGATGAGGCAAAAATTGGTGAGATGACTAAGAAACGGAAGTCTGTTATCAAAAAGGCAACCAAGTTAGCTAGCAGTCCTCTCTAATTCCCGTCAACCTCCACAATATTTAACTGAAAAACCCGAGTCGTCTCAGACGCCTCGGGTTTTTCTTTATGAAGACATCGATCTAACATTTTTTCATATTTCTCGGTTTCCATCCCACCAACCTCCACTATAATACAGGCAATATGAGCATCAAAGTTGGCGACCCTGCCCCAGATTTCTCCCTCGTCGGACTCGGCGAAGGTGGTCCAGAAGTTGTGACTCTCTCCAAAATAACCGGCGAGCAGAACATCCTAGTCCTTTTCGTCCCTATGGCCTTCACCGGTGTCTGCACGCAAGAGTTTTGCGACATCTCCGCCGGTCTTGGGGCTTACGCTGATCTGAACTGCAAAGTTCTCGGAATTTCCGGAGATAATCCATTTGCCCAAGCAGCATGGGCTGAAAAGGAAGGTATTAGCCTCCAGCTCCTTTCCGACTACGATCATAAGGCTACGGAAGCCTATGGCATCGCCTACGATCAATTCCTCCCCGAAAAGAACCTTATCATGGGCGGGGTTCCCAAACGCTCCGCTTTCCTCATCGATAAATCCGGGATCGTCCAATACGCCCAAGTCAACGACAGCCCTGGCGACCTTCCTGATTTCGACGCGATCAAAACCAAACTCGGCGAACTTTCCTAATTCTCTTCCCCCAAGACTCGACCCGCCCTCCCTCTTTGGAGCGGCGGGTTTTTTCATCTCGAGAATTGCCTTGCCTAGACCAATTCCACCCCGAAGAAATCACGCATCACTTTTTGGTAGGTTTGCTTTTTAAAGTCGGGGAGCCACCCAAACTCAAATTCATTGGGCTGAATCCACTTTGCTGCGCGAAACTCCCGGGGTTCCTGCATTAAATTTACCTCGGTCATCTCTTCATTCAGCTGGCAAAGAAAGTAAGTTTGCTCCTGCCCCACAAAATCCGCCTTGTGAGAAGACTTTTTCTTCTGTGCCCTAAGGGGGAAATCATACCGATAAAGCCCCTTCGAACGCTCGATTTTATAATCTTCTGGCTTCAGACCAATCTCTTCCTCCACCTCCCTCAGTATTGCTGCTTCAAGCGATTCGCCCTCGTTAACTCCTCCCTGTGGAAATTGCCAAGCCCCTGGATTCAGCAATCTTTCACAAACAAGAAGGCAACCATCCTTGTTAATCATCAAAGCCGCAACGTTCGGTCGATATTCCCCCATACCGGGAGAGTAATGAAACGAAGGGCAATTTCAATCCGTAGCCATCTTGAAATTCAGACTTTGACGTCTGATTAGGATCAAACAATATTTGCACCCAAATGAAACTTATCCCACTTATCCTCGCCTTTTCATCTTCCACGCTTTTTGTCACTGCTCAAACAACTGCTCCTCGCGGCGGTCAACAAAACTCGACTAACCAACAACAAGAGAAGGATGAACAAGATGAAAAGGACAAGGAAGCGCTTGAAGGAGTTAACGACGACGAAAACCGAAAACGCCGTTGGGAATGCAGCCTTCCCGGTGGCGAATACTCTGTAAACCTTGGCGCAATCACCTCGGTCAGCAAACATTCCTACGTTCTTGACGGCACCCTCCTGGTCACCGAAGCAACAGTAGACACTACCGGCACCGCACTTGCCCGCTTCTACTACATTGAACCTATTACCAAAGACACCACTTTTAACGCTCTTGCCCGAATTCAAAAACGAGCCGAACAACTTCGCAATCGTGGACAATCCAGGACCGGAACCAAGGCCGATGAAATGGCGCAGAAAAGTTATCCAACGACAACACACGCTCGCACCATCGAGTTTCGCATCATGAACGAAGTCGAGCTCAATGCTCTTTACGGATCTCTTTATCAGGCTTGGACTAGCGGCAAAGGACGTACCTTTCGCATCCAATAAAACTAAAAACACTATTACCCGAATTGAAATATTACCACTTGCAGATTCGTCTCATCCACACATCTTATAACTAGTTATGAAAAAACTCACTTCCACGCTCTTTGCAGCGGCTCTCATGCTTTCCCCAGCAACTATTTCCGCCCAGCCAGACACTGCCGACACCGAAAACAAGGTGGCTCAAAAAGCCGATCAAGAAGTCGTAGTAGAGGCAAACGATCAGATGCAGTTCAACAAAAAAGCTTTTGAAATCAAAGCTGGCGATTCCATTAAACTGACTCTCAAACACGTTGGGAAACTTCCCAAAATCGCAATGGGCCACAATCTCGTAATCCTTCAAAAGGGAACTAACCTGGCAGGCTGGGCGAGCAAAGCCATGACTGCGGCTGCTACCAACTACATTCCAGTCGACGAGGCCTCAAAAAAGGCCGTGATTGCTAAAACCAAGGTTCTTGGCGGTGGAGAATCTGACTCCATCACCTTCAGCATCAAAGAGGCTGGTGAATATCAGTATCTTTGTAGCTTCCCTGGACACTTTGCTCTGATGCAGGGCAAAATTACTGTAAAGTAAGGTTTCTTGGAAAAGCTAGCTCTCAGAATGCGGTGCTCTCAGGAGTCCGCGTTTTTTAGCGCCTCCCCTCAAAGGCCCTCGAAAGCGTCAACTCATCGGCAAACTCTAATCCTCCTCCCGCGGGAAGACCTTGGGCGAGACGCGTCACCCGGCATCCCGAACTTTCGAGCACTTCATCCAAATAATTTGCCGTCGCTTCACCTTCAACATCAGAACTAGTTGCCAAAATGACTTCAGTTCCCGGGTTTTCACGAACCCGGCGGACTAATTCCCCGATTCGGAGATCTTCGGGACGGATATCGTCAAGAGGCGAAAGCTTCCCACCTAAGCAATGATAGAGTCCTCGGAAAACTCCTGATCGCTCGATCGGCAAAACGTCGGTGGGTTGCTCCACCACACAGATGATCTGAGTATCTCTTCCCTGTTCACTACAAACAGCACAACCAGATTGACCGGTAAAAAAACCACAAGTTGCACAAGCCTTTACGATCTCGTGGCAATCCTTGAGAGCACTCGAGAGGTCCATCGGGGCCGCCTTTGGATTCTGTAAAAGATACACCGCAATTCGTTCGGCGCTCCTAGGTCCAACTCCCGGCAAACGCTTCAACTCCCCCACCAGAGAGCGAACTTCAGAAGGATACTCAACCTTGGCCATCTGCGCGACTCGAATGTTGTTTAGTCATATGCTCACCCTCCTTGAGGCGAATGACATTTTGGGCATCATCTCCCCTCCGACCTTCACAAGGCATCCGATGACCCTGAGCGTAGACCGTAGCGGAAAACCATGACCAGACAACGGCCAGAATCACCCCGAATGGTTTCCAAAAATAACCCCAAACGGCAAAGACCGGGACTAGCGTAAAACTCAAAAGTAATACCGAAACTCCCAAGATCGCTCTTCGAACGGTTCCTGGTGTCCCCAGAATCGCGGCAATCAAACCAAAGGAGGCAACGGCAGTGAGAATAATTCCAATCTTTCCAGGCAACCCGAGCTCGCCTCGAAGTTCTAGACCATTTGTAGCCCAAAGACCTCTTACCGATTCATTCAAGCCATCAAATGCGCCCATGACCTCAGTCGCAGTCCCCAAAAAGAGGGATACAAAGCTAAAAGTAATCAACGGAACTGGAAGATGTCCGGTCGGCTTTTCTGTCTCGCGGGTCAAGGTAAGTGCGAGATAGCAGAGAAAGGACGATCGTAAAAGGGTTTTGAACCTTTGATTGCAAGCTGCCCGACTGGGACTCAGAAATTCAAAAGATCTTGCAAGTCAACAAACCTACCTCAGATCATCCTTCCCTCTAAAAAAGCTGGAAGCTCTTACTCCTCGATCACCCGATAGAATGACCGCAGCTCTGGTGCCGCGATTACTGGTGAGTTTGTCTCGTCACCAAGCGAAGCAATTCCTGTTTCGATTGCATCAAAAGTCACAAGATCAAATGAGCGTTGAATAGTATAGGTCCGACCCGGCTTCGAATCAAATGTCAGCATTAACGTTCCAGCTTCTTGATCCAAGATGAGATCTGTAATGACTAAAGCCGCTTCCGGTCCACCAGTAAAAAGAGTGTCACTGTAAACAGTTAGCCCCTTTCTCTCATTGATAGAGCCCGAAACGAAAGTAACCCCCGTCAACCATCCATTCGCTCCATCGCCAGCAAAATTTCCACTAGCAACTCCAAACGCGGAACCATTAGTACCAGTCCAGTCACCGCCTAGAGGTTTAAAGTCAGATGCGACCAAAGCACCGTCTAAGTAGATTGCGATGACCGAGTCACCATTTTCGTCAGCAACATCGTATGTGACGACTACTGAAATCTCTCCACCCGTAAGCTGTCTCTCAGTGAGAGTATGGGCTGCCACTGCGAGCTCAAGTCCTCCACTACCAGAGGCCCGATAAATCAAGTTATTGCCAGCTTCATAAGTCAGGGAAATTCCAACCGTTGCACCTCCAGTTTCGAAAATCACTTCCCGATCCCCATCAACTTTCTCTTCAAAATCCACGAGCATTTTGAAACTCACATCAAGTGTATCTGCCACACTGAAAAGAGCATCAAACGAACTGCCTGTTCCGAGAGTATTTAAGTTTGCAAATGGTATCCCCACTTCATCAGTCGGTGGCAGACTATTAAAATCATTGGGATCTGAACCAAGCAACACCTCGAAAAAATCATCAAAACCATCAAAATCCGAATCGACGATCAAAGGATTACTAGACGGATTACCATTCACCTCTTCCCCATCCGTTAAACCATCCCCATCCGTATCCGGATTATTGACATCGGTCGGCTCAGCGAGAGAAATCTCAACATCATCATCCAAACCATCTGCATCGGAATCGGCCAAAGTTGGATTACTTCCCGCATTTAACTCTTCTATGTTCGTCAGCCCGTCATTGTCATTATTATCGGAGGAGCCCTGTGCGAGATCACCAAAGAATCTAGTTTCCCAGAAGTCTGGAAGCCCATCAAAATCGCTATCACTCTCGGTGATTCTATCAGCTACTTTAAGATAGGCTTCTTCTCCTTCTGCTTCAGTTAATGCTCGATCGTAGATTTTAAATAAACCCACAGAGCCTTTAAAGCTTGTGACACCAAGAGGAGCTGTTCCTCCTGTCCCGCCCAATGCGCCATCGGCACCTCCTCCGAATCCAGACCAAGTAAATAGGCTAGCTCGACCATTCGGAACCCCGATCAGAGCTGTGCCACTTGCCGAAATAGCTCCACCAGCAGATCCTTTAACATACGCGTTAACAGCCTGATTTTCCGAATCAAGAGTACGAAGAATCTGAACGAAATCAGAAGGATTTATTAAGGTAAAAGGAACCTCGAGATCCAGCGTGTTCACTCCACCCGTACTGTGAAGAAATCTCAGCATGAATGAATTCATCAAGATCGCGGTCCCATCAGATGGGCCACCGGTTTCGAAAATGACCTGATAGTCATCGTTGAGCTCACCAGGCATCACCCAGATCTCAAAGGAAGTGTCCTGCGTTGGGAAACCAAGCCCCATATCCCCACCGGTGTTCGCCGCCAAATTCACCCGATTAATGGCAGCCTTCAAATTATTTGAATCTGACGTCAAACTAGTGATTAAGTCCCCCCCTGTGATGTCAAAATTTTTACCACCCACCGAATCCAAAATAGCTCCGCTAGTCTGTCTAGGAAGCGAAGGATCCCAGAGATGAATAATAGCAGCTTCAAGTGCATCGACCACGACTTCCAACGAGGCATTAACACTTCCGGTTGCATTAGTTGCGGTGAGAGTGAACATGGTCGTAGCAACTGGCGAAATAGAATAGCTCCCTACCGCTGGGGTTCCGCCAGGGAAAGAGACAAGTTCAGGAGAAATTCTCACAGAATCGGCACCGGACACGTTCCAAGCCAAGGTTGTGGACTCGGTTGGAGCAATAAGCAGTTCACTCGCGGTAAACGATTTAATCTCTGGTAGTTCATCGACCACTACAGTCACTTCACTGGAAACTGAAGCAGCTCCTTTTACCGCGGTCAGTGTATAAGTGGTTGATTCAGTTGGAGAAACTGTTGTTTCAGGCAGGACGGTTAAATCAACTTCACCAGGGTCGAGAGTGAGCGAGTCAAAATTTGAAGCAGACCATGTAAGAGAGCTAGAGCCACCCGCTGAAATCGCAGCAGGAGTCGCAATCAGATTACTAATCTTGGGACGCTCTGAATCGGAGGTGAGGGTGAGAGTCACCACATCATTATTGCCCGCCCCATACTCAACCGCAAAAGTGTAACCTTGCTCATTAGTAAAAGACTCGCCCTCCTTAAATTGACCCGAAAGTGACGAGTATCGCATCAAGGCCCATGAATCATTGAGCTCAAAATCTCCACCTAAGTTTATTTTTAAAGTCGCTGCCGGATCGATTGTCAGGTTGAGCCCATTCGTATTAGAGCGCTCTAGCGTACCCACGTCACTACCATCGATCACAAACGAAAGGGTCCCCTCCGCTCCAATTGAGCTAGGATCATTAGAATTGAAGAGATTACACTTCCCGTTTGGCAGCATCTCAAAAGTTCCATTGTTCACGTTGAGGAATTTGTAGATCTGCATCACACCGGCTACTGAAACGAAGCCTGTCCCACCCGAGAAGTCTCCAACTGCAAACTGCATTGTCCCACCCTGGGAACGGTAAGTCGCACCCTCTTCGATCCTAAGCGTTCCAGTTCCTCCGTTGACTCCAACAAAGATCCCGTTTCCCCCACCATGAGCACCACTCAAAGTTCCACCGGTTACCGTAACACTTCCAGAAGCACCAGGTCCCGACCCGATCTCAATCCGAGAAGGGTTATCAACGTTTGCGGTCCCTGTATTGCGATCAACGATTGCATTGGCATTGATGAGAGCAGTCTGGTTGTCAGGAACGACGACGCCTGTGTCCCAATTGGAAGCATCAAGCCAATCACCATCAGTGATAAAAGTGCTCGTTTGAGCTGAGAGAATTCCTGTGCCGAAAGAAAAAATAAGGAAGGTTTTTTTCATTATTGTTCGTGGGTGAGTCTAGAGTGCACAGCCTAACCCCATTTAGGTCAAGATACCAAATAGCAAAGAGGGGGAAATCCCCTAACGCCTCAGCAGAAGCAAAGGCCTAAGCTTTTTCTCACCGAGCGACCGGAACACTCCGACCACCCCCACGATACTTTTGTAGGAGCATTTTCAGCTTTTTGACGATGCTCGGATTTTCGACCGATACGTTTCGAGATTCAGCGGGGTCCTTTTCCAAATCATAAAGCTGAATTTTGGGAAGATCTTTATAAAGCGTCTTTTGGGCAGGCTTCGGACGACTCCAGCCGCCGGAGTGAGGAGCATCGATCAATTTCCACTTACCTTGACGAATCGCAAAGGTCCCGTTGATAGAGTGGTGAACAATCGCTTCGCGAACTGGCTGCTTAGACTCCCCTACCAAGTTCGGCAACATACTAACCGAATCTTCTCCAGCATCAGCTGGAAGTTTTTGACCCAAGACCTCAGCCATTGTTGCCAGAAGGTCAGTCAAGCAGGTCGGATCATCGCACCTTGTCCCTGCCTTAACTCTAGCAGGCCACCGCACAATGAAAGGAACCCGGTGTCCTCCCTCAAAAATATCAGCCTTATGACCACGATAGATTGAGCTGGGGTCGTGCCCTTGTTCTTCCAGTTCTGCAAAATCCGCTTCGGGTGAGCAACCGTTATCACTCGTGAAAATGAAAAGCGTGTTTTGATCAACTCCTCCTTCTTTCAAGGCCTCGAGTATCTGCTTTACCGTATCGTCGGTCATCGTGACGAAATCCGCATAGGCGCTATCCAGTCCACTTTTTCCCTTGAACTCTGGAGTCGGCAGCACGGGGGTGTGTGGCGAGGGCAAGGCGAGATAGAGGAAAAACGGCTTTTCCTTCTTCGCCTGTTCCTTGACATACTTCACCGCACGACGAGTGAGATTCGGCAAAACATCTTCGTGGTCAAAGTCAGGAGAAGTTGGCCCCTTACGCCACCAACCATTTTTCGACTCCTTCTTCGTCCGCCCGGTCTCTTTGAGAGGCACCGCGGTGGGCATTCCATTTTCTACCCAAACGTAGGGAGCCATATCGAGAGAACCACAATGACCATAGGAATACTCAAATCCCTTTTCTTTCGGCCCGTTCTGAACCGGCTTGGAAAAATCAACTTTCTCACCATTCTTCGCCCAATCCCAGCCAAGATGCCACTTCCCAATAAAAGCAGTATGATACCCCTGATTGTTTAAAAATGACGGCACGGTCATACGGCCATCTTCAATCAGATAGCTGGAGTAACCATTTAGCACCCCCTTTTTCATCCGTGAGCGAAACGCATAGCGCCCAGTCAGAACCCCATAACGAGTCGGTGTGCAAACAGCAGAATTAGAATGGGCATCAGTAAAAACCATTCCTTCCTTTGCCATCTGATCTGATCCAGGTGTCGCGATTTTCCCTTCCGTATTCATACTTTTGAGATCTCCGTATCCCAAATCATCAGCAAGAATATAAACAACATTGGGTTTAGCTCGGTCACCGAAAGCAATCACCGGAAAAAAGGAAAAAAGAAGAAGTAAAAGAGATTTCATAATCTAAAGAGAAAAAGAGTAAAAAAACGGCCACCTCACAAAAGGTAGCCGTTCAAAAAAGTCAGCTTACTAAACAGGAAGCTTCCACTTATCACGACAAGGTTGGTCGATCAAAGAATTTGCTAGCGCGTTATCGACGAACTGCATCTTCTTTGGATCAAACTTAAGGTTGGTATTTAAGCGATGAGCAATTTTACCAAGATTAATAAGTGTGCAGGAGTTGAAGCCATTCTGCTCGTTGAGCGCGAACTTCTTCTTCTCTCGGATCGCTTGATGAAAGTCGGTCACTTGTGGAGCAGGCTCTGGAAGTGCTTTTACCTTCTCAGCAAAACCTTTCACATCCGATTTGAAACCCTTGAAGATCTTACCTTCTGGCCCCTCGATAAAGGCGGCACTCTTATCCTTATTTTCCCCATCCAAGACAATCGTTGTCCCATCGGCATATTTGTATGTGATACGGCGCCAGCTTCCCACGGCATCAATATCCTGAGGATCAGCGTCAATTTCCACGGAAACCGGGAGCTCGTTGTCTTTCCCTAAAATATACTGAACTGGATCAAGATAGTGCTGCCCCATATCTCCAAGTCCACCGCCATCATAATCCCAGTATCCCCGGAATGTTCCATGGGTGCGGTGCGCGTTATAAGGACGGTAAGGAGCGGGCCCAAGCCAGAAATCGTAGTCAAAGTGATCTGGAACCTTCTGGATCGGCAGATTCGTCTTACCAGACCAATTGAACTTCCAATTGAAACCAGTCACACCCGATAAAGTCACCTTATATGGACCTTTGCCAAGCAGACCACCATCGACAGCCTTCTTTACCTGACGAGCAGTCACGCCAGAACCATAGAAATTCGATTTAAACCGAAACCAGGTATTGATTCGGAAAGCGACACCAGCTTTCTCGATCTCTTTTTTCATCGCCATTCCCTCGCCGATCGTCCGAGACATAGGCTTCTCTCCCCAAATCGCCTTACCGGCCTGGGCAGCCGCGATCGCCATATGAGCATGCCAGTGCGGAGGCGTGCAAGTGTGGATGATATCGACGTCATCACGAGCGATCACATCACGAAAATCATGATAACCTTTCACATCCTTGTTGCCCCTGCCTTGCACCTTCGCCATTTGGCCTTTTAGGCGATTTGAGTCGACATCGCACAGCGCGAGAATTTTGCCGGGCATACCCAAATGGGAATTACTGATTCCTCCACATCCAAGAATGGCGCGAGTCAATTGGTTAGAAGGTGCGGTCTGACCATTGAGACCTAGCACACGGCTGGGAACAATCGAAATAGTCGCAAGCGATGCGAGCCCCCCTAGGGCTTTTCGACGAGAGATATTGTTACTAGATAATGAATTCACGGTAAGTTTTGATTACGGCGGAGCATCAACAAATTTGTCAGTTCTGCGCGCATTAGTTTGAATCCTCAAAACCGGTCCTTAATTCAACGCCCCCATTTTAAGAGGACGAGTATTCACATCGTGAGTTCCTTTGTGTGAAAATCGGTATTTGCGAAGAGAGAGATGAAAAGTGAGGCTCCTAAGAGCAAATTTGAAGGGCTAAAGGATTTTTGTTTCTTATAGAAAATTCGAAAATCAATTACTTCGACTAGATCTTCCAAATTAGGCGTGTTGACAAGGGCCACACACCCCCTTTGCCTACCCCTAAAAGGGCAGGGCACTACCCCTACACAAACATGAAATCTGAATGACAAATTTAAATACTTCACGATGAATGCAGGAATTTAATTGCTCAAATGGAAAGAGGCGATCAGGGTCCGCCCTTCTCCAACGTTTTAAACAGCATCGAAATGCAAGCATTCATCACCCCCCTCTTCGGAGTCATCGGCCTCGTTCTTGCGGCCATCATTTTTTTTGATATCAAAAAGCAAAGCGCCGGCGGCGGAAAAGCCGAGAAAATCGCTGAGAAAATTCATCATGGCGCCATGGTCTTTATGAGCCGTGAGTTTAAACTCATCGCCCTCTTTGCGATAGCCTTAGGCCTTGCTCTTTTCCTGTTCCAAAAACCCGAATACCGTGGTCCTCAGTCGATCGCCTTCTTCATGGGATGCTTAGCTTCCTCGGCCGCTGGTTACATTGGCATGAAAACGGCTACCCTTGCCAATGTCCGCACCTGTGTGGCAGCTAACGAAACAGGACCTGCCCGCGCTCTCAAGATCGCTTTCTCCGGTGGCGCCGTTATGGGGCTCACTGTCGCAGCGATGGGACTCCTTGGTCTCGGAACCCTTTTTGCTTTCTACTCCGAAAGCCCCGCGCACAAAGATCACCTCCCTGAGATTCTCGAAGGTTTCGCGATGGGAGCTTCTCTCGTCGCTCTTTTCTATCGTGTTGGCGGTGGTATTTTCACTAAAGCTGCCGACGTTGGGACCGACCTCGTTGGTAAGGTCGAGGCCGGCATCCCCGAAGACGATCCCCGCAACCCAGGAGTGATTGCCGACAATGTAGGCGACAACGTTGGTGACGTCGCCGGTATGGGTTCTGACATTTTTGAATCCTACTGTGGGGCCCAAATCGCAACGGTCGCCATCGCGGCTTCTTCGGGCGCCGCTTATGCAGCCCAAATTGGGGCCAGCGAATCAATGTTGATGCAACTTCCTCTCATTCTGACCACCGTAGGAATCGTCTGCTCGGTCCTCGGCATACTCATGGTGAATATCAGTGCAGGGAAAAACCCCGCCCTTGCCCTTCGCATTGGCACGATTGGAGCCGCTGCACTTTTCATTATTGCGGCCTTCGGCGTTACCAGTTTCTTCGAACTCAGCGCAAAACTCGGCGTCGCTGTTCTTTGTGGCTCCATCGGAGGAGTGATCATTGGACTCATTACCGAACATTACACCGGTGGCAAACCAATTCGCACCATCGCATCCCAAGGTGAAACAGGGGTCGCCACTCTTGTGATCTGTGGACTCTCAGTCGGACTTCAATCCGTCGTTCTCCCTATCCTCACCATTGCTGCAACACTTTACGGTTCCTACGAATGCGCCGGTCTTTACGGCGTTGGGCTCGCCGCAATCGGAATGCTCGGCACTGTCGGCATCACTATGGCTATCGATGCTTACGGCCCAATTGCCGATAACGCAGGTGGCATCGCAGAAATGGCCGAGATGGGTGATAAAACCCGCGAAATCACCGACTCCCTCGACGTCGTAGGAAATACCACTGCCGCAATCGGTAAAGGCTTCGCGATCGGTGCAGCTGGCCTCGCAGCTCTCGCTCTCATTACAGCCTTCATTCAAAAAACCGGAATCTCACTTGATCTCGCTTCGCCAGATTCTCTCCGCTACTTCTTCGTTGGACTTCTGATTGGAGGTGCGGTTCCCTTTTTTAATGGCTCCCTCACAATGGATGCGGTGGGTAAAGCCGCTGGCAGCATGATCGAGGAAATTCGCCGACAGTTTAAAGCCGAACCCGGCATCCTCAAAGGAACGGTCGAACCAGACAGTAATCGCTGTATCGACATCGCCACCAAGGCAGCCACCAAAAGCATGATTGGACCTGCCCTTCTCGCAGTTGGGACACCAATCGTAGTTGGATTCGGTTTCAATTTCATCGGAGCTGAAGGAACTCAAGCTGGTGCCAAAACTCTCGCTGGATGCCTTATTGGAGCTCTCCTAGGTTGTGTTCTCCTCGCACTTTTCATGTCCAATGCTGGTGGCGCCTGGGACAACGCCAAGAAATATGTCGAAGACGGTAACAACGGCGGCAAAGGATCCGACACGCACTCTGCTAGCATCGTAGGGGACACCGTCGGTGACCCCCTCAAGGACACCTCCGGTCCCTCCATGAACATCCTGATAAACGTTATGGCCATCGTCAGTCTCGTTATTGCCGGACTCCTTTAATAGGACCGCCATTCTCTCCTTCCTTTAGATTCAAAACGGCGTTCGTAAGGGCGCCGTTTTTTATGCGCGCTGAATGATCGGATTTCCTCCCTTTCTCCCCCTATTTCGTCAAAATAACCTATAAAATATCTCGATAACGAAAATAAATCTCCAGAACGATGTAATAGAATCGCTTACCCTTTGGACTTATGAGATTTCTGCTACTTCTTTTTTCCTTCACCCTCCACCTTCTTGGTGAGACCCGACTCTCGCTAAGCGATCAGGTCATCGCTCCGAATACCAAGATCGAACTTATTTTCGATGTAGCCATGGTCACCCCTGAAACGGTTGGTAAGACCCTCGACAATTCTATCCTCACTATCAAACCAGCCTGGAAAACGAAGGTCGTTTGGCGATCACAGAACATCGCCACTATCGTCAGAAGTGAAGCCCCAAAAGTCGCTACCGAATATCAATTCTTTCTCGCCAAAGAACTTAAGGCTGTCGATGGAACAATCATCCCCACAAAGGAACTGAAATCAGTCAGCTCCGAACCCTTTCAGATCGTTCGCTCAGTTCGTAATGGCTCCGTCCGAGCTGGCGAAAGCGTTCTAATGTTTAATGACGACGTCAGCCCAACCGCAGCTGCGCCATTCTTCCAATTCGTCAGCCCCCAGACCGATGAACAAAAAGAGCAAATCATCGCCGCCCGCACCCGCAAGGCCACTTGGGGGGACCTTCGCAGCCGTTACTACTACCAACCATCTTGGCAAGAGAGGTTCACCAACCAAAACCGCCGCTATGGCAATCCAACTCCCGAGCCCACCGAGATCATCAAGCACGCTCTCGTTGTCGAACCAGTCACTCCACTTCCAATCGGCAATCTTTGGTCACTGCGACGTCTCTCCTCACTCCCAAATGCCGCTGGCACCGCCACCATCAACACGATCAATCATTATGCTCTCGGAAACGTTACGCCATTCTCCACCAAACTTGTTATCCCTGTCACTGCACCCGATCAACCACGAGCCATACGCATCACCTTTAACCAAGCGCTTTCAAAAGATCTAAAATCCGACGACTTCCTAGAGCACCTCAGCTTTAAAGATCCTGTCAAAGGCCTGAGAGCCACCTTCGATTACCGCCGAACCTCCGTCACTTTGCACGGGGACTTTAACAAACGCGACGCTTATCGCGTCACTCTTTCAAACTCACTCTTTTCGGCCGATCGCCTCGCGCTTGAAAAGCCCATTATTACGGACCTTAAATTCACCCGCCTTGCTCCAAGGATTCTTCTTCCGAGTTGGGACGAAGCCCAACTCTCCCGCGGATCACGCACCTATCAAGTGAAGACGGTCAACAACCAGTCACTACGGATCCGCATCAAACGCCTCAGCCCAAAGGATCTGATTCGGACCTCGCTCGGATACCGTCATTACACGGGGAACGGGCCAAATACCAAGCGTATTAAAGAACGCATCGCAATCCCTTTCGAACTCATCACCGGGAAAGTGGTTGCTGATACAGTGATTGAGATCAATGCCGACCTTGATACCACTCACACTCATACTCTAAACTGGAACAAGTATCTTCCTAAGAAGCAACTTGGAGGAGCTTTCTTTGTTTCGGTCACTGGGACTGCGGCGAATCATCCCGACCTTTCGAAGGCCAGCAACAGAATCACCCAGTCCCTCGTTCAACTAACCGATATCGGTCTTGCTTGGAAGCTGAGTAATGAAAATGCCTTTCTTTACGCTTACTCCTGCGAAACCGGTAAGGCCCTCCCCGGTGTGGAATTTTCCCTCTTTGGTGAAGACGCTGCACCCTTTGAAAAGACTGTCACGGACGCTGACGGTACGGCCTCTTTGCCCCGGAATGGAAAGCACCGTCTCCTGCGCGTTCGTAACAAAAGCGATCTCCTTATCCTTCCCTTCGACAACTCGCTCTCGACTGTCCCAATGTGGCGTTTTCCCATCAATTACAACTGGAACTCTGCCCCCACCGACAAACGTATCGTCGAACTTTTCACCGATCGTAGTCTCTATCGTCCGGGCGAAACCGTCCACCTCAAGGGGATTGTTCGTAATCTCAAAAAAGATAAGCTCCACCTCCCCTCCTCGATCAACCCCAAGATCGTTCTTAGGGACCCGATGCGCCGTATCATTACTGAAAAAGATCTCACTCTTTCCAGCTCCGGCTCCTTCGACTTCACCCATACCCTTCCAGAAACCACTGTCGGCAATTATCATTTCCAACTCACCTGGACCAAAGAACTCGAAGCCGCCGAAGAGATCAACGACTATTGGGCAAAGCGCGCTGCCAAAAAATCAGCTTCGTTCTCACACTCCTTCTCCGTTCAGGAATTCAAACGTAACACTTTCGAAGTTAAATCCTCCTTAACCGACAAACTTGCCTACAAACTCGATGCTAAATATTTTCAGGGAACACCTGTTGCGAACGGTAAGGTTGAGTGGTTTTTTCGAACCACCCCGACCGGATTCTACCCCGCCGACTACCGTGACTTCCTTTTTGGTAACCACCAAGGTTATGACCCCGATTACTGGAATCACTATTTCGGCTACTTGGACAATAGCGGTAGTCTAAACCGCCAAGCTAGCCACTCCGAAAATGGTGAAACTGAACTCAGTGAAAACGGAGAGCTCACCATCGACTTTGAGATGCCCGAGCTCAAGTTTCCCACTCCACGGCGTGCCACAGTCCAGACCGAAGTCATGGATGCCAACAGCCAAACCCTTTCGACGAAAGCCGGAACGACACTTCATTCCTCGGAATTCTACCTCGGAATTCTCCGGCAGGATCAAATCACGAGAGTCGGCAAAGAAATTCCCTTTAAGGTTGTTGCAGTGACGCAAAAAGGAAACCTTCACAACGCCCCCGTAACCGCAACCCTCACCGTCGAGCGCGAGGTCAATCAACAAACCAAATCAAAAGCTCCCAACGGTCGCGTCGTGGTGAAAAACGAAAGCTCGATTGTTCCAGTCTCTACCAGAGAAATCATCCTCACAAAGGGCCAACTTGATCTTCCATTCACCCCAAAGGAGCCCGGGAAACATTTTTTCACCCTCACCTCAAAAGATGCCTCCGGCCGCTCAATAAAGACCCTCATCACCCGGCAAGTTTATGGGACAGACGAATACCCTTGGGCTTATGAAACTGGGATGCGTATTAAGCTTGTTCCAGAAAAACGTCGCTACCAGCCCGGTGACACCGCCCGCATTCTGGTTCTCTCCCCTATCGAGGGAGAGGCCCTCATCACCATCGAGCATCAGGAGGTCGTTCGTAAGTTCCGCAAACCACTCACTCTCGAGAATCCCATCATTGAGATCCCACTCGAAGAAAACGATGCGCCCAGCGCTTTTGTCTCAGTGCTAATCATAAAAGGGTCCGCTGACTCCAAACGCAAGAACCCTGAGCCACAACTCCGCCTCGGATATTGCGAGCTTCAGGTTGACCCCGCAGAATCACGACTCAAGGTCGAACTCTCAACCACTCAGAGTGAAACCAGACCAGGCGATATCATCGAAGTCTTAGGGACTGTGATGGATCACAAGGGAAAGCCGGTTTCAGCCTCTGAAGTCACCTTCTACGCCGTCGATGAAGGAACCCTTGCCGTCATGGGTTACGCCAATCCAGACCCACTCTCTACCTTTCATCAGCCCCGCGTGATGAGCCTCAAGAACGGAACTTCACTCACCAACCTGATCCCCGAATCCTTGGACGACCGTGAATTTGGCAACAAGGGATTTATCATAGGAGGTGGTGAAGCCGATGCATCCGCACAATCCAGAAGCAATGGGGCAAATGAAAAGAAATCGCGCTCGGACTTCAACCCTACCGCCACCTGGATGCCGACCCTCGTCACCGCCAATGACGGCACCTTTTCGGCCCGCTTCAAAGCCCCCGATACTCTGACCCGCTACCGCCTCATCGCGATCGCTACCCACAAATCCTCTCGTTTTGGAAATGGTCTCGGTGAAGCTGTTGTCAACAAGCCCTTGATGCTCGAGCCCTCCCCGCCCGCCTTCGCACACGAGGGTGATCGTATCCGCGTTAAGGCTTTACTTCAAAACACGACCGAAATCGCTGGCACCTGGAAAGTCGAGCTACAACTGGACTCAACCACCACTGCCAACAAAACTCTCATGACCGAGATCAACGTTCCGGCAAAAGGGCAAGCCCCTGTCGAATTCGAAGTAACCTTCGCCAACACCGGCACTGCCAAATGGCGATGGTCGGCAAAACCGATCGCACTTTCAAACAACATCCTTCTTCCCGATCTAAAGCGAAGTTTCTCTGACTCCGTCGAGTCAACCTTTGAGGTTCGCTACCCGATGCCACTACTTCGCGAAGTCCAATTTGTGAGCTTCAATGATCCCACCAAGAAATTTAACCTACTTGAGAATTTCTCGGAAGGACTCGTGGACGGCCGAGGCCATCTTGAGGTCGAATTTTCCCGCTCCCGTCTCCTCGAAGCAGGCGGAGCCATCGACTACCTTCTCACCTACCCTTATGGTTGCGCCGAACAAACCACCTCCTCAACGATCCCGTGGATTGCTGCAAAAAACCTTCGCCACCTTGCCCCAGGGTTCCAGAAAAAGTCCATCGCTCAAATCGATAAGGCAATTCAGGCCGGAGCCGACCGACTTCTTGGGATGCAAACCTCCGACGGTGGAATTGGTTACTGGAGTGGCAGCGGAACTTCATCCGACTGGGCTTCATCCTATGCCGGACTTGGATTAATTCTTTGCAAAGAAGCCGGTGCCAAGGTGCCCCTATCTTCACTCGAACGCCTCGCCAGCTATCTTTCTTCAAAGCTCCGTAGCCTTTCTAGTATTAAAAACAGCTACGATTATGAAAACTACGCCCGTGGCCTCTATGTCCTAGCCCGACTTGGGAAAGCAGAAAATGCTTACCACTCGAAGCTGCTCGAAAACGCAGAACACCTCCCACAATCCGCCCGGGCATTCCTCGCTCTCGCCATGCACACTGCGAAACACGATGGAGCCGAAAAACTCCTCAAGATGGATGGGGGAGCCGAAAATAATAGTGGCTACTGGATGCCGTATCGTAATTCCAACGCCATGTCCCTCTTTGCTTGGTCAACCATTGAGCCGAACTCTAAAGGCTGCGAAGACAACCTTTCCAAGCTCCTAGAAAAACGTTCTCCGCGCGGCCACTGGCACACCACCTGGGCTAACGCTTGGTCACTCCTTGCCATGGGCGCCTATGCCCAAGCGCACGACACCTCTCAAGAGGACATTGAGCTGTTGGTAGAAACATCCAATGGCACGGAGAAGATTATCATTCCAAAAAATAAGTCCTCCCACATCCTGAAATTTCCTCTGGAGAAAGGGGTCAAACTCCTCGCTTCATCAAGTGAAAAAACCTACGTCTATAGCTCGATTGCAGCGAAACCAAAAATCGCGCCTCTTCAGCCCATCTCAAAACATGGTCTTTCAATCATCCGAAATTACGAACGAGTCAAAGCCAACGGGGTTACTGAAAAATTGAAGGATCCAAAAATTGGAGACCTCGTCAAAGTCACTCTCACTGTTTCCCTGCCAGATAAAGCGATGCGCTATCTCGCCATCGACGATCCACTTCCATCATCATTCCAAGCTGTAAACACAGACTTCGAAAGCCAAGCCGGACGGGTCAAAGACAAGAACAGCTGGCGAATCTCGCACCGCGAAGTCCGACTCGACCGTGTCCTTTTCTTTATCGATAACCCACTTAGGTCCGGAAACCTCATCATGACTTACCACGCTCGCGTGACACACAAGGGAGAAAGTTTTGTCCCCTCCACCAAAGTCGAGGAAATGTATGACCCCTCAAGCTTCGCCCTTGGAGCCACCCAAAATCTAAGAGTTAGGTAGGAAAATCATACCATTGCCTCACCCTACCCAAAAAACCAGCCAAGCTCTCGATTTGCCAGCTAAAATCAACCTTGGACGTCCCATCTTCTTCAGTCACTATCTCTCCCATGAAGACCATCGCAACCTTTCTCCTCACCGCGTCAATCCTCCTAGCCGCACCCGAGATCAAGATCACTGAGACCTTTAAAGGCCAAAACATTAAACTTCCGGTCGCTCTTGCTATACCACCCGACGGCACGGAACGCCTCTTCCTAGTCCAGCAATTTGGAAAAATCACGATCTTACCCAACGACCGCTCGTCGGACGAGGAAATCACCTTTCTTGACGTGACCGACCGACCACTCATTAAGCAACAATTCGAGGAAGGAATTCTTGGCCTCGCGTTCCACCCAGATTACGCCAAAAATCGGAAGTTTTACATCTACTATTCACTTCAAGATCCCAAGCACACCCGCGTCAGCGAAATGCAGACTTTCGCCGATGACCCTAACAAGGCCGACATCTCGACCGAGCGGGTTTTATTGGAAATCCCTCAACCCTTCTGGAATCATAACTCGGGCAATATCCTCTTTGGCCCTGACGCCTACCTCTACATCGCAATCGGTGATGGTGGAAAGGCAAACGACCCCCAGCGCTTTTCTCAGAACACCTTCGTTTACAACGGCAAGATCCTTCGTATCGACGTGAATACCCGGGCCGGCAACCGTCCCTATGGTCTTCCTTCCGACAATCCCTTTCTCAAGAAACCCGGCCATCACCCGGAGATCTTCGCCCTCGGCCTTCGTAATCCTTGGGGCCTCACCTTTCACCCAGAGACCAATCAACTCTGGGCTGCTGACGTCGGCCAAAACGCTTGGGAAGAAATCAATATTGTCACCAACGGAGGAAACTACGGTTGGTCCTACCGAGAAGGAGCCCATTCGGCTAACGCGCGTAGCGATGCTCCATCCAAAGGAGCTAAATTCATCGATCCAATCCATGAATATGATCGCAGTAGCGGACTCTCCATCACCGGAGGGATCCATTATCGCGGCAAAGCCGTTCCTGAACTTCAGGGTAAATATATCTACGGGGACTTTGTTCACGGCAACATTTGGGCTCTTGATTTTCAAAATGGAAAAAAGACCAATAACACCAAAATCTTCAAGCGCACAAAGGGCTCCCTCAAGCCTACCGCCTTCGTTGAAGATGCAAATGGGGAGCGCCTGATTCTTTCCCACGCCCCTAAGATCTACACCATCTCGCCGAAGAAATAATGCGAGCTTTCACGCTTCTTCCCAACTTTTGAGAGTTGGCCTAGCCACATGAAATGATCCTCCCTCCGTCAACCCCGCGATTCCTCGCGCTTCTTTATCTCCTTCCAGTCATCCCACTTCTTGGACCACTTCCCGAGAAGCTCAAAAGTTCACCCTCCGCACACGGAGTCCTCCTCGATCGCCACGGTAAGGAACTCACTCATTTCCCACGCCAAGATTACTTTCGCCATAAACCAGCATCACTTGAAGAAATCCCGGATCATCTTATCAAAGCCACACTTGCGGCCGAGGATAAACGCTTCTTTGATCACCCCGGAATCGATTATCTCGCATCAGCTCGGGCTTTATACAAAAACACCCGTAAAAATCGTGTCACCTCAGGGGCCTCTACCATTACACAGCAACTGATCAAAATCTCTACTCCGCAAAAAAAGCGGACTCCGAGCAAAAAGCTCTCGGAAATCATGCTGGCGCGTCGTCTCGAAACGCGGTGGTCCAAAGATCAGATCCTGACGGCTTATCTGAACCGACTCGATTACGGATCATATCGCCAGGGCTGCGCCGAAGCGGCTAGATACTTTTTCAAGAAACCACTCAACGATCTTTCCCTCGCTGAAGCAGCCCTACTGGCCGCACTTCCCCAGGCCCCTTCGCGGCTTAACCCACGCCGCAACCCGCAGGCTGCCTTGGAACGCCGAAACTGGATCCTTGACCGGCTTGCCTTCGAATTTGATTACCCCTCATCCCAGATTGAAATTGCGAAATCCGAACCCTTACAACTCGCAACCCTCAGAGCCAAAAACCCCATCCCGCATCTAAGCAATCGCTTCAGCGAAGGTGCTCAACTCAGCATCGACAGCGACCTACAACGAAAGACTCACGACATTCTCGGCGAAGAACTTTCGAAGCTGGATCAAAAAAATGTCCAGCACGGTGCAATTGTCGTCATCGAAAATACCACCGGGGAAATCCTTGCCTTCCACGGCTCCTCGGATTTCGAAAGCTCCAACAGCGGGCAAGTCAATGGAGCTCTCAGCCGGCGCTCCGCTGGCTCCACCCTCAAACCCTTCACCTACGCTCTCGCATTCCAAAACCAAGGACTCTACCCCGGCACCATCATTGCCGATATTCCAACCGACTATCAAACTGAGGAAGGGCTTGATGCGCCAAAAAACTTCGACCGGCGTCACCACGGCCCCGTTTCAATCCGCAACGCCCTCGGGGGCTCGCTCAATGTATCAGCAATGCGAATGCTCAATCAACTGGGTGGTCCGGAGCCTCTTCACACCCTCCTCAACAAACTCGACCTGAATCTCTCGCTTGAAGCCGCCGAATACGGACTTGGCCTTACCATAGGTAATGCCGAGGTCTCACTTCTTTCCCTCACCAACGCTTACGCAACAATCGCGAGACTCGGCGAGCACTTCCCACCCTCCTTGATCCATGGAAGTAAAACCAACTCTATCTACCCGCTTAGCCCCGAGGCTTGTTTTT
>ERZ1048686.1050-NODE-1050-length-23066-cov-7.052888_pt1 | contig 23066 bp, 13 predicted proteins | sample MGYA00383099_ERZ1048686 | MGnify/ENA primary metagenome ERZ1048686 (study PRJEB29581, sample SAMEA5548369) | metagenome | biome: marine; feature: coastal; material: water | depth 25 m | study: Short-term variability in the microbial, nano- and picoplankton... | reverse complement strand
TTTTGCCTTCGGGCCATGACATTAATTCCAAGTGATTACACAGCCTGTCACTTTGCACAAAAACATGAGCAGACGCAAGTAAATAGCAATTTAGGTTCTGTATTTGATTTTACTATTTTCTTCAGGCTTGTTTTTCTTTCCACCACCGAAACCAAACCACCCGCGTTGTTTCATTTCAACAGTAATGGTTTGCCCATTGAGTCGCTCCATCGTTTCCGCAAGTTCTGACAAACTTTTTTGTAACGACTGGGTATACTCCTGCACACTACTAGCGGCCTCTGACATAAGGTCTGAAGATCGTCCCTTCGCGTCCTGTGCAGTGGATGCCATGGCTGCAATTTCATCACGGGTTGATTCAACCATTTTACCTAACTGCTCAACCTGTCCCGCATTTTTTTCATACAAACGATCGTGGGCATTACTCCAACCCTCTTCGACTTTTAAAGCAAGTTTCTCGCCCATACCATCGAGTTTCCCCACAAAACTCGTAAGTGACTGTTCTGTCTGAGATATCCGTTCTGTCTGCTTATCATCGATTTTCTTCCACGAATCAAAGAGATCTGCAGCGACGCCTTTCCCGAGAGTCTTGAGTTGCCCAATCCAACCCTCGAGTTCGGCTCGATGCACCTTCAAAGCTGCCTGAACGACGTCCTGCATGTCATTACGATTTGCAGCAGGCATGCGATGGTCTTCAGTATTCCTGCCATCTTCAAGTCGACGCAAAAGATACTCATTGGTGTATTCATCAACTTCACCAATAACGTCGCCCTCGAGTTTCTGAAGCGCGCTTACTGGGAATGTAAGAATCATCGCCATCGCGAGAGCAACCAGTGTGGTATCAAATGATGTACCAAGGCCACCTGTAATACTTTTCAGACCAACCTTCAGTGATTCCATATCACTGGAACTACTCAGCGTATCGGTAAACCCACCAACAGCAGAACTCACACCGATAACAGTTCCAAGAAATCCTAGAATTGGAATAGCCCAAATGAACACATGAAACATTGTGTAACTCGAATCAACACTACCGGCATCGAGATCTGACTGACTCGAAAGCATCGTAGCCGTGTCGGCCGCACTCTTCCGAACACGAAAATGCTCAAGGCCTCGCACACATCGCGTTACAAGAAAGCTGCCCACAGCATTTTTAGGAAGTTCACTTATGTATTCAAGAAACTTATCAAGGTTTCTTTCTGTAATCTTCTCGCCAATTTCACTCGGCAGAACATCAAACAACATGGCTCGCTGCTGGCGACGAATCTTTCGAAGCTTGCCAACAAGCATCGTTGCTGCCCAGAAGAACAGAAATACTTCTGTGTATGGAACCCACTGGCCGGTCGCCATAGTCGAACCTTCTCCACCCATAAAGAGACGTCCTAGGTATGAGCGATCGTCTCTTGGTCCAGCAAAAGGTAAAAGAACAAGATAGAAGACAATCGTGGCTGCGAGACCGAAAAGGGCGTAGAGTCCTACATTTACATTTGTATTCGCGGTAACAGATAGCACTCGAGCACGCGCTTCTGACTCTGCCGATTGCTCGCCTCCACCTTCTTTTGTTTTCTGCCCTGTTTTTCCGCCACCCACCGATTTTTCAGGTCGCTTGACAGTTATCGAACCACGGCAATGTGGGCATTTCGCCGTGTTGCCAACAAGTTCATCACGAACCTTGAGACTCTTTTCGCAGTGCGGACAAGGCATTGTGAAGTACATTGAGATATTCTCACAAAATTACGGCGTACTGTAGAAATCGTGCGCATGTACAGTACGACTCGGAAACAAAATCACACTAGCAACGGCACCCCAACAAGTCATTCCAAATCTTCCTAATCAGCCTATCGCGACCGGTGCAGCAAAGCAACTCATACGCAAATGACTGCTAGCCGTTCACTTTTGACCACGCATGACTCTTGGCACTCGCAAGCACAGCATCACAGACGCGTTGGGTTTCAAGTGCATCCCGGAAGGTTGGGTGACAAGGCTCACCTTTTGCGTAGCACGTCAAGAAGTCAGCAACCTGATGGACAAATGAATGCTCATAGCCAATCGCCAAACCGGGAACCCACCAATTACTCATATACGGATGTTCGCTGTCTGTCACATGAACACTCTTCCACCCTCGCTCTGGCCCTTCATCGCTGTAGTCAAAGATTTCTAACCGGTGAAGATCATGGAGATCCCACTTCAGGCTCATATTTTCACCATTGATTTCAAACGTGTACAGAGCCTTATGACCACGGGCATATCGAGTGCTTTCAAAAAGTCCAAGCGAACCATTTTCAAAATGACACAAGAAAGAGCATGCATCATCGATTTCAACTGGCTCTTTTTTTCCAGTCAATTGATGCGTTCGTTCTTTAACAAACGTTTCTGTCATGGCTGTCACATCTGAGACCGAGCCATTCAGCCAAAGCGCTGTATCAATACAATGGGCAAGAAGATCACCTGTAACACCGCTGCCAGCTGCTTTGGCATCGAGCCGCCACAGTGCGGCACCCCCTTGAGGCAACTCTGCACTGATCGTCCAATCTTGAAGAAATTCTGCTCGATAATGAAAAACTCTACCAAGGCGGCCTGCATCAATTAATTGTTTTGCGTATGTTACCGCAGGCATTCTGCGATAGTTGTACCAGACTGTATTTGGCACACCTGCCTTTTCAACAGCCTCACACATCCTCTCACCTTCTGGAGTATCCATCGATAGAGGCTTCTCGCACAAAATTGCTTTTCCATGTTTCGCTGCCTCAATTGCGATATCCGCATGCAGATTATTTGGCGTACAGATATCGATTGCATCGATGTCATCAGAGGCCACGAGTTTGCGCCAATCACTCTCCACACGCTGATACCCCCACTGATCAGCAAAGGCTTGCGCTTTCTCAACATCTCTTGCTGCAACAGCCTGCAGGACTGGTACGTACTCGAGGTCAAAAAAGTTTTTTACGCGGTTGTAACCATTTGAGTGTGCCCGCCCCATGAAACCGTAGCCGATCATGCCTATACGGAGTGGTTTTGCCATCACTATTTTCCTTTCGTGATCTGAACTTTTGTGATCTTTATTAGTTCCAGCCGTGTGCATCCCGCACGGCAAGCATGGTCTTCAGGATTGTGTTCCATGTTGCCGGATTTTCGAGCATGTCATTCGAAAACATGCAACCGTCCCAGCAAATATGTTCAATGCATCGTGAAGAAGCATCTTCAAGCCAATACCCCGAACATTTCACAATGTCGAGTTTTCCGTTGGGATCATCGGCAGGGCAATGCTTTCCAGTCTTATCATGTGACCCAGCCCCATGGACTTCGCCATCATTCTGTGCAACATGAAAATCGATCGTCCACGGTCGAAGCTTATCGGTCATCTGCTTATACGCAGCATAAAATTCTTCCGATGAACAATCAGCGTTTACGAGAGCATGCTCTGGGGCGTTATAACCTTGAAGGTATAAATAGGTATGTGCTAAATCAGCCTGAAATCCAAGCGTTTCTGGCATCCCAACTCCTTCAAGGACATCAAGCATGTCACGCCAAGAATGCATCCCGGCCCAACAGATCTCTCCTTCTGCTGCAAGTCTCTGTCCATTATCAGCTGCGATTTTTGCTGCTGCCTGAAAGGTCTCAACAATCTTTGCAGTTCCGGCCTTGGCATCTTCACGCCATTTAGCAACACCGAACTCCGCTGAATCTATACGTATGACGCCGTATTTCCTGACACCACGCTGCTCAAATACTTTTGCAATCCGACACGCTATTGTGACTGCTGACAAGAATTTATCTCGCGCTTCTCTATCGCCCATTGCAGAGTCACCAATTGTGCCCGGCCAAACAGGTGCAACAAGTGAACCAATCGAAAAACCATGACTTGCAATTTTGTCAGCGATCTCGAAAAGCTCGTCGTCTGTTGCTTCCGGATTTGTATGCGGTAAGAATAAAAAATAATCAATGCCATCAAATTTCTGGCCATCCACCTCTGCGGCAGCTGTAAGTTCCAACATTCGATCCAATGATATTGGTGGCTCCTGACCTTCGTCAGTTCCCTTCCCAACAAGACCCGGCCACATTGCATTATGAAGTTTCGGACTCGCGTGAGACATTTATCTTTTCCTTCCATTCATGGGCAGATCTCCATGGACATCTGGGCCAAAATAGTGTGGTGCAACCAGTGGTTCAGGACTTGTGCTTCGACGAGGTGTACAGCCATCAACGGCAGTTTCTTTCATTGTGACCTTCACTTCCCGACCGAACTGTGAACCTTTTTGTATTCAAAAGCTGTCGGCCATCGCTTAAAGCTCTTCCGACAATGCTTCCGACGTTTTTAACTTCGGGAAGAATTACGGATGAACCACGATCAGTTGTGGTCATAAATATGGATACCCCGACGACAAATGGACAAAAGCACGACTAATGCTGCTATCGTTTTACGATTCAACGTTGAGTGCTGCAAGGAGCAGCATACCTCGTTTTACATACTTTACGGAACAAAGGACGTGTATTGTCACCAGTACCGATAAAAACGTAAGACTTCAACAAATGTAAACAATTTAATTTATTGAACTAATATCGCAGGATTTCGTGACTCCAGACGAAAACAATCCTTCACTGAAAGGACCGGAAATGGGCATAGCTTCCTCAAGAACACGATTTGACATAGAAGCCGCGATTTTTGATCTCGATGGTTTACTCGTAAACACAGAGGAACTTTATCAGGATGTAGGTACTGAGTTACTAAGACGCCGTGGCAAAACATTCGACGCGGACCTACTCGACGCAATGATGGGACGTCCTCAGCAAAAGGCATTGTCAATTATGATTGATTGGCATGATCTGGATGACACTGTTGAATTCCTTGCTGATGAAACAAAAGAGATATTTCAGACACTTCTTTCTACCCGGCTCGCACTCATGCCTGGTGCTAAAAACCTGATCGAGCATATTCAAACACTTAATATCTCCTTGGGAGTAGCCACAAGTAGCGGACCTGAGTTTGCACACGATGTACTCTCCCGCGTTAAGCTTCTTGACGCTTTCAACTTTGTTCTAACCTCTGCTGATGTCATCGCAGGAAAACCAGACCCCGAAATCTATCAGTTAGCTGCCAAGACAAGCGGCACTCAACCTGAGAGAATGCTTGTCTTCGAAGATTCAGAAACTGGATGTAAAGCTGCTGTTGCTTCTGGTGCAATCACCGTAGCTGTCCCATCAGGCCATAGTCACCGGCATTCTTTTTCCGGAGCCGAACTTATTGCAACATCTCTTGCTGATGCTCGGATTTATGAACTGCTCAATTCTTCCGTCGAAAGAAAAAACTCTGACGAATCTTGATCTACTTTTTCTTCCCCGTCGGTACTGGGTCCATGACATCAAACAGTTTCCTACGTTTGTTCCATGAAGGCTGAACTTTTGACTGCACCTTCCAAATCGACACATTATCCAGCTCAACATCTCCATCCTTTGGACCTGCGAGTCCAAGCCCATTGCCACCGCTGGAGTTTGCCTTCGCCAAACATTCGTGCTTGACGTACCAGGCTGGCCCATCAACAAACTGAATCACAAACTCGTCACCCTTGAGCTCTGCTAATGCGTGATACCACTTCCCAGGCACATATTTAAATTCGTCCGACTCGGCTACCTTGAGTGTCTCATGGTCAACGATTAAGAAAGTGCCTTTGTTGCTAAACTTTACCCGACAGACATGATGACCAAATTCAATGAAGGGAACGATGTCCGATTCCTCACCTCCGACGAAGCGAAAGGAAAAACCTGCAACAAACTCTGGTGGAGTGACTGGTACACTCACACGGGGTTCGTATCCATAATGGTGTGTTCGACTTGCCTGATATTCCTCCGAAGAGGGTCGGCCTCGCAAGACTCCGTCTTCTACAGACCAACGCGTACCCTGTCGGTTCTGCCAGGTCGTTTTCTTGACTGGTCCACTTTTTGAAAATGTTTCCTGCAACACACTCTTGTCGGGAATTACCATACGTGGTTGGAGTGTGTCCCAATCCACTGCCAAACAGGCTGGCATCACAGAAATCACCCCTAGGCTTACAAGCAACATTCTGATTGAGGACATTTTCATTACTATTCTTCCCCTTTGGTGAAATTCTGCGTTACTGGAGACATTTAGACACACATCTCTCTCAGACAACAATACAGTAATCGGTCCGTATTAGAGATAGTTTCCTTACCATCTCACACTACCAACTGACTGCATGTTACTGAGCACTCAGCCCGAGACTCTGTGATCTCGCAGAAAATTCTGGTGCATATCGGCTGCGAATGGTCGCAAAACCACTTGATGCCTGACCTCGGTGTGCAACGCGTAATGAATACTCAAGGACATGAATCCCTTGCGGTAATCGTTCAAAGAAAAACTGTGTGCTTGCGTCTCTGCTTACCTGATACCAACCAACACCATCCGCCCACCGCCAGCCTGAAAGGACATCGACTGGCTCAGTCACACTCGGTCGGTGGTCTGTGAGTTCAAGAAACTCATATGTTCGATCACTTGCGATTTTAAGCCGCACGACAAGTTCTTCACCCACGCTCACTTTTTCGTTTGCCACCACTGGCTCAAGCACAGCACCTGATTTTGTCATTTTTTTAGTAAAGAGTTCTTTTGTCACTGCAAGTTCGTTTCGGCCAGAAGCCTCAACATTCTCGATTTGATCAAGATACTGCCAGTGAACCCCGCCAAACGCCAATCCACCACCATCGGCTTTCCGAAATGTTATTTCTGCCATCGATGGCGTAATTTCTCTGCGCACAAATCTGTTCTCAAAAAAACCGGTGCCTGCTTCTACATTGCTTGCTCCATTCTCACCGGGATCTATCAACGCACCACCAACTGTCACCTCGACTAATGATGAATCACCAAGAAGATCAGCCCCTCTGCCTAGGAGTACACCGACAGCATTTGCAGTTGCAGGGCTTCCTGACCAACGGCTTGTTCTCTTCTGCTGAATAAGCCAAGCCTTCATTGCCTCCACGGATTCTGAATCACCAGCAATTTCATCAAATGCCTCAATCATGAGTGATTGTGTTTCAATCGGAGCCTGAGCCCAACTCCACCAGCCTGGGTGTCGGTTCCGCCACCACATGCCTTGCCAGTTGTCTTCTTGACGATCAGTGGCGTGCTCACCCCGAGGGCCACCCACGGCTCGTTGCTTGAGGCTTTCAATAATCGATTGTGCTGTCTCTCCCTCGTTACCACGAAAAAGTGCGAGAGCTAATTGCCCCTGACTACGATTATGTGAGAGTTCCGTCCAACTCTTTCTTCCTACCCGCATGCACCATGCATGGGCTTCAGCCGCCTCTCCGGCAGGCGGAGTATCGGCCAGGAAAAAACTTCTTGAATACAGCGCGAATACACCCAGTGGAGTAAGAACTGGCTCCGAGGCCAGTGCAAGATTACCGGCTTTGCGAGCTCGCTCCTGACGTTGTTCAGCCAAACGCTTCTCTTCAATGAGACGTGCATCAATCCATGGCAATGTAGATTGAGCCGCCGCCATATCAATGGAGACACCATTTGCGCGAAGTCGACCAAAGCCTGCAACAATAGATAGGGTAATCGTGTCGCTGGAACGACCTCCCGGAAACCACGGCCACCCTCCGTCAGGATTCCGCAGGCTTTGCAGGCGTTCGATTGCTAAAGAAACCTCAGCACGGACACGGTTCTCATCAAAAAGATTTGCAACGCGAGCCCTTGCCTCAGTTTCGCTGGTGGCATCACGGACCCATGGTGTCTCTGCAAGAAGAGTCTTTACGAGGACTTCATTTTTTTCAAGCGGACTTTTCAATGCGTTCGCGTTGCGCCATTGTTCAAAGATCTTTTCGATTCGTGGGTCTCCTGCGACAAGATGCTTTGCATACGCATTCGCATACAGTCGATAGAAAAGTGCATCAACACTTTCATCACTTCGTTCCATCAAGTAGGGCAGTGCCATGACTGCGTACCATGCAGGGTTTGATACTACCTGAATAGCCAGTGACTCATTCTGAATCGCAGACGAACCCTTTTGCTTGCTGTCTAGCAGTTTTTCTAATACGACCTTACGTTGCTCACCACCACGCACCGTAACCGGAATCGTTTCAGTAACAAGCACTTTGCGAGGAAGCACTGGTAATGTCGCCTCCTCTCCATCCGAAAGACGACGAGCTGATCCATTCGTTGTTCCTGTTGCACGATACCGAAGTGCATCTGTTCCGTCCGTGATAGATACGGTAAAAAATACAGCTTCAGATTCTCCGGCTTTTAAATCAAAAGACTGTTCATTCGGATCTTGTATCAGTGTATCCCTGCGGTCGTTTGTACGTGCATCGAACAAAGCGAGGCGCACGATTCCTGACAGGCGTCCACTCGATGTATTACTCACTTTGACAGGAATTTGAACACGATCACCTTCTCGTAAAAACCGAGGCGGCATTGGCTCCACCATCAATTCTTTTGATGTCACACACGTGTCAAAGAGTGTGCCACTTCGAATCTGTTTGTCATGTGCAAGCGCTTTGAATTGCCAGGTCGTCAAAGTGTCGGGCAAAACAAACTCAAGCGTGACACTCCCCGCCTCATTCGAAGTAAGTGTCGGCATGAAAAAGGCAGTTTCTGCCATGTTGCTGCGCGGTGGGGGTGACGCTGCACCCCTCCCTCCCTTGGAATTTACATCTTTGCTTTCTTTCTCTCCCTGGCCAGCAGCATTGAGCCCTACGGCTTCTGCACTGGCATCTTCCATCATCATTTCATCAGAGGCAGCATAAGCCACCGCCCCTTTGGCCATAGCTCCTTCAGGTACCGCCATTGCTGTCGTCGGCATCCTTTGCATTCTCGCCATGCCACCACCACGAAGCATGCCTCCGAAGCCACCATTGACTGGTGATCCAAAGGGGCGGCGAAACCGATGATACGAGATACGGACACTCTGATAATTTCTTGCCCATGATCCATGAATCTGCTGCATAGCACTCGCAGAATTCGTAAATCTCAGCTGCCAACGACTGGACTCTCGAGCAAAGAGAGCAAGGGTTGGCCATTGGTGTGACGCGAGTGCATCAAGTGATTGGTCGTAGAGCGTTGCGGTCATCTCTGCAAGGGTCGCTCGTGCTGGTCCAGACAGCGGATCAGCCTCTGTTCGAATAGTTGCCTGCCAGACTTGCTCCGTTGCAGGTTCCAGTCGTCTCGTGAACTGCTCCCATTCGATAGATAACTTTTTATCGGTCCATGGTACGTCTATCCTCTGTGATTCATTGTAGAGGCGACCCTCACGAACCATCCATGCGCGAAGCGTGACACCACCCCGATGAGCATCTTGTATTTTGAATGAAATTGGGGTCTGCGTCTGTTTATCCTTTGTCCAATAACGCTTGAGCACGCGGCCTGATTGGACGAGTTCGATCAAACAGCAGCCTTGCTCATATCCGGTTCCCACAATTGCCCGCAACTCATTTTCAACTTCAACTGTGGACTTTTCAACTCGCAATACAAAAGGCTTTTTTATTTCATACTTTTTAGCCTTGGGGTTTATCACTTCAACAAGTCGTGTTGCGATGACTTCGGGACGGTCTTTCGTTGCTGGAATCGTAAATGTCGCTCGGTAAATACCGGGCTGGAGCAGTACTGTAGCTTTGCCTTTACCACTGGAGATATCTGTCACAATCTCGTTCGTTGTTACCTGTTTTCCATCGGCCCATGTTTTTGGATCATCATCTTGTGGCAGTGGAAGAATGGATGATCCGCTGCTTTTTTGCTTTTTCAACACGTTATATGGAATTGAACGAGTTGCGAGATCAGTCCGGGCTACACGCTTCGGCTGAATCAACTGATTGAGTCGGAGTGTTCCAGATACCCCTCGAGGCGCGGCATCGAGCGATAGGGTGGAGACATGGATTGTGACCGAAGCAATATTTTCATCATTGGTAACCTGCCAGTCATCAACATCCAGAGTTGCTTCCACATCGACATATCCAGCTGAAACGTGCGTATCAGCAGACCGTGTTTCGCCGCCTGTATCAATCACATCTGCAGTAATGTGATAGGTAAATACCGGAAGGGACTGTGCTGGTAACGCTCGATCAGGCACAGCTGGAAACGTAATATTAAATGTTCCATCGGCATCTGTTACCGAATTCCCTCGCGCTATACGTCTCGCTCCACTATCAAACGGTAGCCATGGGAAACACCAGCGACACCATAAAGGAAATCGCACCTGCCGTTCCACGTTCCAGACAACCTTCGCCCCTTCCACCGCTAAACCGGTATACGTTGATGCGATTCCTGAAAGTGTCACTTTTTTCTCAAGCTGAACAGGCTCTGTAGGCAAGGCAAGCTCAACCTGAAATTTGGGCCGCTTGTATTCTTCAACGCGGACACCTGCAGCACCTGTTGCACCACTACCCTGCGCTCGCACCGACCATCTACCAGGAAGTGAGCCTGTTGGAATTGGAAAGGTGCCATGAAAGGAACCAAAACCATTTGTTTGCAGAGAGAGTTTTGAAATCTGTCTCCCATTCGCATCCTGAAGGATTGCCTCAACTGACGCTTTCGGTATTGCAGTCGCACCGCGACGATCAGCCGCTTGCTCAATCAGAATACCTTTAAAATGTAACTGCTGACTTGGTCGATAGATTCCACGGTCTGTCATCAAAACGATGGACCGTCTGGGCCGTTGTACGTTTTCACGATGCCACAATCGTTCCGGCTCAGTCAAAACCTCGTGAATCCGGCCGCCTATCGTAGACGAAACAACAAAGACCGTTTCCTGTCCTGAATGAGCCTTCAACGTGTACTGGCCATCCTCGTTTGTCTTTATTGTTTCTTGTTTCACCATCTTGCGTGGGCGCGATCTCTGATCACGTCGCCATGCTGTAACCTCTGCTCCACGAATCGGCTTCCCGCTTTTCACGTCGACGACATACCCAGTATGTTGTGAGCGTTGTGGCTGGTAGTCTGTGGTATTCACAGCAGATATTCGACTGACCCAGATAAGTGTTGTCGAAACAACATTATCACGTTCACCAAAGTCTCCACGATAGCTACCCACAACCCAGTAGGCACCTGGCTCAATTGTTTCGGTTACGAACGTGCTTTCCACAGAGAGGTCTTCAATGGCTGATTGATAGTCATCATGCACAGGAAGTCTCACCATCACCGATTGAAGTACTGGAAGAGAAAGAATCCGCTCACGATCTTTTTGATCAATCCCTTGACCATATGGCTTTCCCTCGAGCAGTCGCTCTTCCCAATTCGCCTTTACCAGCCGAAGATGTAGTCGATCAATGTTGCGATAGGTGACGTGAAGTGCTGGCCAGGGCTTCGCCCATGTACGTTCTGTTGCAACAGCCACTTCTTTTGCTTCAATTTTAGTAATCAGGTTGTGGCATTGTTGTGCACCAACACTTTGTGGGTGACGCTCAACTGCTTCGAGTGCAATTGCTCTGGCTTCCACAGGACTTTTCGGACGTAGAATATCTGCCACTGTAAATCTCGCCATCGCACATATCTCATGGTCTTCTGCCCGCTCAATAAATTCTGACAGAGCCTTACGAACGGCATCGTCTGGCTCAGTTTCAGCATCAGCGACTGCCGCACCACGTGCCCAGAGAAGACGATCAAGGTCGGCCGAAAGAAAAGCAGTCTGGTCTTGGTCGTCTGCGTGAAAATTTAAGATCTGTTGATAGAGACTGATGACCAGTAATACTGGTGAATCTTTATCCGTTACTAAATCATTGCCTGCTTCAGCTTGTGCTGGCTTCCACTTGCGAAAGATATTAACAGCCTGAAGAGCGGGGCTTGATGCCTCAAGCTCAAAAGCATCTTCGGGCTCAACAAGACCCCGTTCACCTGTCTGATGAAATGCAATTGCATCGCGCACTACAACATCCCAGAGAGTCGGCCGGTACGCTTTGCCCATCGTACCGGCTTCGATCAGCATGGCCCAGTCGTCGACAGGTAACTCTTTGAGTCCTCTATCATCAGAAAGTGCCTTCTCGAATTGAGCGTGAATTTCAAGAACAATTTGCCGAAGGTCCCACGAACTTATTTCTGAAAGATTTCGATCTGCGTCACTTTTCACTTGAGTTGTTCGCTGTGCAAATCGCCAGCGATTCATCTGAAAAAAGTTCCACGTCCAGTTAGCCTGAATAGCTTGGATAGCGCCACGAGTTTGTTCGGGAGCAGCTTTCGTTGCAGCATCCAAATCAATCAATCGTTGCGGGTCATCTGCTGGACGATCTGAATTTTCAAGTAATACGCGGGTCGCAATCGCGCGAGCAACCTCATCCCAAGCCTGCTCATTGATGGCTGCCTGCTCTATGCCTTTAAGGACATCCCTACCAGTTTTTGGTTTTCCTTCACGAATAGCTTTTGTAATCGACTGCCACTCAGCGTCACGGGTAACCATAGGCTCAGTAGCGTATAGCATTGGCACCCAACAATTCATCACGCAGAGCATGTACAGAATGCGTCGACTCATTTTGAATTATCCTTGCAGATTGAAAAAAAGAATTACTTTTGAAAATATTTGGACATTGTTGGAAATGTGTATATGTCAGACCCATAGAAAACGTAGTTGCATCTTACGCACTTTTTGGTGCTCTTCGAAAACAATTACTGGTGCTGAGTCATCCATCACTCGCGATCCTTACCCTCTTGGTAGAACCAAATAAAAGGCGATTCAAAATCCCCACACGGAACAGGGCTAACCCCTGTTGCAATTTCGTATAAAAACACATTTTTTAGTACTTTCACACCTCATTAACGCAGAGTTTTTCTTGCCGTTACAGGAAAAACGTGCTAATAATGAAGTATCGTAAGATGACATATGTCCATACCCCGCTGATCGATCCCTCCGGGATCCGCGTTTAAGGGCTTTCGGCCATGAAACGGCGACGTGGGTGTTCCCAACGAATCTCTCTGGAGTTACATCGATGGAACCCTCAGTGATGCGGTTTCTAATACAGCGCTTTCAACCACCTCTTTGTATGAGAGGCGTGGTACTCGTTTTATCTTCTATTGGATTCACGCTAGGAATCGTCCAAGCCAAAGAGCCACTTTCGTACAACGAACACATTCGTCCTATTTTGGTTGAAAACTGTTTCTCCTGTCATGGAGCAGACTCAGCGAGCCGGAAAGCTGATCTCCGTCTTGATCGTCGTGAAGATGCCATTGAGTACGGAGCTATTGTTGCTGGCGACCCCGATTCAACAGTCTTACTCGACCGAATTTATAGTGACGATCCTGAAGAGGTCATGCCTCCACCGGAGACAAAAAAAATGCTTTCGGCTCAACAGAAAGCTCTTCTCACACAGTGGATCAAAGAAGGTGCCGAATACGAGCCGCACTGGTCATTTATTCCACCAACGCGAGTACCAGTCCCAAAAGTGGAAAAACAGGAGTGGGTTCGCAACCCTATCGACTCCTTTATTCTTTCAAGGCTTGAAGCAGAAGAACTTCTGCCGGCTAAAGAAGCCGACCGTCGGACACTCGCTCGTCGCCTTTCTTATGATCTCACCGGGCTGCCACCAGAGCCGGCAGTTGTTGAGGCGTTTGTTCTAGACCCTCACACGGATGCCTACGAACGACTCGTTGATACATTTCTCTCGAAACTTGAGTGGGGTGAACATCGTGCTCGGCATTGGCTCGATTATGCTCGATATGCTGACACCCACGGCATTCACTTTGACAACTTTCGTGAAATATGGACATACCGCCAGTGGGTTATAAATGCATTCAACCGCAATATGCCATTTGATCAATTTACAATCCTGCAACTTGCCGGCGACCTGATCACTGATCATGGGCCGGGTGCCACGCCTGATCAGATTCTTGATAACAAGATTGCCACTGGCTTCAATCGCTGCAATATGACGACCAACGAGGGTGGGATCATCGATGAGGAATACATTGTCCTCTACGCGAGAGATCGCACTGAAACCACAGCGCAGGTTTTCATGGGTCTTACTGCTGGTTGTGCCGTCTGCCATGACCATAAGTTTGACCCATTGTCGCAAAAAGAGTTTTATGAACTCTCAGCATTTTTTAATAACACAACACAACGAGCAAAAGACGGCAACGTCTATAACACCCCACCTGTTCTCGCAATTCCCCTGGCTCAAGATCGAACTCGATTCCGTGCAATTGAGAAAGAGTTGCCGGATGCTCGAGCAGCCCTAACCACTCGCAAGAAGAATGCAAAAGCCGAGTTCCATACATGGGTTCAATCACTGACGGAAGATCAGGCCCTTGCAATACTTCCCCGAGAAACGCCGCTTCTCGAAATTGCATTTTCTGAGGGTGAGGGCAATTCAACAGAAGCCTCCTTCTTAGGCAAACAAACAACCATACCGCTTTCATCCACCACCACATGGTTGCCAGGTCCGAGCGGCATGCCTGCTGCGCTACTCAATGGGAAAGCTGTCGAGCTTTCATCAGCTGGCGACTTTGAACATGATCAGCCATTTACTATTTCCTGCTGGGTCAAGCTTCCCAAAGAAGATGGGAATAAAAATTTTTCCATTGCTTCTCGGATGGATGAGTCAAATGCACACCGCGGATGGGACTTATGGGTTGAAGACCGTCGTGTCGGCATGCACCTGATCCACAAATGGCCTGAAGACGCATTAAAAGTTGTCGCAAAACAACAACTCAAGCCAGATGTCTGGACACTCGTCACGCTGTCATATAACGGCAGTGGGAATCCCGGTGGCATCAAAATCTATTACGACGGTGTTGTGCAGCAGAAGCCAAAGGTCGCAAACAACAAATTCAAGAAAAACACAACGCGTACTGATACGGCAGCATTTGCCATTGGAAGTCGATCAACGGGATCGCCTGCTAAAAATGTCGGACTTACAAGTCTCTCCATCTGGGGCCGGGCTCTTTCTCAAAACGAAGTTGAAAGCATTGCGAAAGCCGATCTTCTGATTGATATCGTCAAACTGCCAAAAGATGAACGACTTCAGGCTGCGAATCGACTGTATGATTGGTGGCTCACGGCTTTTGATAAACCGTTTCAGGCAGCCAAGGCTCGAGAGAACGCATTGGTCGCCGAAGAGGCAGCTATCAAAAAACGTGGCACCATTGCTCATGTCATGCAAGAAAAGCCTGATATGGCCAAAGCTTTTGTCCTCGATCGTGGCGAGTACGACAAACGGCTCGACGAGGTTTCCCCGGGAACTCCAGCTGCTCTTTCAGCCTATCCAGAAACGCTTCCTAAAAATCGACTGGGGTTAGCGCAGTGGCTCCTCCTGCAGGATCACCCACTTACAAGTCGCGTCACCGTCAATCGATTCTGGCAGGAAGTCTTCGGGACTGGTCTTGTTCGTACCAGTGGTGACTTTGGTATTACCGGAGAACTCCCAAGTAACCAAGACCTTCTCGATTGGCTCGCTGTGGAATTCCGAGAAAGCGGATGGGATGTCAAACATCTCTTCCGACTTTTTGTAACCAGCGCAGCCTACCGACAGGCTGCAACGGCTACGCCTGAAAAATTACTTAAGGATCGTGACAATCGTTTGCTCTCTCGTGGCCCTCGATTTCGAATGGATGCCGAAATGATTCGTGACACGGCCTTGGCAGCAAGTGGTCTACTCGTTCAGAAAATAGGCGGCCCGAGCGTCAAGCCATACCAACCCGAAGGGGTTTGGAAGGCGGTTGCCATGCCACAGAGCGACACAAAAAAATATGAGGCAAGTACAGGTGCTGATCTGTATCGCAGAAGCATGTATTGGTTCTGGAAACGATCGGCTCCGCCAACCTCGATGGATATTCTTGACGCGCCGTCACGTGAAGTCTGTACAGTGAGGAGAGACAGAACAAATACGCCGCTACAGGCACTCGTCGTATTGAATGACCCACAATTTATTGAAGCATCAAGGGCATTAGCGGACGACACGCTGTTTTTGGGTGGAAGCAATGACGACGAACGCATTGATTACATCACAAACAGGTTGTTATCCCGGCCACTTGCTGAAACTGAAAAGCCTGTTGTCAAGAAATCGCTGGCTGATTTGACAAACTGGTACAAGGAACATCTTGAAGATGCACAAGCCGTCATCTCAGTCGGCCAATCACAGCCCCGTCATGAAGATGCTGTGACGTTAGCAAGTTGGACCATGCTGACGAATCAACTCATGAATCTGGACGAAGTACTTTCCAAATAAGCCATACACAAGGCATGATTCCATGAATCCACCAATTCGATCACCGCTGGACGAACTGGGGCTCAACCTCACACGCAGGCGTTTCTTTGAGCAGGGGAGCCATCTCCTTGGTGGTGCGGCGCTTGCATCGCTTCTACCAGGTGGACTTACGCACGGCGCGCCGAGTGCCCAAAACAATTCAAACATTGAGATACCACGTGTACCGGGCGCCATTGGTCCTCACTTTGCCCCGAAGGCAAAGCATGTCATCTATCTGCATATGGTTGGCGGACCGCCGCAGCAAGATCTGTATGACTACAAGCCGGCAATGGATGACTGGTATGACAAAGACTTGCCCGAAAGCATTCGCAATGGTCAACGACTGACAACCATGACATCTGGTCAGAAGCGATTTCCGATTGCACCTTCGAAATTCAAGTTCAAGCAGCATGGTGAAAGTGGCATGTGGGTGACTGAACTCTTGCCATGGACTGCAAAGATGGTCGATGAGATGTGCTTTGTACGCAGCATGCATACAGAAGCGATCAATCATGAGCCTGCTATTACCTACATGCAGACGGGGAATCAGATTACGGGACGCCCATGTCTAGGTTCGTGGACAAGTTATGGACTTGGCAGCCTGAATGAAGATTTACCGGCGTTTGTTGTTCTTGTTGCTCAATCGACAAAGCCAGCACAGGCACAGGCCATTGGTGCGAGACTCTGGTCGAGTGGATATCTTCCGGGTGAATACGCCGGCGTGAGCTTTCGTTCGAGTGGTGACCCCATTCTTTACATTAATAATCCACCAGGGGTTTCCGATGCCGTTCGCCGAAAAACCCTTGATGGACTGCAGGCTTTAAACCAGCAGACTTTCGAAAAGATCGGTGACCCTGAAATACGGACACGAATTGCTCAGTATGAGATGGCCTATCGAATGCAGACGAGTGTCCCTGACCTCACTGATATTTCTCAGGAGTCTGAAAGCACGCTTGCGCTGTATGGTGATCAGGTGAAGAATGCGGGGTCTTTCGCCAACTCGGTCCTCATGGCACGGCGTATGGTGGAGCGTGGCGTACGGTTTGTTCAGCTCTACCTCAATCATTGGGATACCCATAGTGACGTAGCAAATCGCCTCCCAAATGGCTGTCGAGATATTGATCAAGCCTGTTACGGATTGATCAATGACTTGAAGTCTCGCGGGCTTCTTGATGACACGCTCATCGTCTGGGGTGGTGAATTTGGCCGCACGGTCTATTCGCAAGGCGGGCTTTCGAAGGAAAACTATGGCCGCGACCATCACCCGCGTTGCTTTACGATGTGGATGTGTGGTGGTGGGGCCAGGCCCGGACAAATCTATGGTGAAACAGATGAATTCTCATACAACATCGTGAAAGATCCTGTGCACATTCGCGATTTCCATGCCACAGTACTTCACATGCTTGGGTTCGACCATGAGCGATTTACATATCGTCATCTTGGTCTAGATCAAAAACTGACCGGTGTTGAGCACGCCAAGATCATTCAGGATCTTCTTGCCTGACGCTGTTGCAGTCTCAAAATAGACTGGAGCATCCGTTTCCAGATTCACTTAGCAACAACCGGCTAATTAGCTGTTTCTTCCGATGTGTTTTTGTAACGCTTGGCAGAACGGAAACATCTGCTCATCATACAGTCTGAAAGAGTAGTGTCATTTCCAAAGAGGGGTCAATCTGATGATCAAATATTTTTTAGCAGTTGTACTCAGTCTGCACTGTGCGTGTGCCCATGCTGAGAACCACCCGAACGTTCTTTGGATTTACCTCGAGGATGTCAGTGGCTGGCTCAGTTGTTATGGCGAGACGCTCATTGAAACACCAAACTTTGATCGACTCGCTGCACGTGGTATTCGCTTTGATCGATTCTACACGCCGGCTGGTGTGTGCTCAGCAACTCGTTCTGCCACGATTGTCGGTGCCATGCAGACAAGCTTTGGTATTCACAACCACCGCAGTGGACGACCAGATTTTCGTGGTCAGACGATGGGGGCTGCCTTTGATGACATTCGATTGCCTGCAGGCGTCGAGCCTCTTCCAGTTTTGATGAAGAAAGCCGGGTACTTCACGTTTAATCAATCTGGCAAGGATGATTACAACTTCAAATGGAGTGCAGAAGATTTCTATAGCCCGAACAGCAAAACAAATCTTTGGCGAAACCGTAAAGATGGCCAGCCATTTTTTGGACAAGTGCAACTTCGTGGTGGCAAACTTGGCAAACGGGCAAAGGCGATCATTAATCCTGCAACAGTACCTGTCCCACCGTACTACCCAGACATCCCTGAAGTCCGTCAAGAAATTGCACATCACTACGACTGCCTTCTGAAGACTGATCAAGAAATTGGCAACTTGCTTGACCAGCTTGAAAAGGATGGCCTGACAGATTCGACATACATTTTTTGCTTCAGTGACCATGGTTATAAACTTCATCGTCACAAACAATTTTTATACGAAGGTGGCATTCGCATGCCGCTGCTTGTGGCAGGCCCAGGTATTAAACCGGGGCAAGTACGTGATGATCTTGTCAGTGGAATTGATATCGCGCCGGCAAGCCTTGCAGCTGCTGGGATTTCTATTCCTTCTTTTATGGAAGGGCGCAATTTCTTGGCGAAAGATTACGCACCACGAGAGTATCTTGTGGCTGCACGTGATCGATGTGATTACAGCATTGAAAAAATACGAGCCATTGTCACGCCGCGGTTTAAGTATCTACGAAATTATCTGACAGACCGTCCTTTTATGCAGCCGAGTTATAAAGACCCGTGGCCTGTTTCGATACGATTTCGAGAGATGATGGCCAACAATGAGATGAATGAGACACAACTCATTTTCTTTGGTCCAGAAAAGCCGTCTGAAGAGCTGTATGATTTGGAAAACGATCCTCATGAAATTCATAATCTTGCAGACGATCCAGCGTTCCAGAAAGATCTAAAGCAGCATCAACAATTCCTAAACAACTGGATTGAAGACACTGGTGATCAGGGGCAGACGACCGAAAGCGATGCTGGTTTACTGGCAGCTTTAAAGCGTTGGGGAGACAAGTGCGTCAACCCGGAATATGATCGTGTACGATCGCAGCTGAAAAAATTAAAAGAGTGATGCAGTCATTTGTTTCGGTCTTTTAGTGATACACATCAAACGCCCTCGTAGCTCAGGGGATAGAGCACCGCTTTCCTAAAGCGGGAGTCGCAGGTTCGAATCCTGCCGGGGGTACTTCTTTCCAAAAATATAGGCTTTTTTTGCGATTTGTATCCAATGGATACGCCTATGGATCTACAACAAAATCGGACGCTTAAAATATCCCTTACTTTTGTGGGGGTAATTTAGTGGCATTGCAGATGCCTCCATTGTTAGGAGCTTCTGGAAAGAAATTGTGACCGCAGGGTATTCTCGCGGAATAAACAATAGAGAAGAGACTGAGGACGTCTCTCTAAGCCTGGTTAAACGACCCCAAAACCCTGGCTTCACCATTTGACTTGACCAGAACTCACAGTATCCATGCCTCCACCAATGGACGATATCCGCTTCATTGAAGCTTTGACTCGCCACCAGCCTGCTCTGGAGGCGTTCTGCCACGCGAATCTTGCCAATCATGAGGATGCGCGCGAGGTGTTGCAGGCAACTTGTGTGAAGTTGTGGCAAAAGGCGGCGGACTGGGATCCAGATACGGAATTTTTGCCGTGGGCGTTCACAGTAGCTCGATTTACGACCCTTTCACATTACCGAGACCAGAAACGCGATCGCCTAGTTTTCGATGAAGATGTGATCCAGGCAATGGCGGATGAAATCGAGCAGGCCGCAACCGAATTTGATAGCCGGCGCGAAGCGCTTGCCAAATGTATGGAAAAACTTGATCAGAGCCAGAGAACTCTGCTTCATGACCACTACACCATCAGTTTGAGTCTGCGGGAAATTGCAGAAGCATCGGCGCGGAGCCTGAGTGCTGTGAAGATGACCTTGCTGCGAATTCGCCGGCAACTCAGCGCGTGTATCAAACGGGAGATGAGGACCAATCGATGATGGAAGAACACCTTCTTAACTTACTCCAGCAAGTCCGAGATGACAGCAATGAAGCCGCACGAACCGAACTGAACGACTTACTGCGGAAATATTCGGAAGCTCGAACAATCATGTCCAGGACGCTGGTCGATGAACAGGCGCTGGTAAGTCACCTGCGCGATGCGTCAATCATTTCTATTCTTGATGCGGACGGAGAAGTGGCCACAAGTCAACCGTCGACGACACCTGCAATGCGTCACTTGGCCTGGCCGCAGCAGATAGCCGTTGCACTGGTGACCGGTGTGATTGTTGGTCTACTTGGAGTCGGAGTGGCCTGGGCCGTGAACTCACCGCAATCACAGGCAAGAACGCTTCACGTTACCAACGGCGACTTTGAGACATTTTCAGGTCCGGTTGAAATCGGCTTTCCGTCTCACTTTGGCACATGGGGTGGGAATCCTGCCGAGGTGATTGAAGAAGCTGGTGGAAACCGAGTGTTACGTCTTCTGAAAACGGAAAACATCAATAGTGACCTTAACGACTTCGCATCGAACTGTTCTGTTTTTCAGTTAGTCGAATTGTCGTCGCTCGGCCAGCAATGGGAAATGACAGATCCCCAGACGCAGATCACTCTCAACCTCTCGGCCCGCTTCCGCCGAGAGGCCGCCCCGACCGATGCCGAATTGCCAGAACTCACAGGAAGTTGCCGCATCTACCTTTTCAATCGGAAGCCCGAGGCAATCAGTGAAGGATGGCCTCGTGTAATCAGAGAGGATGGGATCGGATTCGGCAAAAAGGTGATCACGCTCGTGCCCGGAGAAGAGTCGGCGACGATTACCGCATCCTGCCTTTTGGAATCAGCCGCAACTGTTGCACTCATCGTCGTTGCTGCGAGCACCAAATCTCATGCGGCTCCTATCGAATTGGGTGGCTACTTCGTTGATGACGTTCAGCTCACGGCGATCAGGCAACCGACTCTGCCAGTCCACTTTGTGAAATAACTCATTTCCCAGACTAATTAAGAAAGTTTGAATGATGAAAACCAACCTGAATCGCCGTCATCTCCTTCGTGGAGCAGGCGCACTAATCGTGCTGCCGGCGCTTGAGTCCATTGGGTTTCGCCGCTTTGCTCCGGCAGCTGCCCCCACAACGCCTCCTAAACGATTGATGTTCATGGGCATCGGTTATGGTGTCACCTCGGAAACCTGGTTTCCGAGCATCAATGACAAAGGGGCGGGCTACAAGCTACCCGAGGGGCTGAAGCCTTTGGCCCGTCACAAAAAGGATTTCACGGTCGTCCAGGGTTGTAAGCATCATTTCAGTCGCCAAGCGCATTGGGGAAGCACGTATTGGCTGACGGGAGCGAATCAATACGGCACTCCGGGCCAATCCTTTTCCAACACCATTTCCGTCGATCAAGTTGCCGCAGCGCAGTTTGGCGAGCATACCCGCTATACCTCGATCCAACTGGGCACTGACACCAACGATAGGAATGGGCATGGCCCGGGAAATTCCCTTGCCTGGGACGGGCGGGGGAAGCCTCTTTCGGCGTGGAACTCTCCTCTGGAAACCTACCTCAAGCTCTTTGCAATGGATGATATACCCGTTGCTCAGCGTCGGGCAATGCTGGCGGAAGAACGCAGTGTTCTGGATTCCGTGATGATTGAGGCAAAGGACATGCAGCGCGGATTAACGAAGAGTGATACCGACAAGCTGGACGAGTATTTCCAAAGTATCCGCGATATCGAAACCCGTCTGAGCAAAGCGGAAAAATGGATGAATGTGCCTAAATCCAGAACTCCGCTTGAAGAACCGGATACTGCTTTGGTCGGCCGCAGCGAAATCGAGATGATGTACAAACTCATGGTGGCCGCTCTGCAAACCGACAACACACGGGTCATAACCTACCGCGAGCCCGGGTCACGCCTGCTATCGAGTATCGGAGCGAGCGGCAACCCTCACAACGTGAGTCACTATCGCGCCGGTGCCGAAACGGAAGTCTCATCCAAGATGAGGGACAAGGCGCACAGCGAATTATTGGCCGGGCTGATCGATCATTTAAAAGCTACGAGGGAAGCCGACGGCAGCAGCCTGTTTGATCACGTCGCTTTGGCCTTTGGTTCCAACATTCGCTCCATTCATTATCTCAATAACCCACCGACCTTGATCTCCGGTGGAGGCGGTAATCTCAAACTGGGGCAGAACCTTGTCCTCAATGAAGGCACACCGCTGAACAATGTCTGGCTGACCATGTTGCAGGGTGTTGGTGTCAACGTGGATCGTCACGGCGACAGCACAGGAATTGTGAAGGAGCTGCAGGCATCATGATCTCACACAAAGGCACGAAGGCACGAAGAATCAAACATATAATCTGCATACTCACTTTGTATCTCTGCGCCTTCGCACAAGCCGCACCGCCTGAAGCACGGCTTCCGGGAAAGCACCAAGTCTTCTTCAAAGCACACTGCTTTGATTGCCACGACTCCGCTTCCGAGGAGGGCGACGTCAATCTTGAACACTTGCCTTTTCACATCACAACGATAGAGCAAGCGGAGATGTGGCAGAAGGTACTGAGCGCACTAAATTCCGGGGAGATGCCGCCGAAAGATTCCCAGCAGCCTGGCAACAAAGAGAAAGCGGATTTCCTGGATGATCTGTCGCTCACGATGGTGACCGCCCGCAAGGTGCTGTCTGACTCGGGTGGCAAGATCACCATGCGGCGACTCAACAAGCGCGACTATCAGAACAGTATCGAAAGCTTGTTGGGGGTACAACTCGGTAAAGAACTCCTGCCCGATGATGGCAGTTCCGGCGACTTTGATACGGTCGGGGCTTCCCTTTTTCTCTCCAGTGACAAGTTCGAGCAGTATCTGAAACTCGGACGCCACGCCATCGATGAGT
>ERZ1048686.1045-NODE-1045-length-23166-cov-5.041236_pt1 | contig 23166 bp, 18 predicted proteins | sample MGYA00383099_ERZ1048686 | MGnify/ENA primary metagenome ERZ1048686 (study PRJEB29581, sample SAMEA5548369) | metagenome | biome: marine; feature: coastal; material: water | depth 25 m | study: Short-term variability in the microbial, nano- and picoplankton... | reverse complement strand
ACCGATTTCTACGCAACACCCAATAATTTTTTGGACCCGATGGCACTGGTATCAGATTTTGCATCTTGCCAGTGGATGTATGAGACATGCAGTAGAAGTACCATCTGGTGAAGTGTGGGTTACCCCCGGGGTGGGGCACTGTTAGGCCGCAAATAGATCGTAGGTAAAAATAAATGCGGGAACTTACCGCTTGCCAGCAATTGAGGGTGCTTATTCTGGAAGAGCGAGAGGAAAAAGAAGGTACAAAGATAAAATCAGGTATAAGTGTATGATTTTATTTGACAAGTGGCGGAGGGGGAGAGATTCGAACTCTCGGTGCCCTTCGACACGCCGGTTTTCAAGACCGGTGCATTCGGCCGCTCTGCCACCCCTCCGCAAAACTCAACTGTTTCTAACCACTAGCTCCGTGCTTGGCACATGAAATACGAAGCAACGGTTGGTGTTCAGAAGTGCCGCAATATACTTGATTCCGAGGCAGTTGTTAAGACGCTTTGAAAGAATTTTAACTGTTTGTAATCAGACGCTGAAACTGCCACTATTTTTCTATGGGTGAATTTCTGCTAATCATAATTTTGGGGCTGATTGCACTGTATTGGCAGTCCGGCATGCGCGGTAAAGAGCTGGCGGTTCGGGCAGCAAGAAAGGAGTGCAAGCTCTGCGATGTGCAGTTGCTTGATCAAACAGTGCAGCAGGTAAAAATATCAATGAGCCGCGATGGTGGCGACCAATGGCGTATCTGGAGAGAATACCGGTTTGAATATACGCAGGATGGAGAGGGCCGGCATCAGGGTCAGCTGACGATCCTCGGCCAGAAAGTGTTAAGGGTTGCGCTCGACACATTTAATCCTGTGATCCACTAAGCCCTTAAATGTTTTAAAACACGTTAGCCTGATATCTGTAGACTCGGCTGGTTGCCGTATAAAGTCGGCTAGTCGTTGCTGACGCTGAGCATGCGGTCAATCGTATCCACGATGAGTGAAGGCCGGTAAGGTTTCATCAGGAAGTTCTCAGGATTCACCGACGGGGGAATTGCATCAGCCGTGTATCCCGAGGTGTAAAGGACCTGTAAATCTGCTTGCCGCGCGATAAGTTGTTGCGCCAGTTCCCACCCGTTGATGCCGCCTGGCATCAAAATGTCAGTAAACAGGAGATCAATTGCAACACCCTCGCTCTTCGCTACACCAAAACAATTAATAGCGTCGGGTCCATCTTCTGCTTCCAATACATCATAGCCGCTTCGTATGAGTACCCGCTTAGCTATATTCCTGAGTTCTAGCCGATCTTCGACCAGTAATATGGTCTTGTTTCGGATGTCGGATTTTTTGTTCTTGGTGTCGGTTGACTTTGAAACTACGACTGGGTCAAGCGTTTGCGGCATGCGAATGCAGAAAGTAGAACCTTGACCAAGAGCACTTTCAACCTCGATGGTGCCTTTGCTCTGATTAATAATGCCATAAGCGGTGGTTAGGCCGAGCCCTTTACCCCCATTCTTGGTCGTAAAAAAGGGATCAAAAATGCGCTCGAGGGTTGCTTCGTCCATCCCCGTGCCTCCATCTTTAACGTTCAAACTTACGATATTTCGACCATCTCTTCTGGTCGAAATGTCGGTCCAAACAACAATATCCCCACCTTCGGACATGGCATCGCGGGCGTTCATCAGCAGTTGCAAAATCACCTGTTCTAACTGGCCAACGTCGGTATCTACAAGGCATGGCATATCTAGTAAGTTGATCCGAAGCGTAGTTGAGTCTCCGGCTAGTCGTTCGAACATCGTCCGAACCGACGATATTGACTTGTTTACGTCAACGACCTTCGGCTGAAAGACTCGCTGGTGACTAAAAGCTAACAGCTCTGTGGTCAAGTCATTTGCTCGTGCTGTTGCGATGAATATTTTTTCTATATCTCGCCTGATCTGAGGGTCAGCATCACCCTGAGTAAAAGCGAGAAGCTCTGCATAACCGGATATCTCCGTCAAAATATTATTAAAATCATGTGCAACGCCCCCAGCTAGCCGGCCGAGTGCTTCAAGTTTTTGGGTGTTTCGCAATCGCTGCTCAAGTATTTTTGTTTCAGTGATATCTATCACCTGAAGCAGTATGGGCATTTCTTCGCTATCTTGTTTTGCGCCCTGTAAAAGCAGTGAAATGTCACTCTCATCTGCGAGTTTCAAGCCAGCTTCAACCTGAATAGACTCGATTTCACCAGCTATCAGCTGGTTAAACAGTAGTTTTGTGCCCTCGGGTCGGAATAAATCTTGAGCATGAGTCGATTCATCACCGTTATATGCAGTGATTGTTGAAAATGCTGAATTGAATTGCAGAAACTTGCCTTCTCTGTCACAGATTGCGATCCCGATAGGCGAGGCATCAAACCATAACCTGAAAAGATGCTCATTGCGCTTCAATATCTCGTTCGTGTGAACAGGTTCTGTAACAATTGTGCGATTTGAAACCAAATCTTCGGCCTCGCCGCCGACTTGGGCGCGTGATTCAGCCTCCATTCGTGAATTTAGGGATTGGGCAAGACCAGCAACGAGCCGAAATAATTCTTTGTCATTCTCGTTCAGTGGATTGGGATCGCCGTAAAGTAACGAAATAACACCAACGTCTTTGATGAGCAGGTTTTCCGAATAGAGAAACCCCCTGTACTTGAAACTAGCGGGCGTATTTTCCGGCGCGAGATCTGTTTCTGATAGCGCCACCACCTCATTAAGCGAACGTTCAAAAATTTGGTTGAACCGGTTTGCAGCGTATAAGGGGTCATCGCAGCGTGTAAGTTCGACATCATCTGCCGCCAGCGTTTGTTTCAGAAAAGCGAGCGTTTCCGCCCAAAGCATCTGCTGATTGGTCTGCAGAACAGCAAGGTCCGCATAGGAAACGAAACGTTCAACACTTGTTTTGTGCGATTCTTTCATAGAGTTGCCGGAGAAATCATTTTGTATCAAAAGATATTAGTAAAATCCTGTTGCTATTTCGCATTGTCAGGCTCTGCATTTTTCGGAGGTGTATACGCACGAATAACGCATGTGCCACCTGCACATGTGTCCAGCCTTATCCTGCAATAAATAGGGGGCAAAAGGCCCGCCAATCCCGATGTGAGTGCACAAAAATCGTTTAAACGGCAGCGACCAGGCCCACGAATAAACCACCAATATCGTAGGTAAGTCGTGAATCGGCTTGCTTTTTTCATAAGCGGAATAGGTCGAATCTAGCCAGGTTCTATTAGACTTCTGTAGGTCTTGAGATGTTTCAATGCTTGTTGATGTTCACCGACTAATTCATACAGCCTAGACAGGTTGTAGTGTGCATCTGCAAAAGCACCCGCTTTTTTATAGGCGAGGATTGCGTCCTGAATACGACCCAGATCTTCGAGCAGTGTGCCAAGATTGAAAGCGGCCAGAATGTTGTCTGGTTCTATTTGTAGTGCTGAGTGATAGTGAGACTCGGCTAAATCGTATTCACCGGATTCTTGATAAAGCCTGCCTAGGTTCACATGAGCATCTGTGTGGTCTGGTTCTATTTCTAGTGCATGCAAATAAGCCGCTGGTGCGTCTTCAGGGCTGACGGCCTCCAGATCAACGCCGAGGTCAAACCAATCATCGCTTGATAACTGATCATCTCCTGCGGCTTCACTCGCCGCTTTGCGCGCGAGCGGTGCGACCGAACCCGCAAGGTCTGCGACCGCAAAATTAAAATGAAGTTGACCACTTACGGGGTTGTATACCTTGTCGTTTTCCTGCAAAACCACAACGCCACCATCGCCGCTTATGCGAAGCGATGTCAGCGGTTTATTACTTGGGAGCTGATCACGTAAGCGAAAAAGGGTGCTGTTAATCTTGCTGCGCTGAACCCCTGTTTGAAGGAGCTCTTTTGCCGTACGAAATATGACAATATCTTGAAAGCTGAACTTGTATCGATCTTTCGGGCCTTTTTCCGGATCAAGCACACCACGCGCAATATCGCGAATTACAGTGGGAGATAACGCGAGTAACTCGGCAACTTCTCCGGTTGAATATCCTTTCATTTTTGCAACAGCTCCTACGATCAGATAACGTTTTTCATGTTGTTATCGTTATAAACTCGCGCGACGAATCATATCTTTAGCGATCACGGTTTGTTGTATCTGGGATGTACCTTCATAGATTCGAAACAACCTGACATCGCGATAAAAGCGCTCAATACCGTAATCTTCAATATAACCTGCTCCGCCGTGAATCTGTACGGCCCTATCTGCGACACGACCGACCATCTCGGTTGCGAATAATTTGCAGGAAGCTGCGAGTGTTGCGACGTTTTCACCAGTATCGCGGCGACGCGCGGTGTCTGCAACCATGCATTCTGCAGCGTAGGTTTCAGTCTGACTGTCAGCGAGCATACCCTGAATCAACTGGAATTCGGCAATCGATTGTCCAAACTGTTTTCGTTCAAGTGCGTAGTTTAGGCTGTCCTTGATTAAGCGTTCGGCGATGCCGATGCTAAGTGCGCTGATGTGCAGTCGCCCTTTGTCCAGCACTTTCATCGCGGTCTTGAACCCTACGTTCTCGTTGCCTCCTACCAGTGTTTCAGCAGGTACTTCGACATCTTCGAAAATGACGTCACAGACATGAGCACCTTGCTGCCCCATTTTATTGTAAGGTTTTCCCATTGAGATGCCGCGAGTATCTGCGTCGACGAGAAATGCAGAAACACCACGGGCCCCTTTCTCTGCTGAGTTCGTCCGGGCAAAAACCGTGAAAAGATCAGCCTGTGGCGCGTTGGTGATGTATCGTTTAGTGCCATTGAGGATATAATTTGCACCATTTTTAACCGCTGTCATTTTGACGGAAGCCGCATCTGAGCCAGCATCAGGTTCCGTCAAACAGAAGGACCCGACAATTTCGCCGGTTGCCATTTTGGGCAAATATTTCTGCTTTTGAGCTTCAGTGCCGTCGATAACGAGTGATTGAGAACCGATGCCAACATTGGTGCCAAAAGCAGATCTAAAAGCGGGGGAGGTGTGACCAAAGAGTCGTACGACCCTCACTTCCTCGTTCATGTTTAGTCCGAGTCCGCCGTAAGCCTCAGGGATGGTCAGACCATAGAAACCCAGCTGTTTCATTTCTGAGATGACGTCGTCAGGGATCTTGTCATTTTCACCGACCTGAGATTCGAGCGGGCGCAATCTTTGTTCGACAAACCGGTCTACGGTGTTCAGTAATTGATCCATTGTTTCCTGATCAAGTGCCATATGTATTCCTGTATTAGTATTTCTGCGATATTTCCATGAACGGAGACCACTAGCAATTTTGGTAAAAATAAGCCGCGCTTATATTCGTCGATAAAGACATTCAGTTGATATATCGCGAGAACCTATCCCTCGAACACCGAATATAATACTATTGCGCGCTTAAATTACCCCGCACTGTTAGTCATGCTGTAACGCGCGAGATTGCGCAAACGACATTGTAAGCATCATTGCCTAGAAGTGCTATTCAACTACTGCCGACGGAGGCCAAATGTCCAATTTCAAGTGGGATGATCCTTTTTTCCTAGATGAGCAACTGACTGAAGACGAACGTATGATTAAAGATACTGCGCGCGACTATGCTCAAGAAAAATTGCAATCCCGTGTGCTGCAGGCCAACCGCGATGAAGAATTCCACCGTGAAATCATGAACGAAATGGGTGAGCTCGGTTTACTGGGTGCCACCATCCCCGAAAAATACGGCTGTTCCGGCGTGAACTACGTGTCCTACGGACTCGTTGCACGAGAAGTCGAACGCGTCGACAGTGGTTATCGTTCCGCAATGAGTGTCCAATCGTCGCTGGTGATGCACCCAATCTATACCTATGGCAACGAGGCCCAACGAGAGAAATATCTACCCGGTTTGGCGACCGGAGAGCTTGTTGGCTGTTTCGGGCTGACCGAGCCTGATTATGGATCCGATCCAGGAAGCATGATTACTCGTGCCGAGAAAACAGAGAACGGTTATTTGTTAAATGGCGCCAAGATGTGGATTACTAATTCGCCCATTGCAGATCTCGCGGTTGTCTGGGCAAAACTCGATGGCGTGATTCGTGGGTTTATCGTCGAAAGAGGAACGCCTGGCTTTGAAACGCCAAAAATCGAAGGTAAATTTAGCCTTCGCGCGTCTGTTACGGGACAAATAGTCCTGAGTGATGCTGAGATACCTGAAGAGAACCTATTGCCCAACACAAAAGGATTGGCGGGGCCATTCGGTTGCCTCAATAAGGCGCGTTACGGCATCGCATGGGGTGCGATGGGAGCAGCAGAATTTTGCTGGCATGCTGCCCGATCATACACGCTGGACCGAATACAGTTTGGTCGGCCACTTGCCGCCAATCAGTTAATCCAAAAGAAACTGGCAGACATGCAAACTGAGATTGCGCTGGGGCTGCAGGGTGCTTTGCGAATTGGTCGACTGATGGACGATGACAACCTTGCGGTTGAAAACATCTCGTTAATGAAACGCAACATCTTTGGCAGGGCTTTGGACGTCGCACGTTTGGCAAGGGATATGCACGGTGGTAACGGCATTTCAGACGAATACCACGTTATTCGACACATGATGAACCTTGAAACTGTCAATACGTACGAAGGCACGCATGATATCCATGCATTAATCCTTGGTCGCGCTCAAACGGGGCTTCAGGCTTTTACTGGCGCATAATAATTTTGTGTCCTTTTAAGGCTCGTGGGACATTTGTCTGCATCGACAATAATCTCACGAGCTTGTAGAGGCGCGTATAGACTGGCGCTTAGCAGCTAGTCAAAATCTAATCAATTTATCCTCACGACAGTCCTCAACATGTGAGAGATCTCTCACAAACATCCGCTATATCGCAACACCAAATAGCTGTTATCGTACAAGTCATTCAGACATCAACTCGTTCTATTTTTCTGGTGCCAGTGTAGTTTACGGTTAAGAACGCTGACGGGACGCAAGCCTGTAATATGTTGTCCTCTTGTCAGAACCCATTGCACCACTGCATAAAAAGGAGAGACAGATGATAAGAGTCGTTGTAGTTGACGATCATAAGCTGGTACGAATTGGCACCTCTAGATTGCTTGCAGACATCGCTGGCATTCAAGTCGTCGGACAGGCATCAACCGGAGAAGAAGCTATCGACGTGGTCAAGGACTTGAAACCTGATGTCGTGCTGATGGACATCCAAATGCCAGGGATTGGCGGCATCGAAGCGACGAAAAGATGCTTGCGAATTGATCCCGAACTTAAAGTCATTGTGGTGACTGTGCATGAAGAAGATCCTTACCCCAGTCAACTGATGGGCGTTGGCGCGTCTGGTTATTTAACAAAAAAGTCCGACGTTGATGAAATGGTTCGTTCGATCAAGAAAGTTATGCTGGGGCAGCGGTACATCAGCTCTGATATCGCTCAGCAACTCGCTCTTAAACCGTTTTCCCAGCAAAATATCTCACCCTTCGAGCAATTGTCTGAGCGGGAAATGCAAATTACGCTAATGATAATCGAAGGCTGCAAAGTGCTTGAGATATCAGAAAATTTGGCGTTAAGCCCCAAAACGGTAAATAGTTATCGCTACAGGATTTTTGAGAAACTGGAAATTCCGAATGACGTTTGCCTGACAAAACTTGCAATTAAACACAGGATCATTGATACCGAATCTTTTGCTTGATGACATGATTCAGTCGCTTGGATAGAAACCTGTACTAACCAAAGCCCCACCTGTTTGATAAACTTTAAGGGAGCTTGTTGCGGGGGTTTCCCATCACGAAAACTATCACTAAATCCAGTACGCGAAGTGCGCCGAAGTCCGAAGACGAGTTACCACTGTGTCGACGCTGTCCACGTATGCGGCACCAGTTTAAGAAACTGAAAATCAGCCATCCCGACTATTGGAATGCACCCGTTGCGGCATCGGGAAAAAAGGCGAGTAGGCTTCTGATCGTCGGTCTGGCACCAGGAATGCATGGCGCTAACCGCACAGGTGTGCCGTTTACTGGTGATGCATCGGGAGAATTGATATTCAAAGTGTTGAACGCGCTTAATATTGCAGAAAGCGTCAGGATTACAAACGCGGTAAAGTGCCTGCCAGTTCAGAACAGTCCCAATGGCAATGAGATCAACAACTGTCAGCCCTTTTTGCAACAGGAATTGAACCAGCATTGTCTGCAGCCTGAGGCAACGCTGTTCATTCTCGGTGGCGTTGCTCATCGCGCAGTACTAAAAGCGCTTGGATTAAAGTTAAAGGATTACCCATTCTCCCACGGTCAGGTAAACTTGCTACCCGACGGTTTAACCATGATCAGCAGTTATCACTGTAGTCGATACAATACCCAGACGGGTCGATTAACTGAGTCAATGTTCATGCAAGTAACCCAACAAGCAGCATCGATAGCAGGCTTGTTGGTATCATCGGATACGCATACCAGCACCTGACGCTATCGTAAACATTGCCCAAAGTGATCATGTCCCAAGAATTAGAAGCCAAAACCTTCGATGCCACCAGCTTTCTTAAGAATCTCACAACCCGCCCGGGTGTCTATCGCATGCTGGGTGCTGAAGGAGAGGTGCTGTATGTCGGCAAGGCGAAAAATCTCAAAAACCGAGTCTCAAACTACTTTCGAACGACGGCGCTGGATGCAAAAACCTTGGCGTTGGTGTCACACATTTGCGATGTGGAATACACCATCACTAATAGTGAAACGGAGGCACTGCTCCACGAACAAACATTAATCAAGGAACTCAAGCCCCCGTATAACATCGACTTTAAGGACGACAAGTCCTATCCGTATATTTTTCTGTCTTCCAGGGACACGTTTCCGCGTCTCGCTTTTCATCGCGGCGCCCAGAAAAGAGCAGGGCAGTACTTTGGACCGTTCCCCAGCGCCTATTCTGTTCGAGACAGCCTCAACATTTTGCAAAAGGTATTTCAGGTTCGCCAGTGCGAAGACTCGTTTTTCAAAAACCGGACCCGGCCCTGCTTGCAGTACCAGATAAAACGCTGCTCTGGTCCGTGTTGCGATCTTGTGTCACATGAGGACTATGCGGAGGATGTCGATCACGCGGTGATGTTTCTGGAAGGTAAAAGTCGCTCTGTGCTCGAGGAATATGCCAATAAAATGGAAGAAGCTTCCAACGCCTTAGCATTTGAAAAAGCGGCTAAATATCGTGATCAAATCGCGCACTTGCAACGCATACAAGAGTCCCAGTACGTGTCTGGTTCGACAGGAGACATCGATGTGATGTCAGCTATCGTTAACCCGGGCGGCACCTGCGTCCTCGTGATGATGATCCGCGGTGGCAGAATGTTGGGCAATAAGACATTTTTTCCTCGCATCAAAGTTGAAAACACACCATCGGAGGTGTTGTCCGCTTTTGTTCCTCGCTTTTACCTTGCGGGTCTTGGCGGCAGAGAGATTCCCAAAGAAATTATCGTCAATGCAACGATACCTGACAAAACAGTGATCACCGACGTGCTTTCTAAAACTGCGGGACGCAAGGTTGCTATTGCCGACAGCGTCCGCGGTCACAGAAACCGCTGGGTGCAGTTAGCGAATACTAATGCCGAACAATCGCTAGGCGGGCATCTAGCCAACAGAAACAATTTGGCTCAGAGATTCGCCTCGTTACAGCACGTATTAGAACTCGACGAGACGCCGGAGAGACTCGAGTGCTTTGACATCAGTCATAGCTCTGGTGAGGCAACCGTTGCTTCTTGTGTGGTATTCGACCAAAACGGGCCTCTCAAATCCGATTATCGTCGTTTTAACATCGAGGGCATCACCCCCGGAGACGACTACGCGGCGATGGCACAAGCATTGAGTCGTCGTTACACGCGCCTTAAGAAGGGTGAAGGTAAACTGCCCGACATTTTGTTCATCGATGGGGGCAAAGGGCAGTTGAGTGAAGCGATGAAGGTGATGGATGAACTCCAAATTAATGATGTGCTCCTGATCGGTGTGGCCAAGGGGCCCACCAGAAAAGCGGGGCTCGAAAGTTTGGTGACACCCGGAGGCAAAGAGATCGAAATGTCACCAGACAACCCCGGTCTGCATTTGATCCAACATATTCGTGATGAGAGTCACCGATTTGCCATCACAGCGCATCGACAGAGACGGGGCAAAAAACGCAAAGAGAGCCTTTTGGAGGGGATATCAGGCGTGGGTCCGGGGCGAAGACGGGCGTTGCTCAGACACTTCGGCGGCGCTAGCAGGGTGCAAAGCGCCAGTATTGAAGAATTGTCCAAGGTTGAGGGAATTAGTCAAAAGCTGGCTGAACACATTTATGCTACGCTACACAATGTCTGAATGTATACTATGCGCCGAAGATGAAGTTACCTATAAGCCTACCAAACATCCTTACAAGCGTTCGAATTGCGCTTATCCCTGTTCTAGTCGCCGTTTTTTATATGAAATTCGAATCCCACTACCTTGTGGCAGCGGGCATTTTTACGCTTGCGAGTGTCACCGACTGGCTCGACGGTTATCTAGCGAGAAAGCTCAATGAAATGACACCGTTTGGTGCGTTTTTGGATCCAGTGGCCGATAAATTGTTAGTAGCTGTTGCGTTGGTCCTGCTGGTTGAGGTGCACGCTAGTGCCATCCTCGCGATACCGGCGTTGGTCATCGTTTGCCGAGAAATTGTTGTTTCAGCCCTGCGTGAATGGATGGCGCACTACAGTTCAAGGCGCAGCGTGGCTGTGTCCGTGGTTGGAAAAATTAAGACAGTCTTCCAGATGGTCGCGATTATTGTACTTTTGGCCTTCGGACCAGACTTGCAAAGCGTGCCCGTGATTGTTGGTTATGTACTCTTGTATGCCGCTGCGATCCTGACGCTCTGGTCAATGTACTTATACCTCAAGCTCGCTTGGCCAGATTTATCCTCCGGTATGACAAATGATTAGAGGTCTTGCTGGATAACACCACACAATTTCCAATGATCAATCCACCAAAAGTCAAAAATCAGGTAATGCACCTGAAGCTTTTTGTGCTGCAACAGTTAGTCCGCATCGGCGACTATAAAATTCATTAATATTCAACCGTGAATTTCACTTCATTTTCCAGTAGACTTGCCGCCTTCGTATAGACAGTGACTTCAAGCTTTACCTGGCTGGGTGGCAGAGTGGTCATGCAGCGGACTGCAACTCCGTTTACGCCGGTTCGATTCCGACCCCAGCCTCCATTTCCTGCTGTTTCTACTGGTCTTACAGAAATGCCTTCCTACAAAGCGCTTTGAAGGTTAATTATGCACCGTTCCATGGGTTTTCATCTTCCAATGTTTTGATGAGATCAACTCTACTCTCGGCTGTATCCCAGAGAGCAATTAAGCCAAAGAAAAAGAAAAGAAAGATTCCCAGATTGGACGGGTAACGATATAAGTTGCTGAATAAAGTCTGCCCTCTCTATGTTCGCATCTCGTTCCTCATTGAACTTATGTTGGACTAGGATTAACTCTGTCGGCCCATTCCCACACACTTTCAGGCGCGAAAACCATTAGGATAATCAGCGCGAAAACTTCTAACAGGTGCCAATTTAGCTTGCCGAAGTCAATCTTTTCGGCATTCGCATCACTGCATATGCAGGCTGAAATAAGTATCACCAGCACACCATAAGTCATGGATAACAAACTGATCGCAATTGTTGGGCCGATGGCGTCAGCGGTGTCTCGCTCCGTAGCGAGTGTCCATGCCATGACGCACACAAACAGTGCGCCGGTAACACCAATAACAACTGTTTGCATGTACCTCCGCGCAGATGCCTTTTTATAATTGGTTAACAAGAGGGCGGCAGCGGGTGAAAGCGTGATGATCAAGGAGGTGGTATCAATGAACACCTCTATGCCGGTTAGAAGTTCCAGTGTAATTGCAATAATAATTATTATAAGCGCTATAAACCCTATATCTGTGTTTAAACTAATCGTGTGGGGCGCTGTAACTATAGATTCTTGTTTTGCCACATAACCTACGACTGAAATAAAACAACCGACAATTAAAATCGCGAAAGTATAGGTTAAGTGTTCTTTTCCTGGGTTACCGAACACCCCGTTCACTACCGAGAGAAGAAATATGACCGAGAAAAGAATCCCGACCAGAACACCGATACGCTCAAATACCAGCCATATATCGTTTTTTTTGATGAGACAGCTATAGAGTGTCATCACGATTACGATCGTGAGCAGTGGAATAATCAAGTTTACCCCCAACTGTCGGGCAAGGGGGCCGATACCCAGCGTAGACTCCATTGCCAAGGTGAATACTGCCAGTAAGCCCATGATCCCAACTGTTGGTAATAGCACTTTCAATCGTTTGCTAGCGCTCATTTTCTCAGCCTTATTAGTTGAATATAGGCAACTTAAGCCGATTTGATTCGGAATTTCAAAGGAATCTAGATGTTTCGTTACGGATGGTAAGTCTGTCTAATCTTGGAGGAATATTTGCGGTGACGATAGCAGGACTTATAGGGCTTTAGCGGTCGTGAGAGAGTGCCTAAGGAGTTCTGAGTGCATATAAAGTGATCTGATTGATTAAATCGTTAGTCATCCTTAATAAGTCTTACTGCTTCAGTTTTTAAGCCCCTACGAAAACTGGTAACCCTATCTCTGCTAATATCTCGAATAAATCGATCGAAGGAAAACAGTAATGGAAATCTTTTCTATGTTTGTAGACGCTACCAGCTTGGTGGTTGTTTTTGTTCCTCTCCTTTTAACATGCGTTTGCCTGTGGTTTTCATGCCAAACTAAATGGAATGTCCTTTTCAGAGACTTAGGCGTACCACTTGGTTTATTTTGGTCGGTTATTGGTGTGACAGGTATGACAGTTAACTTGACAGACGCAAAGGCTGCCGGCCCAGCTACCGCGATCATGCTGCTTACTATCACTTATGGAGGACTACTGTCGGCTTTAGGTTACTTTTCCACATTCAAACGATCTGTACCTTCAATTAAAAAAAATCAACAAACTGCCAGTTGGAACGCAATTAGTCTCATTCTTGGTCCTTTTCTAGGATTAATATTGTGGGCTGGTTTCATGGCTGCCGATCCATTTCCTGTCACTGATATCTTTATCAACCCGGTAGCATTATCTGTTTTTGGAATGACTACTATAGCGGCCATTCTTTTGAGTGATTCTGACCATCGCATTGAGGTGGTATGTCAAGCATCTTTACTAAGTGCAATGATTAGCTTAGTTTTTGGGTTGGTAGTGCTTTACACAAGTTTTTCGGGTGACGGCATTAACGAAGGGATGTATGAAGGATTAAAGATTGCTATGAATGGCCTTGCTTATGGACTACTCAGCTATATCAGCGTTTATATCGCTTCCTACAAGTTCGGAGACACATCTAAAATAGATGCGTCACTCATGAACTGGCATTGGATGGAGGTGACGGGTTTTCTTATCTTCATGTTTTTCGCACCCGAAACGCTAAGAGAAAGTCTCTTGCATTAGCCAACGTCATAAGAGATGAAAGATGGGATGGTTATTGGCTAACTTACCGAGAAATGTTCAGCCGATCATTTGTTGAGCATATTGAGGAGAAGGTCTTACCAGAAACTACCGGAATGGTGTTCAAAGCTAATAATGCGTGAGGAGAACATTATGATCAGCGTGCAGCCTTGGATGAGAAGCCCATAACCCCGACTGCTTCATTGCCAAAGACAGCCGGGTATCAGGAATGTTTATCCGTTGACTACTCGCCTGGACGATTCAATACCTCAGCGAAATATACATTTTGACCGGTACAGGTGGCATATGAAGTTTGGTAAGCCTCGCGCTGCCGCCATCCATCATTGTTAGCGTAGTTGTTCATATAGGCATTTAAACCTGCGTTGTCGCCAAAACTCAGCATGTGCATATATTCGCCCGGCGCATTTCGCATTCCCAGCCCCTTGTACATGATGCTCCAAGCTTTAACGGGAGAATCTGGCGCTCGGTTTGCGAGCATGCTGTTGTGTTTTTCCTCAAGCTGATCATAACTTACGCCCGGCAAGCGCGAACACCAATCCATCGTCACAATACGTGTGTCTTCTGAGGTAATGGTTTCGTCAACATAAAGCGTAAAGATAGGATTTAGGCTTACCCTGCAGTCAGCAATAGACTGCCAATCCTCGTTGAGCGCCTGGCCTTCTTTGGTCTTTTGCCATTTGTCCCATGCCGCGCCGCTAACTTCAAACGGGGCAGCGAGGAGTTCTATCCATTCGTAACTGCTTTGATTGTTCGGTTGCGAGTGGTACATGGGGGTAAGACGCAAAGCAAAGGTTTCAACGCCTTGTTCTTTAGACCAATCAACATACGCATCGAAATTCGCTTGATAGCTCTTCATTTTTTTGCCCGGTTTCAACGAGCACAATTGCATTTGTAAGGAATTGCCTTGGCTCAGGTCCAAACCAACCACTCGTTTGGTTGCCTGATCGTCAGCGACAACCGAACCACAAACCATCAAAAATGTACTAATTAACAACGTTCTTAACATTTTATCGCTCCGTTTCAAGTGTTGAGAGGCTTGAAATATATCATTGCGCGGTACACGGACAATGTTAGTTCGATATTGGTCAAGCGGGTGATTTTTGCCATTTTTGCGCATGTGCAAAAGTGACTGTGCCACTTCAGCGCGGGCAAATAAGTTCAGCAATGCTCTGATGCTAATTACAGGGGCATACATCTAGCGGCACACTTTTTATCGTTTAGCGAGAACGTAAATTGTTTAAATACAATAGGTTACAGCTAATACTTAATCACAGGTTAGTAATCGGTTTAACTCGTCACAGCGTTAACCTCAGGAGTATGGAAATCAATCGTGGATACCAAAATCGAACCAATATTGACGCACCCGCGGAGATCGTTCGAATATCGTCACTCCAAACCGGTAAAGGCAAACCTGCTTTTGCTAGGTTTCAGACTCAGCATAAGGAATCGAAAAATGCATTTTTCACCCAGATATCTACTACTCGGCGCTCTAGCAATAATGTGTCACGGTGTCCTCGCTGCACCGTCTTTCAAGATTTACGAAGTCGCTGTCCCCAACTCGAAACAAGTTGCGGTGCTTGAAGCGACGGATACATTCATGAAGTCTAAAAAAGGAAAAAGCTATAAAGGTGGGCTGCATGTCAATACGGTTTTAGCCAACGGCATCAACCCAGCCACGCATACGTTCGTTTTGTTGATGGATAGCATGGCGGCTATCGAAGAGTGGGAAAACAGTCTTGTAGGTGATCCCGACATCGCGCCTTTTTGGGCAGCGTTGGAAGCGTCTTCAACACCCGTATCGCAATATATGGGTAGCATGATTAAGACTTGGGGCGATATCTCGAACGAGGACCGTGTCTGGCAAGTGACCCGTTTTCATTCGACAGATCCGGTTAAACTCGTTGGCGCAATGGATGCTCTGATCGCCGCGACGGGTGATAAATATCCCGGGCAAACCGCGGTACATGCGTTGCCTGTTGGAAATCGCAATGGTGCCAACAATGCATTCTCGACGCATATGCTTGTTAACGGTTATAAATCTGTTGCCGAAATGGAAGAGTGGATGAATTATCTCAACACGCAACCAGCATGGGCCAATTTCCTAAGCACGGTGAGAAGCACGGTAACCTGGCAGGGTACTGATCTTGTTCAAAACACAGCGATTTATGACGGCGGCATGGACGTTAAAGCCTTTCACGGAGAGTAGCTAAGCGGGCGATCGACTTTTTTAGTCGGTCGCTACAAGCTGCCATTATCGGTCGCTCAAACTTTGTTCCGGTCGGACTTGCTGACATGTAATACGCGCAAGTAACCGCAAAGACGCCGTCACGTATCTATGCAGACTAACATTGGGCTGGATCAGCTTGAAAAAGCCAATGATGATTTCTTTTAAGTGCTGAGTAATAGCGCTGAGCAAAACTTTTGAACGACAGCCGTCGCCTGATCAACGCTAAGGTTCTGATCATTGCGTAGCTGATTCCACATGTCAAAGCTAAGGGCAGCCTCAAGTGCCTCAGCGAGCACGGGATCCGTCAGCAAGAAGCTGGGTAAAACAGCTCGTAGCAGTTTGCGCTCATCTCTCACCAACTCGCTGTGCCGCGACAACAAAATATTGGACTTAAGTTTCATTGCATTAGAAGCGATACGGTAGGGCATGATGATTTCGTACATCTGAAGCCGACGTTCAAGTAGTTGCCTGAAATTTTGTCGCCAGTCCGCATGACTGGGAGCCTCATTAAGAAGTGGAGCAACCTTTTGACTGATTGCTAGAGACATCTCCGCGTAGAGACTCTCCATGTCCTTGAATCGTCTAAAAACCGTGCGCAAACCCACATTTGCTCGCGCGGCCACTTCCTCGGCCGTCGGCGCGATTACACCGGCACGAACCAGTTCGAGCATCGCTGTCACAATTTTTCGCTTGCTGTCGCGACTGCGTTGGTGGCGACCATCAGAGATCGGAGTATAGAATTCAGTTTCAGACACGTGTTGGCTTTAATCAGATTAGAGAAATTTAGAGACGGAATGTCTCTGATGCCGATTATGGAGAGACCGCCTTTCGATGTAAACGCTTGGTGAAGAAATCTCTGTCTACAAACGTCAACGTCGACAGGAATTTTTCCGCATCAGTGCGCATGTTCGCGAGTGCCAGGTTCGGTATGCCGGCTTAATAGCGTCGCTGATAGGCCAATCGGCTTGATAAGGAGTGAAGGTGTGTATTAATTGGCAAAAGCAGGCGCTGTGATGCCAATAATCCGGAAAGATTTGCCTTCAGTGATTGAGCAACTGTCTCGAGGTGGTTAAACTACGCGCTTTTCACGATCCTTCTCTTGCCCGGGTGGTGAAATTGGTAGACACGCAAGACTTAAAATCTTGTCGCTTTCGAGCGGTGCCGGTTCGACCCCGGCCCCGGGCACCAGTTTATGACCTCCCTGACAGGTGTCATTATTTCTAGGCAAAACCAAGCATACTTATACGGTCTGGCAACCGTGTTGCTCTGGTCGACAGTGGGTGTGGCATTTAAGCTCGCACTTAAGCATTTAGATATCTTCCAGCTGGTTTTTTACGCTACTTTATTCGCGACGCTTGTTCTTTTGGGTTTGGCCTGGTTCCGCGGGATAATCCATACGCTCGACAAGCAATTTTTCAGCCATTGGAAAGTCACGCTAATTTCTGGCTGCATCAATCCGGTTTTGTATTACCTAGTCTTGTTTGCGGCTTACGACAGGTTGCCTGCTCAGGTGGCTCAACCTATTAACTACACTTGGGCTATCGTACTAACATTCCTTTCAATATTTTTTTTAGGCCAACGGATTACTCGAGCTGATTTTATTGCTGCGTTTGTTTGCTACAGCGGCGTCGTCGTGATCGCGATGCAGGGACAATTGCCTTGGTTACACGCTTTTGAAGCTGCGGCATTGTTTTCGGCTGAGGAGGGCTCCGGATTAGGGCTTATACTTGCGATTCTCTCAACATTTATTTGGGCGACCTACTGGATTATAAATGTCCGCGATGAACGGGAGCCTTCAGTTGCAGTTTGCCTCAATTTTGTTGTGGCGCTTCCTGTGTCTTTTTTTGCTTGCTTGATATTTTCTTCGCCTGTTGTTGCTTCAAGCGAACATTTAATCGGCGCGGCATACATAGGTTTTGCGGAAATGGCTATCGCTTTCTTGCTCTGGTCAAAAGCGCTGAAATTGGCTGAAAACACAAGCCGCGTTAGCAATTTGGTGTTTATTTCCCCATTCATTTCTCTCGTTCTGATACACCTGATCCTTGGTGAAAGTATTCACTCGACCACTTACATTGGGCTGTTGTTAATTGTCGGAGGGTTGCTCTACCAACAATATCGCAGTGTCTCTGATTGAGACTTAAAGGTTGCGTTGTGCTGATTCTTGGATCACAACAACGTCGAAATATCTAACATTCGTGTCGCAAGGCTGATACGGCATGATTAACCTTCAAGTGTGTAACCCCAACTCGATCGGTCGCCAATATCCGCGCCTGCTCACATAGGGTTCGGTGACTGTGGTAGTATTTTGGAAAACCGAAGTGCGGAGAGACCTATGAGTGGTTTACTAGAAAAGCTATCCAAAGTTGTGAGCGTAGGAGGGCTTATCAGTGGCGATGCATTAAGCGAGAGACTTTTCCCGGGTACAAACTTACCCATTGCACTTGTGCGACCCAAATCTACCGAGGAGGTTGCTCAAATCTTGTCTATCTGCCACGAGATGGGCCAACCGGTTGTACCCCATGGAGGCCTTACGGGATTGGTTGATGCGACTCAGTCCAACCACCAGGAACTGGCGCTGAGCCTAGAACGTATGAATGTCATCGAGGAAGTCGATGTTCAAAGCCGAACAATGACAGTACAAGCCGGCGTTCCTTTACAAACAGTGCAAGAAAAAGCGGACGAGGCGGGCATGTTATTCCCGCTTGACCTCGGTGCACGGGGGACCGCGACTATCGGCGGCAATGCATCGACGAATGCTGGTGGAAATCGCGTGATTCGTTACGGGATGATGCGCGACCAGATTCTTGGTATGGAGGTCGTATTGGCTGATGGTACGATAATTTCCTCCATGAACAAGATCCTCAAAAACAACACGGGCTACGACTTAAAGCAGTTGTTCGTAGGTTCTGAGGGGACACTCGGTATCGTAACAAGGCTGGTACTGAGAATGCGTTCGTTGCCGGTAAGTCAAGAAATGGCTTTGCTTGCGGTAGACGATTTCACTAAGGTGACAGAGTTTTTAAATTTCATAGATTCCGCTCTTGGCGGTACCCTGAGCGCCTACGAAGTGCTCTGGCAAGACTACTACCAGCTGGTCACACAGCCACCGGCAGAGGGCAGAGCGCCATTGCCCCATCATCACAAATACTATGTTTTGCTGGAAGCACTGGGTGGTTCTATCGAGGCCGACCAAGAAAGGTTTGTGGGCGCTTTGAGCGAAGCACTCGAAAAGGAACTCATTGCCGATGCGGTGATAGCCCAAAATCAGGGGGAGAGAGATGCTTTGTGGGCGATTCGCGATGACGTAGGGCAGGTTGCCCAGCATGCACCGATTTTCGCTTATGATATCAGCGTGTCGCTTAATCACATGGAATCATACGTCGAGGATCTGAAAGCTTCGTTAGCCGAACAGTGGCCAGAACATAGCTGCATGATATTTGGCCATCTCGGCGACGGTAACTTGCATATTATCGTGGGTAATGGCGACGCGTCTGTTGAAGCAAAAAAAGCGATTGATCAGACCGTCTATGCAGGTCTTCCAGCACGTGGCGGTTCGGTTTCTGCCGAACATGGTATTGGACTTCAGAAAAAAGAGTATTTGAGTTGGTCAAGAAACAGTGACGAGATCGACCTGATGAAGATGCTCAAACTGTCGTTGGATCCAAAGGATATTTTGAATCCTGGGAAAATATTTGCCTGACCCAGAAGACAAGCGATTGCTCGCGCTGGAATTACGCTTCTGCTTCTACCTTGTTCTTCGGCGATAGATGGCGAATCTGTATCGCCTCGATGCCAACGCCCTCTAATACATCCGAGATGACCACAACCTTATCACCGGCTTCAAAGCGCTCTCTGTTGAGCAGCACATCAAAGGCGGTCTGAAGTGTTTTCTCTGGGTCACGACTAAATGCTGTTCTGAAAGCTGAAAGGTTTCTGTTGAGTATTAGACGCCTTCGAGTCTGGGAATCATTAGTAAACGCATAAATCCTAGTTTTATTGGGACGGCAGTTTGTCACATAATCGGCCATGTAGCCGCGGCGGGTAATGACAACAATGCCCGCCGCGCCCAGTGCTTCGGCAAGATTGACGGCGGTCACGGCAAGGTGCTGTTTGTCGTTGTTGCAAATTAGTTGGTCACTAAAAGACAAGCCGGGAATCGCTTCAGTTATTTCGGCAATCTCTACAAGCTGTTCTACGCAACGCACCGGATATTTACCGACGGTTGTTTCACCGGATAACATCACGGCATCGACCTCTTCATAAATTGCGTTCGCAACGTCAGTCACTTCGGCGCGGGTCGGAATCGGGTTCTCAATCATGGACTCGAGTAAATGTGTTGCAACGATCACTCGCTTGCCTTTTTCGGCGCACAACTTAACAATTTTTCTTTGTACATTAGGTAGAGACGCTACGTTGATCTCAACACCAAGGTCTCCTCTTGCGACCATAATGCCATCTGACTCATCAATGATTTCTGACAGGTTAGATACGCCTGATTGATCTTCGATTTTCGAGATGATTTTAATCTTGCCGGCTTTCTCGCCCATCAACTCCTTGAGTTCTCGAACGTCAGCTGCTTCCCGCACAAATGATAGTGCAATGAAATCCACTTGTTGCTCCAATGCGAAAAGAATGTCTTCTTTATCTTTCTTGGTAATCGCCGGTAAATTTACGCGTATGCCAGGTAAGTTCACGTGACGCTTGCTCTTAAGGATGCCACCGTCAATGACTCGGCACCGCATAATGCCATCCGACTGCTTCTCAAGCACTTGGAGATTAATGATGCCATTGTCGACCGTAATTCTGTCCCCGACATTGACTGTTTCAATGAGATCATCATAGTGGATATGAATCGAGGACCTTTCAACGTCGACAGAATCCCTCACTGTAATTGATATCTCTGAGCCATTTCTAAGCTCAAGATCATTGACCAGATCGCCTGTACGAATTTCCGGACCCTGCGTGTCCATCAAGATTGCGACGGGATAAGGAATCTTTTTATTGAGTGTCTTTATTGACTTGATGACAGCGGCCGCAGATTCATGATCACCGTGGGACATGTTAAGACGCACAACGTCCATCCCGGCGTGGGCAAGTTTCTCTAGCATTGGATAACTGGCCGTGGCGGGACCAATCGTACAAATAATCTTAGTCTTTCTCATGATAATGATTTCTTTCTCAGTAACTGTCGTGACGTTTCGTTAACGTCACTCCGCAATGCCTTCAATGCAATGCCTTCGATGCAAGTCGATGTAGCACGCCCTCAGAAGTGCGCCATCATACCTAATAGTCCCTGTTTGAGGTACAAATGGATAACATTGTTGTCTATTTTACTTACAGGATTAGTTTACTTGATTCGTGGCGGCACAAAGTTCTAGTATTCTTTCTCTTTTTTGAACTTTTAGACAAGGATCTACATGTCAGGTACCGAAATTGACTTAAATGAGCAGGTGAGTGTGACGAATCGCGAGGCGCAGGAAAAATGGGCGATAGACGTCAATCAAGATCCTGCAGAAATTCCGCTCGCAGATCTAGACCCCGGGCATCCTGCGCTGTTTGAGCACGATAAATTTGAACCCTATTTTGCACGTCTAAGAGCGGAAGATCCCATGCACCTGACCCAGGAAAGCATGTTTGGACCATACTGGTCTGCCACCACATACGACGACATCATGGCGATTGATTCCAACCATCAGGTGTTTTCAAGTGATATCGACAACGGTGGAATACGCATGAGCGGTAGACCGACCGAAACACCGGCCACAGATTCTCCGTTCTACCTGCCGATGTTTATAATGCAGGATCCACCGAAACATGATGATCAGCGAAAGGTCGTCGCGCCGTCTTTCACGCCCAAGCGTATTCAGGAGCTGCGGGGATTGATTCAGGAGCGCGCAGGCACAATTCTGGATAATTTGCCCCGAAACGTCGACTTTAATTGGGTGAAAGAAGTGTCCGTTGAACTCACGGGGCAAACGCTCGCAACGATATTTAACGTGCCGCAGGAAGACAGACACAAGCTGATACACTGGTCAGACACGGTTGAGAACCTGAGTAACCCTGATTTTTTTGAAACGCCCGAGGAAGGCTTCCAGGAACTCTGGCGATGTTTTGAGTATTTCGATGCTATCTGGAAAGAAAGGGCGGCAGCGCCTTTAGTCGAGGACGATCTGATCTCCACGCTGGCGCACGGTGACTCGACCAAGGATATGACGCCCAACGAATTTCTCGGAAACATGCTGCTCCTGATCGTTGGCGGCAATGATACGACCCGGAACTCTATAAGCGGGGGTGTGCTTGCACTAAACCGTCATCAAGACGAATACACGAAGCTGCTAGAGAATCCCAATCTGGTGCCAAAAATGGTGCCCGAGATCATTCGCTGGCAATCCCCCGTTGCGCACATGTGCAGGACTGCGATGCAGGATGTTGAAATTCGCGGTAAACAAATCAAAGCCGGCGACAAAATGGTGATGTGGTATATCTCCGGTAATCGGGATGAATCTCGAATCGAAAATGCCAATAGGTTTATAGTTGATCGTCCCAACCCACGAAAACACCTCTCGTTCGGGTTTGGTATTCATCGGTGTGTTGGGAATCGTCTAGGAGAAATGCAGCTCAACGTACTTTGGGAAGAAATTCTTAAACGCTTTCCTCGTATGGAGGTGACGGGTGAACCAACCTATTTACGATCGAATTTCATTCACGGCATCAGAGAGCTGCCTGTTCGGATAGCGGGCTAGAACAAGTTCATTTGCTGGTCGTTGTCAGTGCTTGATTCATCCTGAAATCCGACCCCAAGCCCCAACAAACGGATGCTGCGCCCGTTGCCTCGTGCCCAAATTTCGGGTAACAAGGTTTGGAAAAGACGGAATGTGAGGGCATCACTGGCGCGTTCAATCGTGGTTGTCTGAAAGTCGGCAAATTTTAGTTTTATTTGCTGATTTCGGATGCCCCGAGATTTGTGCGGAGCAAGCCTTTTCTGAAGTTCTGTGAATAATCGATCGAGGATTTCTTCAGCGTCGGTCAATTCAGAGATATCCGCCGCGAACGTCCTTTCCACGCTCAGCGATTTACGCACCCACTGCGTCGTCAGAGGTCGCTCGTCGATCCCGCGACAGCGTTTGTGAAGCAAGCGACCGAGCCGTCCAAATCGCTTGACTAGTTGCTCCTCGCCCATGCGTTGGGCATCTGCACACGTGTGTAAACCCTCAGCAGCGAGTCTTTTTACGGTGACTTTACCCACACCTGGGATTTTTTTTAGAGAAAGGGTGCTGACGAAATCATCTACATCTTCTGGCGTGACTACACATTGACCGTCTGGTTTGTTTTCATCACTGCAAATTTTTGCCAAAAACTTGTTGGGCGCGACGCCTGCTGATGCGGTGAGATTGAGTTCGTTGGCAATAGTACGACGAATGTCAGCGGCGATCCGTGTCGCGCTGCCCTCAAAATGATTGGATCCGGTGACATCAAGGAATGCCTCGTCAAGAC
>ERZ1048686.1044-NODE-1044-length-23199-cov-4.251599_pt1 | contig 23199 bp, 16 predicted proteins | sample MGYA00383099_ERZ1048686 | MGnify/ENA primary metagenome ERZ1048686 (study PRJEB29581, sample SAMEA5548369) | metagenome | biome: marine; feature: coastal; material: water | depth 25 m | study: Short-term variability in the microbial, nano- and picoplankton... | reverse complement strand
CCTATGCAGGAATGACTTTAGACAGTGTAGTATTCGATTCAAGAAATTCATTAACTTGGTTTTCATTAACAGGTTTAGTATCTGGATGGAGCTATGGGTTAATAAATTTTAACGGGGGAACTAAAGTAATAGAAGCTGATGAATCATTTAAATATGAAAATTCAGGAGATGGTTATATCTTTTTCCCTTCAGGTTTAGGTTATGGAAATGTACCACAAAGTGTAATTCCTGAAAATTCACCATTGATATTTAAAATTGAATTGAATGATGTGAATCCATCAGACCACGATAATGATGGAGTTTTATCTTATTTGGAAGATATAAATGAAGATGGGGACGTTAAAAATGATGATTCTGATGAGGATAGTATTCCCGATTATTTAGATATTGATGATGATGGTGACGGTATTTTAACAAAAGATGAGTTAGGCGATGAAAATGGTGATGGGATTGCTGATTATTTAGATCCTGAAAATTAACGAAAAGAACTTATAAAAAAATCCTCCCAAAATTGAGAGGATTTTTTTTATAAATTTTTATAATTAATGTAACTGAACTCTGGTCTTAAATGAAATTTTTGATGAAAATTTGTGCTATAAATATCTAAACTTTATTCTTATATTTTATAAAAGTAGAATTCATTTCTAATTTAAACGAAAAAAACCTATCAATATTTGATAGGTTTTTAATAAATTGTTGAATAGAGAATTATTTAATTCTTTTTCTTTTTTAAGCTATAAGATATACTGAAAATTATTTGTTCAGGCCTGGAGTCTAGTGTAAATTTTTCTCCTGCCTTGGTCCAGTTAGCAAGATTTTCACCTAAACCTTTTTCATACCTAACATCAACTCCAAATCTTCCTAATTTAATCGAGGCACCAATATTTAAACCTAATGTAAAATTATTTTCAATATTTTCAAAAGTTAATCCATTGAAATCATTGTTAAGAATATATTGAAAAGCAGGTCCTGCAAAAACATCTAATGGTCCAATTAATTTAACACCTAAAAGAACAGGTATATCTATTTTCGACATTTTATAATCTTCATTTCTACTACTTAATGCATATTGGCTATTTGTTTTTGTATACACCAATTCGGGCCGTAAATAAAACCCTGAGAAGTCTAATTTTCCATAAAAACCGATATTGAAACCTGATTTATCAGCACCTTTGTTATCAATTATAGACTCAGTTTCATTTATAAATTCCTTTAATTCTCCATTAGAATTATAACTTAACCCACCTTTAATACCAAAATCATTTTGTGCATTCAACATAAAACTTACTATGAATAATATTGAAACTAATGCAATTCTATTTTTCATAATTTAAATTAAGGGTTAATTGTTATTTAAACGTAGAATACTATTATTTATTTTCTAGAAATTACTTTCTCAACTTTAGTAACAACAGAATTAGCGTCTAAACCATATTTTTCCATAAGTTGTGCTGGAGTTCCACTTTCACCAAAACTATCGTTAACAGCAACAAATTCTTGTGGTGCAGGGTTGTTTTTAGCTAGTAATCTAGAAACACTTTCACCTAAACCTCCAAAAACATTGTGTTCTTCAGCGGTTACAATACAACCAGTTTTTGCCACTGATTTTAAAATTGCTTCTTCGTCTAAAGGCTTAATAGTATGAATATTAATTACTTCTGCTGAAATTCCTTTTTCTTCTAGCACTTCTGATGCTTGCAGTGCTTCCCAAACTAAATGTCCTGTAGCAACAATTGTTACATCATTTCCTTCTGTTAACTGAATAGCTTTACCAATTTCAAATGTTTGATTATCAGGAGTAAATATTGGTACTGCCGGACGCCCAAAACGCAAGTAAACAGGACCTTTGTGGTTAGCAATAGCAATTGTTGCTGCTTTTGTTTGATTGTAGTCACATGTATTAATTACCACCATTCCCGGTAACATTTTCATCAATCCAATATCTTCTAAAATTTGATGCGTAGCTCCATCTTCACCTAAAGTTAAACCTGCGTGTGAAGCGCATATTTTTACATTTTTATGGGAATAAGCAATTGATTGACGAATTTGATCGTACACTCTACCTGTTGAAAAGTTGGCAAATGTTCCAGTAAAAGGAATTTTCCCTCCTATAGTCATACCTGCAGCAATACCCATCATATTAGCTTCCGCAATTCCAATTTGAAAAAATCTTTCAGGATTTTCTTCAATAAATTCATCCATTTTTAATGAACCAATCAAATCAGCACATAAAGCAACAACATTTGGATTTGTTCTCCCTAACTCGGCCAAGCCAGCACCAAAACCAGAACGAGTATCTTTTTTCTCAGTAAAAGTGTATTTTTTCATTTGTTTAAAGTTATTTATTTTAAAACGCACCAAAAATAAGTATAATAAATATTTTGAGCCTATAAATTCATTAATTCTTGATAAATTTTATGAACAGGTAATCCCATTACATTAAAATAGCTGCCTTCAATTTTAGAAACACCTATAAATCCTATCCATTCCTGAATTCCATAGGATCCTGCCTTATCGTACGGTTTGTATTTATCAACATAATATGTAATTTCATTAAGAGATAATTTTTTGAAATATACTTTTGTAATATCAGTAATTATTTTTTGACTTTTGGACGATTTTATACAAACCGATGTTATAACTTGGTGTGAATTTCCAGAAAGTTGTTGAATCATTTCAATTGCTTCATTTCTGTTTTTAGGTTTTTCCAATGCTTTATCTTTGAACCAAACAATAGTGTCAGCAGTGATTATTATGATGTTTTCTGAAATATTATGAAACGCATCTGATTTTAATTTAGCTAAATATTCAGTAATTTCAGAATGCTTTAAATCGCTTGAATACAATTCCTTAACTTCTTTCGTTTCAATTAAAAAATCAACATCAAGTCCTTTTAATAATTCCTGTCTTCGTGGAGAGTTTGAAGCTAATATTATTTTATGATTTTTAAATTTTTCAGAAAGCATAATTATAGTTTAAATGAAAATAAAATAAGTGAATTTATGCCAAAAAACATTATAACTTTAAGTGCAATACTTAATTTTTGGATAGATTTTTTTGATGTTGACTTTAATAATTTCAAGAATATTATAAGCAAGGGTATCAATGAAAAAAACAATAAGTACAAACAAGTAGCTTTAAAATCTTTAGAAAAGTTAATTATAATAAATGATAATATTGCTATTGGAATTAAGCAATTATAAGCTGCTATGGTTAAACTACGTTTAGTTCCTAAAAGTATTGGAATTGTTTTTAGATTTACAATGTAATCACCTTTTACATCTTCTACATCTTTAATTATTTCTCTTGAGAAATTTATGAAAAATGCTATAATTGAAAGTACTAAAACTGTATTCTTTAAAATTAGAGTCTCTTTTGTAGGAACAATATTAATAAAATCAATCAATCCGAGCGTATAAATACTAAAAGCAATTAAAAATGACACAAGTAGGTTGCCAAGTAAAGCTATACCTTTTATTTTTTTTGAATAATAATATAGTAGGGTAGAAGAAGCAATAAAAATAAATGAAAATGGAGGTTGTTGAAGATTCATTGATAACCCAATACCCAAAATAACACCGACAGAATTTATTATAAAATAGAGCGCTTTGGCCTTATTGACTGAAATGTATTTTGTAACAATTAATTTACGTGGTTTATTAATTTTATCAGATTCAATATCAAAAATATCATTAATTATGTATCCTGCGGCGGTTATAAATAATAATGAAGACGTAAATATTGCAAATTGAAGAATAGATAGTTGCCCATGATTTTTAAAGGAAGGAAAGAGTACATATTTTAGCAACAATTGAACATACAAAAGTAAAAGCAAATTTTTCCATCTTATCAATTTAAAAAATGCTATCAAGTTCATTTAATTGAAATTCTTTTTTATCCTAGCTAAATCTCTTTTGTTGTCTCTATCCTTTATAACTTCCCTTTTATCATAGGTTTTTTTACCTTTACAAAGTGCTATTTCAAGTTTTGCCCATCCTTTTTCAGTCAAAAATAATTTTAAAGGAACAATAGTTAATCCAACATTTTGAACTTCTTTGTAGAGTTTCTTAAGTTCGTTTTTATTTAATAAAAGTTTTCGCTCACTTTTTGGTTTATGATTGTATGAATGACCGTATAAATATTCTTCAATAAACATATTTATCACAAACAACTCACCCTTTTCATTAAATTCACAAAAGCTTTCGGTAATACGAGCTTTACTTTCCCTAATAGATTTAATTTCAGTTCCTGTAAGTTGAATACCAGCAATATATCTATCTATTATCTCGTACTCAAAACGAGCTTTTTTATTTTGTATGTTTATTTTCTTTTGCATTGATGCAAATATATAATAAACTGCTATTATTGCTTAATTTTAATAAGAATATCAGTTAAATTATTATTGAATTGCGGACTAAATATGTTAGATTTTTTGAAAACAAACAAAAAACACAGGTTTTAAATAAAAAATCTGTGTTTTGAATAATGCTCTATGAAGTTGTTCTTTATTTGTTTCTAAATACTATTTTATCATCAAAAGCATCTAATAAAATATAACTGGTGGCTGTAACGTTACCTGATAAAATTTCTTTTGATAGCGCGTTTAAAATATCCTTTTGAATCACCCTTTTTACAGGTCTTGCTCCAAATTGAGGATCAAATCCTTTATTAGCTAATGTTTCAACTAAATCTTCGGTATATTCAATGTGAATGTCTTTTTCTTTTAATATTTTTATCAAACCATTCAATTGAATTTTAACTATTTGCTGAATTTCATCTCTATTTAAAGGGGTGAACATTATAATCTCATCAATTCTATTCAAAAACTCTGGACGTATCGTTTGCCTTAATAATCCAACAACTTCCGCCTTAGTAGCTTCTGTAATTTGATCACGTTTAGTCATATCTAATTTTTCAAACTTCTCTTGAATAATATGGGCTCCCATATTTGAAGTCATAATAATAATGGTATTTTTGAAATCAGCAACTCGCCCTTTATTGTCAGTCAGCCTACCTTCATCCAACACTTGCAACAAAATATTAAAGGTATCAGGGTGAGCTTTTTCAATTTCATCCAACAAAATAACTGAATACGGTTTTCTCCTCACAGCTTCAGTTAATTGGCCACCTTCATCATAACCAACATAACCTGGAGGAGCACCAATAAGTCTGCTAACCGCATGACGCTCCTGATATTCACTCATATCAATACGAGTCATTGAATTTTCATCATCAAATAAATATTCGGCCAAGGCCTTTGCCAATTCAGTTTTACCTACTCCCGTAGTACCTAAAAACAGGAAAGAGCCAATAGGCTTTTTATCATCTTGCAATCCAGCTCTTGATCTTCTTACAGCATCAGCTACAGCCTGAATTCCTTCGTTTTGACCAATAACTCGTTTATGTAGTTCATCTTCTAAATATAATAATTTTTCGCGTTCACTCTGTAGCATTTTTGTAACTGGAATACCAGTCCATTTGGCAACAACTTCTGCAATATCATCTCTTGTAACTTCTTCTTTTATCAAAGCAGAATCTTGATTTGCAATCAATTCTTTTTGAAGTTTTTCTAATTTCTCTTGCTCTTGCTTTATTTTACCATAACGAATTTCAGCTACTTTTCCATAATCTCCATCTCGTTCAGCCTGTTCAGCTTCTAATTTATAGTTTTCAATAGCTTCTTTGCTTATTTGAACTGTTTCAACAAGTTCTTTTTCACTTGTCCATTTTGCATTAATATCATTTCTTTCTTCTTTCAAATTAGCAACTTCTTTTTTTAACGATGCTAATTTTTTTTCATCTTTTTCACGTTTAATAGCTTCAATTTCTATTTCTAATTGCATTATTTTTCTGTCCAAAACATCTAATTCTTCAGGTTTTGAATTTATTTCCATCCTTAATTTAGCAGCAGATTCATCCATTAAATCAATGGCTTTATCGGGCAAAAATCTATTTGTAATATATCGTTGAGATAGTTCTACTGCCGCAATAATAGCATCATCCTTTATTTGAACTTTATGATGGTTTTCATATTTTTCTTTAATTCCTCGTAAAATAGAAATAGCACTTTCCGTATCAGGTTCGTCAACAAATACCTTCTGAAATCTGCGTTCCAAAGCTTTATCTTTTTCAAAATATTTTTGATATTCATCTAGAGTGGTAGCGCCTACAGCTCTTAATTCTCCGCGTGCCAAAGCTGGTTTTAAAATATTGGCAGCATCCATTGCTCCTTGACCACCTCCAGCTCCCACTAATGTGTGAATTTCATCGATAAATAGTACAATCTCCCCATTAGAGGAAGTTACTTCTTTAATAACCGATTTTAGGCGTTCTTCAAATTCACCTTTGTATTTTGCACCTGCAATAAGTGCACCCATATCTAACGAATATATTTGTTTATTTTTTAAATTCTCAGGAATGTCACCTTTAACAATTCTATGAGCTAAACCTTCGGCAATGGCCGTTTTACCCGTACCAGGCTCACCAACCAACATTGGATTGTTTTTGGTTCTGCGAGATAATATTTGAAGAATTCTTCTAATTTCTTCATCTCTACCAATAACAGGGTCTAATTTTCCATCTTTTGCCAATTGATTTAAATGCCGTGCATATTTATTTAATGAATTATAGGTATCCTCGGCACTTTGAGAAGTCACTTTACTACCTTTTCTTAATTCCGAAATGGCTTTTTTTAACTCTTTTTCTGAAATCCCCTGATCTTTTAAAATTTGTGAAGTAGTATCTTTTGTTTTTAAAATAGCGAGCAGCAGATGCTCAATAGAAACGTATTCGTCATTCAAATTTTTAGCTTCATTAGCAGCAGTATTTAGCATTTTAGAAGCGTTTTTAGATAGCATAATTTCGCCACCTGAAACTTTTGAATAACTTTCAATGGTTTTATCAATTAAACTTTTGAGTAATTCAAAATTTACTCCTAACTTTTTGATAATAAAAGGAGCAACGTTTTCATCAACTTCAAAAACACCTTTTAGAATATGTGAATTTTCAATTTGTTGATGTTCAAAACTTTGTGCAATTTGCTGTCCCTGCTGAATAGCTTCTTGCGATTTTATAGTAAATTTATTAAAGTTCATAACTAATGTTTTTTCTTTTTGATTATTTTTGGACAATAACCTTACCAATGCATTTTAAAAGACAAAATGTCGCTTAAAGCTCTTGTTTAGTGACTTTTAGTCAGTGTGTAAGGAACTGGAACATAATCGACTTAAGATAATATGAAATTATTTAAAAACATATTAAAAGGGACTGAACCTAAGGAGAAAAAGACATTGCCTTGGATTCCTTTGAATAAAAATGAACAGTTAAAAGAAATAATAGGTTTGTCTAATTCAAAACCTGTTTTAGTTTTCAAGCATAGTACACGATGTGGAATAAGTAGATTTGTTTTAAAAAATTTTGAACTTGCTTATGACATTGATTCAGAAAAAATGGATATATACTATTTAGATTTGTTGAATTATCGTCAAATTTCAAATGATATTGCTGAAAAATTCGACGTTTATCATCAATCTCCTCAAGTTTTAGTTATTGATAAAGGCAACGTAGTTTACCACAATTCTCATCAAGAAATTTCGGTTGAAAACATTAAAAAAGTAATCGGTTAAGATTGCTTTACAATTTATTGTCTGAATTTATAATTACTGATAATTCGTTTAATTTTCTGTTTTAAATTTTCTCCGCTATCATACACCATTTGTTCGTTTGAAGGAAATGGAATAAATTTATTGTTAACAAATCTCTTTTGCTGCTTGTTTAGTGCTCTTTTATCTCCTCTATAATTTGCATATTTATTTTCAAAAATAAATTCACTCGCTAAAGGAAATGATTTTAATAACTGATTGGTTTTAAGGTTATAATATTTAATTTGCCCAACAACTTGAGTAGATTTTGTTTGAGTAACTATGTTTAATCTACATTTTACATTTTTGAAAACATCAATTTTTATACTTTTTCCAGTGCTGTCTTTTACAATTTCACCATTTGCATTTTTCTTGTACTCCCATCCATCTTTTACTCTTTTTTGCTCTAAAACTTCTTTTTCTCTAATATGTTCCGGAGATATATTTATTTCTCTTAAAAAAATCTCTAATTGATAATTATAATCTAAATTATCTTGACGCTTGTTGTGATAAACAGTCCAAAAATTATTTAATCCATAGGTTTCAAAATTCAATAAATCCCTTTTTAATCTCATAGGAATTACTTTGTTAGCTTTGTTGAGCATAGTAACAAATATAAAATCAGTTCCCTTAAAATGAGCTTCTTCCATAAGAGCTTTAACATTTTTAAAGTCTGTATTTATTTTATTTAAATAATTTAAATCATCATAAGCATCTCTAAAATCATATTTATTTACTGAACTATTTAAAACATCTTTAGCTTTAGCGTATAAATAATTAGCTAAGTCATCTTTAGCGCTTAAAATGCTGTTATTGTAGTTATTAAATTGAAATTTAACTTCTTTCCCTGAACTTTGGTTGAATAATGGGAGTAAAGGAATAATTTGTTGTTGTCTGTTGTCTAAATTAATATACAAATTATAGATTTCCTCTAAATGAGTTGAGTTTCCATCAGTTTTAAGAAAATCAATCTTTGCCAAATCTTTTTTTGTAACTTTTTCAAAAGCATCTTCAAGCAGCATAATGTATGGTTGATTGCTTTTTTTAGTTTTATTATTGCGTAAGTTTTTTAATGCAATGTTTATGGCCTCATCATAGTTTCCATAATTTATTGCTTCTTGCGTTTTTTTTACACTACTACAACTTATTATGGTTGCAAAAATAAATAAAAATATAGGTAGTTTTAGTCTCATTCTATTGGATTTCTGGGTTATGTATTGAGGGAATTACAATGATAATGCCAAAATTAAACAAAAAAGGTCTAAGTTTAATTTTAGAGCTTTAAATTTGAGATAATGCTGTTGCTATTTTAATTTTATTTGTGGTATAATTTTTCCTGTACATTTTCCAAAACCAATTCTTGTTTTGCTATTTTCACAGTAACCACGTAAAATAATATTATCGCCATCGTTAAGAAATGTTCTTTCAGTTCCATCATTTAAGGTTATTGGATTTTCGCCATTCCAGCTTAATTCTAATAAAGAGCCTGAAGTTTCTTTGGCTTCACCAGAAATAGTTCCACTTCCAAATAAATCGCCAGCACGCACATTGCAACCATTAATGGTTTGATGCGCAAGCTGTTGAGACATTGTCCAATAAATGTTTTTGAAATTAGATTTACTTATTAAAGTTAAGTCATCATTTTCAGTTTGGATATACGTGTTAAGATTGATGTCATAACTATTTTGAGATTTTTCAGGTGTTAAATAAGGAAGGAGTGCTTCTTGCTTTGGACTTTCGCATCTCCAAGGTTCAAGTGCATCTAATGTAACAATCCATGGTGATATTGTGGAAGCAAAACTTTTACTTAAAAAAGGTCCTAAAGGTTTAGATTCCCATTTTTGAACATCTCTTGTACTCCAATCATTTAGCAATACCATTCCAAAAATATATTCTTCAGCTTCGTTCACAGGTATTGGTTCTCCAAAATGATTAGCAGCAGTTGTTATAAAAGCGGTTTCCACTTCCATATCTAATTTCCTTGAAGCCCCGAGAACAGGAGTTGTTTTTCCTTCCGGTAATGTTTGTCCATATGGCCTGCGAATTGGTGTGCCTGAAACTACTACTGAAGAAGCTCTTTCATTAAAACCTAAAGGCATATGCAACCAATTATTTTTTAAAGGCCCATTTTTAATATTAAATATGCGAGCTACGTTTTGAGCGTGATATTTACTTGAGAAAAAATCGGTAAAATCACCTACATCAATTGGTAGAAGCATTTCAACTTCATTTACATCAAAAATTATGATATCTCTATGCTTTTTATAATCTCTTAATGCGGGATTAGTGTCATCAAATATTTTAGCAATTTTATTTCTTACTAATCGCCAGGTTTTTCTTCCATCAGCAATAAAATCATTTAGAGAGTCTTGCATAAAAATATCATCGGTTAAAGGAATATCTTCAAAATACCCTAATTGATGAAAGGCACTTAAATCGATTGCAAATTCTCCAATTCTTGTGCCTATTGTTATTATATCATCTTTTGTAATAAAAACACCAAAAGGAATATTTTGAATAGGAAAGTCACAGCCCTTTTTGACATTAAGCCACGATTTTCGATTCGGATTATTAGCTGTTATTTTCATAATTATTTTTTTTTGGTTGTTAACATCTTTGTTAAGTATAAATATAGAAGTTTATTGTCAAATGCAAAATGAAATTGCTATTTTTGCACAAATTTTAACTATTTAAATTAAAACATAATGCAACGTGATCAAGTGATTTTTGATTTAATTCAAGACGAAAAAGAAAGACAGCTCAAAGGTTTAGAGTTAATTGCATCTGAAAACTTTGTTAGTGAACAGGTAATGGAAGCAATGGGGTCGGTTTTAACAAATAAGTATGCAGAGGGGTATCCAAACAAACGGTATTATGGCGGTTGTGAAGTAGTAGATATTGTTGAGCAAATTGCAATTGACAGAGCAAAAGAACTTTTTGGAGCTGAATATGTAAATGTACAACCACACTCTGGCTCACAAGCTAATGCAGCGGTTTTTCAAGCAGTGTTAAGCCCTGGAGATAAAATTTTAGGTTTTGATTTATCACATGGAGGACACTTAACCCACGGATCTCCAGTTAACTTTTCAGGAAAATTATATAAACCTTCATTTTATGGAGTAGAAGAAGAAACTGGAGTTTTGAATTATGATAAAATTCAGGAAACTGCTAAAAAAGAACAACCTAAATTAATTATTGCAGGAGCATCGGCATATTCAAGAGATATTGATTTTAAAAAATTTAGAGAAATTGCTGATTCTGTAGGAGCTTTATTACTAGCTGATATTTCTCATCCAGCTGGTTTAATAGCAAAAGGAATTTTGAATGATCCAATTCCTCATTGTCACTTCGTAACTACAACTACTCATAAAACATTGCGTGGACCTCGTGGAGGTATTATAATGATTGGTAAGGATTTTGAGAATCCTTTTGGATTAAAATTAAAAAGTGGAAAATTGAAGAAGATGTCTACTTTAATTAATTCATCAGTGTTTCCTGGAAACCAAGGAGGACCTTTAGAGCACGTTATTGCAGCTAAGGCCGTTGCTTTTGGAGAAGCACTAACAGATGAGTTTTTACACTACCAAATACAGGTAAAAAAGAATGCAGCCGCAATGGCAGAAGCTATGGTTGCAAAAGGATATAAAATTATTTCTGGAGGAACAGATAATCACTGTATGCTTATCGATTTAAGAAATAAAAATATTAGTGGTAAAGATGCTGAAAACGCTCTTACAAAAGCTGATATTACTGTGAATAAAAATATGGTTCCTTTTGATGATAAATCTCCATTTGTAACTTCCGGTATTAGAGTAGGAACTGCAGCAGTAACCACTCGTGGTTTAGTAGAGAGTGATATGGAAAAAATTGCAGATTTAATTGATGAGGTAATTTTAAACTTTCAAAACGAGGAAGTTTTGGAAAGTATTGCTGAAAAAGTCAATATAATGATGCATCATAAACCATTGTTTAAAATGTAACAACGAAATAAACAATTAAAAATCCTGCTAATAGCAGGATTTTTGTTTTTATATACTTTCTTATTTTTATTTATACTTCGTATGTCAAAATAATAAAATTTTAGATTAGGGGAGGTTTAAATATCATAATTATTTTAAGGCAACGCAAAGAATTCTTATATCTATATCAAAGATGAGGGATTGATATTTCTTTTGTAATTCCCAAATTTTTAATGTTTTGGCTCTTAGTATCGAAATTATTAAGAAAACTACATTTACACCAGCTACTTCATTTAATTCAAGGAATTAATCAATTTAAGAATTCTATAAACATTTTAATGGTTAATCCAAGAATAACAATTTTTTTGTCAACTGAAAAATTTCACTTATTTGGATATCGAAAAAAAGTGTATGAGGTAGGGAAGTAGTTATTTACTAAAAGAGATCGAAAAATTACTTCATTAAATTAATTTTCATCCTCCAGAGCTCTTTCCATAAGCTTATCATTGAAGTTTTTAGTTCCTTTTGCTCCAAGTTTTTTTATTTTCTCCACTTTTCTGATAAGATTTCCAGTTCCTGTTAATTTTTTCATAGAGGTGTCATAAGAACCTTGCACTGTTTTTAATTGATTTCCAACTTTAATTAAATCATTGGTTAAATTTACAAACTGATCATAAAGCCTGCCCGCCTGTATCGCAATTTCAATAGCATTTTTTTGTTGTTTTTCATTATTCCACATACTATCAATAGTTCGCAGTGTAGCTAAAAGCGTTGTAGGGGTAACAATAACAATATTTTTTTCAAAAGCTTTGTTGTATAATTGATTGTCATTATTTAATGCAACCGCAAATGCAGGCTCAATAGGAATAAATAATAGTACAAAATCAGGAGATTCAATTTGATATATATCTTGGTAATTTTTTTCACTTAATTGCTCAATATGACGTTTTAATGAACCTACGTGTTCTTTTATGAGATGTTCCTTTTCGACATCACTATCAGCATTTATATATTTTTCGTAGGCAGATAACGACACCTTTGAGTCAATAATCATTTTTTTATTATCGGGTAAATGTATGACTACATCTGGCAAAATTCTTTTACCATCATCAGCTACAAAACTTTGCTGCACAAAGTATTCACTATCTTTTTGAAGCCCCGATTTTTCTAAAACACGCTCCAATACCAATTCACCCCAATTTCCTTGAATTTTGCTGTCGCCTTTAAGTGCTTTTGTTAAATTAATAGTTTCCTTACTCATTTGCATATTAAGTTCTTTTAAACCAAATATTTGCTGACGTAAAGCAGCATGATAATCAATACTTTCTTTATGAGTATCTTCAACTTTTTTCTCAAAAGTTTGAATTTTTTCTTGCAATGGGTTCAGGATACTTTTTAAATTTTCTTTATTTTGTTCGGTGAATTTTGTTGATTTTTCTTCTAAAATTTTATTAGCTAATAGTTCAAAGTCTTTGGTGAATTTTTCTTGTAATTTTTCGACTTCTTGCTTGTTTTCAAGCAACTTTTCTTTCAAATTTTTTAATTCAGTTACCTTTTGCGCATGCTTCAAATCAATTTCATGTTTCTCATTGTTTAATAAAGATTTTTCTTCATTTAACTTATTGATAATGTTAATTTTGGAGTCTTTTTCTTCAAGTAGAAGTTTATTTTCAAATATTAATTCAGAAGTTGCTTTTTCTAACTTATTTTTTGTGAAGAGCTTGCCAATAACACCACCAATAACAAAAGATATTACGACAAGTATGATTATTAATATATATTGTTCCATAAGTAACTTTATTCAAATTTTTTGAAGAAACTATAATTTTGATAAATTTAGCTTTATTTCATGAATTTCATGATAAATTATTTCAATTTTAAATAAACTTTTTTTTGATTTGAAGTTTAGACACTTTAACTTGTTTAATTAAACGTACATTTGCAGCTTAAAATAAAAAGCATGTCAGCATTTAAAAATTTAGGGGTACATAAAGAATATATCAAAGCAATTAAGGAGCTTGGAATTAACAATCCAACCGAAATACAAGAAGCTACTATTCCGGCTTTATTAAATTCAAAAATAGATTTAATAGGTTTGGCACAAACAGGAACAGGTAAAACAGCTGCTTTTGGGTTACCAATTCTTCATAAAATTGATGTAAATTCAAACAACGTTCAAGCTTTAATATTAGCGCCAACAAGAGAGTTAGTGCAACAAATAAAAAAACAACTATTTAAATTCACTAAATATGTTCCATCTAAAATATTTGTTGAAGGTGTTTACGGTGGTGAAAAAATTGATAGGCAAATAAATGAATTAAAACGTACTACGCATATTATAGTTGCTACACCCGGACGTTTGATTGATTTAATTGAAAGAGGAGAAGTTGATATAAAAAACATTAATACATTGGTTTTAGATGAAGCTGATGAAATGTTTAGCATGGGTTTTAAACAATATTTGAATAGAATTTTAAAATACACTAGTGGAAAAAGGAATACATGGTTGTTTTCAGCAACAATGCCCGATGAAATTAAAAGAATAATTAAAACATATATGTCTGCCGATGCTGTGAGAATTGAGGTGAATAAAAACGCTTTGGTTAATGCTAATATTACGCATCAATTTGTAAAAACTAGCATTAAAGAAAAAGTAAACGTGCTAATTAATTTATTAGAAAGAAAATCTAACCAACGTGGAATTATTTTTTGCAGAACAAAAGCAGGAACACAAAATTTAACCAAAATTTTGAAAGAGGAAGGTTTTTCAGTAGATGCTTTACAAGGCGATATGCAACAAAAGGAACGTGATAAAGTTATGCGTGCTTTTAAAAATGAAAGTTTACAAGTGTTAGTTTCCACCGATGTTTCCGCAAGGGGAATTGATGTTCATAATTTAGGTTTTATTATTCATCATCAATTACCTGAAAAATTAGAATATTATACGCACAGAAGCGGACGAACAGCCAGAGCGGGTAAAACAGGCTATTCAATTGCGTTAATTTTACCGAATGAATTAAACCGAATTCAGGAAATTCAAAAAGAACTAGGAATAAAATTTGTTGAAATAAACTTGTAACCAAGTATTTTTTGACACTGGATGAGGTTCTAAATGCATTGTCTATAACAAACTTAAATATGCTTAGTAATTATTTTAAACAATAGTTTTTGAGTGTTTTACTAAATATTTTTTTGGAAAAAGCTACTGATTTTTAAATAATTCTATCTTTTTAAAAAATCAAATGTTATATTTGCATAAATAATAAAGCATAGTTAGGTATTTAAAATATTACTTAGGCTTTCTAAAACATACTATATAATTTAATTGAATGGCAAAATCACAACAAACCTTTAACAAATTAGAAAAAGAAAAAAAACGTCTCAAAAAACGCGAAGAAAAGAGAAAGAAAAAAGAAGCTCGAAAAGGTCAGGCTCAAGCTAATGAGTTTGTTTATGTTGATCATTTTGGGAATTTAACCGATACACCTCCAGATCCGTCTCAAAAAATTGAAATTGAAGCTGAAAGTATTGAAATTGGAATTCCTAAAAAGGCTGAGATGGAAGAAGTTGATCCTGTTAGAAAAGGAAAAGTATCTTTTTATGATTCTTCAAAAGGTTTTGGTTTTATTATTGATACTGAAACTCAAGAAAAATACTTTACCCACGTAAGTGGAATTATAGATGAAATTACTGAAAATGATAAAGTATCTTTTGAACTTGAGAAAGGGATGAAAGGAATGAATGCTATAAAAGTTACCTTGATAAAATAATAAATAGTACTACATAAAATTGCAAGAAGCCTTTCTATTAAATGAAAGGCTTTTTTTATATTTAAATATTACATATACAATATATTCAGTGTTAATTTTTTCTAATGTATAGGTGTTGTATAGGTGATTTCTCTTTTTTTTTTAATTATAACATTTTGTATAGTTTTTATAACAAACGTGTTTATGAGATTTTTTCTAAAAATATGTAATATTGCCATTAATTAATGCAATTTTAACTATCAACCATTATTATTAATACTATTAAAAATCAAACTTATTTATGAAATTTCATTCTTATACCTTATTGAAATTATTTATTTCAATAACTATTAGTATTTGCTCATCTACTATCATAGCTCAGGTTACCCAGGTGGGTAGCGCTAGTTATACAAACAATTTTCCGGGTGTAGATTCTGCAGGTAGAAATGGGTATCCGTCAGGAACACCGCAATTAAGTGGTAATGCGGTTGGAAAACCTGTTCCAACAAACGATTGGTGGTCTAAACTTGTTTTAGAAAACCATGCCGACAATTTATTCAACTACCCAATGACTATGAAAACAACTAATGAAGGGTTGATTGTTACTTATATTCCGTGGGGAGTTATTGGTGATTCGTCACCGATTGTTGTAGGTTTATCAGGTTTAAATGCTTCAAAAACTACTGTGTCAGATTATTCAGATTGGACAGTAACTATGAACTGGAAAGATGATTCGCATGAATTGCAAGCTACTTCAGGTATTGGAATGCCTTTTATTTATTTTACAAAAGAAAGTGATGATATTTTAGAAATAAAAGTAAACGGCGGTACGGCAACTATTTCTGGTGAATTATTGATAGTTGAAAATGCAAGTCATGATGCTGATTTTGTAGTATATGCACCTACAGGAAGTACCTGGACTAATAATGGTTCTGTATATACTTCAACACTAAATGGAAAGGATTTTTGGTCAATGGCTATGCTACCTCAATCCAATAGCAATGTTAATTCAGTAGCTCAAGAATACCAAAAATACGCTTATGTATTCCCTACCAATACTACTACAAGTTGGTCGTATAATGAAAGTAGCGGAGTTGTGCAAACAGATTTTACTGTTGCCACTGAAATAAAGGAAGGTACAGAATCTGACATGTTATTGGGGTTATTACCTCACCAATGGGATAATTTAGCTTCAACTTCGACAACACCAACTGGATATAGTTATAGTGGAGTAAGAGGTGAGATTAAAACTCTTGAAGGGAATACTTTTTCTGTTGAAAACACTTTTAAGGGAATATTACCTACAATGCCATATTTGGCCAATTATAGTGCAGGATTTAGTCCATCAGATTTAGATTCTAAAATAGTTCAACTTGAAAATGATGGATTGTCTACCTGGACAGATTCGTATAATGAAGGTCAGGTAATGAATCGTTTAATTCAAACTGCCAGAATTGCCGACCAAACCGGCAATATTGAAGCCAGAGATAAAATGATTGCGACTGTAAAAGAACGATTAGAGGATTGGTTAACTTATCAATCGGGTGAAGTTGCTTTTTTATTTTATTATAATAGTGATTGGTCTGCAATGCTTGGTTATCCGGCAGGGCATGGTCAGGATAGTAATATTAATGACCACCATTTTCATTGGGGATATTTTATCCATGCTGCTGCCTTTATGGAACAATTTGAACCAGGCTGGGTAAATGATTGGGGAGATATGATTAATTTATTAGTGCGTGACGCAGCTTCTTCAAACAGAAACGACGATACGTTTCCTTTTTTAAGAAATTTTAGTCCTTATGCAGGTCATTGTTGGGCAAATGGTTTTGCTTCATTTCCTCAAGGTAATGATCAGGAATCAACTTCTGAAAGTATGCAGTTCAACTCTTCATTAATACATTGGGGAACAATAACAGGCAACGATGAAATTCGTGACTTAGGTATTTATCTATATACTACAGAACAAACAGCTGTTGAAGAGTATTGGTTTGATATGAATGAACGAAATTTTAAAAATGATCAACAGTATAGTTTAGTATCTAGAGTGTGGGGTAATTCTTATGACAATGGTACTTTTTGGACTTCTGATATTACCGCATCTTATGGTATTGAATTATATCCAATGCACGGTGGTTCTTTATACTTAGGGCAAAATACTTCATATGTTCAAAAAATATGGGATGAATTAAAAACAAATACTGAGATTTTAAGCACAACCAGTACCAATCCAAATTTATGGCACGATACTATTTGGAAATACCTTTCGTTTTTAGATCCTGAAAAAGCGATTGAATTATACAATTCATATCCAACTAGAATTATGAAATTTGGAGTTTCAGATGCACAAACCTATCATTGGATTCACGCTATGAATGCGATGGGACAAATAAAAGCTACTATAACAGCTGATTACCCAATTGCAGCTGCTTTTGAAAAAAATGGAGAAATAACCTATGTAGCTCATAATTATTCAAATAGTGCCATTACAGTTACTTTTTCTGATGGTTATGAACTTGATGTACCAGCTAATGAGATGGCTACAAGTAAAGATGCAAGTGTGTCTGGTACAATTACCTCCGATTTTAATCAGGCTTATACCAATGGAAGTGTAAATCTTGAGGTAACAACAGCTGGAAGTGGAGTAACAAAAGTTGAGTTTTTTGATGACACAACATTTTTAGGAGAAGATACATCAGCTCCATATGAAATGAAAGCCTCTAATTTAGGATTGGGTATGCACGGAATGTATGCCAAAGTATATGCTGGTACTAATTTTAATGTTACCAATATTGTTGAAGTTCAAGTAGGAGAGCAAGTTCCTTATTCAGGAACAGCCATTGCAATTCCAGGAATAATTGAAGCAGGACATTATGATAAATTTGAAGGTGGTGTTGGGCAAGGTATTTCGTATGTTGATGTTTCTCAAATTAATGAAGGTGATTTTAGAACAGATGAATATGTTGATGCGGCTACAATTACTAATGAAGGTGCGACTATTGGATGGATATCTGCTGGTGAATGGCTTGAATACACCATAGATGTACAAACAGCAGGTAATTATGATTTAACATTTAGATATGCTTCAGGAAATTCAAATGGTGGTGGTCCATTTCATTTTGAAGTTAATGGAACAAAGATAAGTCCTGATATTTCTGTAAATTCTACAAGTACTACAGATTGGGATGTTTTTGCTACAAAAACAGTTAATAATATTGAATTAAATAAAGGTAAACAGGTTTTAAGATTGGCATTTGACAATGGTGAATTAAATTTGGGTAAAATGACTTTCTCGTATGGTAGTGCTTTAAGTTATAATCCGCCTGTTGCCAATGCAGGTGAAAATGTTGTAGTGGTATTACCAGCTTCAACGGCTACTTTAGATGGTTCACTAAGTACTGATGTTGATACTCCAACACTTACTTATAACTGGGAGCAAGTTTACGGTCCTTCAACAATTACTTTTTCAGATAATACAGTTGTTTCACCTAGTATTTCAAATTTAGAAGAAGGTATTTATAAATGTGAATTAACCGTAAGTGATGGCGTATATTCTTCATCAGATGAAGTATTAATAATTGTTTCAGCAACAGGTAATTCAAATCCTACAGTGGCAATAACATCACCAGGTAATAATGTCTCTTTTAAAGAATATACGGATATTACTATAACTGCTTCAGCAAATGATTTAGATGGAACAGTAGCTTTAGTAGAGTTTTATGATGGAGCAACTAAAATAGGCGAAGATACTACTGAACCTTATAATTTTATTTGGTCAGGAGCTAGTTTAGGAACTCATGAGTTAACGGCTAAAGCTATAGATAATAATAGTGCTGAAGGTATTTCTCAAATAGTAAATATTTCCATTGAAGAAGTGAAATCTTGTACAGAAACAAATTCTGAAGCAATTGAAGGATCTTTTTCTGTAGGGTATAAAAGTACGTTTGAAACAGTTGGATCAGATGTTACTGTTACATTTGAATTATTGGATACTGATAAAACAGGTGTTATTGCCTATATGTTTAACAATACCGGAGGTAATTTTTCAGAATCACCAATGGATCACGTTTCAGGAAATATTTTCTCAAAAACTTTGAGTGGTTTAACTAACGGAACAACATTATCAATTGCCTGTAAATTTGCTTTCGCAGGTGGATTAGCAGTTACAAAATATATAGATTACGTGGTTGGAACCGATTGTAGTGGTGGACCTTCTGATGACGATGGAGATGGTGTTGTAAATGTAAATGACTTATGTCCGAATACTCCTTCTGGAGAAACTGTTGATGCCAATGGTTGTTCAAATGGTCAATTAGATGATGATAATGATGGCGTGCAAAACAGTGATGATGTTTGTGTAAACACACCTTCAGGTGAAACTGTAAATTCTGAAGGTTGTTCAGATTCTCAATTAGACGATGATAATGATGGTGTTATGAATAATGTTGATGCTTGTCCGAATACTCCTTCTGGAGAAACTGTTGATGCCAATGGTTGTTCAAATGGTCAATTAGATGATGATAGTGATGGTGTGCAAAATAGTGATGATGTTTGTGCAAATACACCTTCTGGCGAATCTGTAAATGCTGATGGTTGTTCAGGTTCTCAATTAGATGATGATAATGATGGAGTTATGAATAATGTTGATTTATGTCCAAATACTCCAAATGGTAAAACTGTTGGTACTAATGGTTGTTGGAACGGTGAATTAGATGATGATGGCGATGGTGTTATGAATGATATAGATCAATGTCCGAATACTGTGGCTGGCTCCAATGTAGATGCCTTGGGTTGTTTTACAATTTCGTCTAATAATTTTGCAATTGAGACAGTAGGTGAAACCTGTACTGATAAAGCCAACGGTCAAATTATTATTGTTTCTCAAGATACTTCTCTAAATTATACTACAACAATTAATAGTATTTCTTATAATTTTAGTAATGATTTAGTGATAGAAAATTTACCTGATGGAAACTACGAATTTTGTATTTCTGTTGTTGACACAAACTTTGAGCAGTGTTATAACATTGCTATTGAAGCTGGTGCAACTGTATCAGGAAAAGCAAGTACAATATTAAATAGTACTTCAATAGAAATTACAGAAGGAACAGCACCTTATACTATTTTTCAAAATGGAAAAGAGATTTTCGAAACAAACTCACCTTTATTTGCTATTGACGTAAAACATGGAGATTTGGTTGAAGTTAAAACGGCTGTTGACTGTGAAGGTGTTTACTCAAAAGCAATAGATTTAATTGAAAACATTGTTGCTTATCCAAATCCAACCAAAGGTAATTTTGAAATTGCATTTCCAATTTCTCAAAATGAAGTAATAATTGAATTGTACAATATGCATTCGCAATTGATTTCACTAAAAACGTACCCGCTACGTTTGGGAAAAGTTGAACTAAATATTAATAATTACCCTTCAGGAATATACATTGCCAAAATACAATTAGATAAACCAGTAATTTTAAAAATTATAAAAGAGTAATATCATGAAAAAAATTATATATATAGCAGTAATCAGTAGTTTTATTTGGTCATGTGGAGGCAGTGGAGGAGATGAACCTACTTCACCAGAAAACCAAGCGCCATCAATACCTAGTTTGGTTTACCCAACTGATAATTTATTATGTATTGACAATGTTTTATCGTTACAGTGGGATGCTTCAACAGATGATGATGACAATGTTGGTTGGTATATAATATCGTATGAAATTCAGGTTGCTACAGATAATCAATTTTCTCAAATTGTGCATACATCAACCAGTACATCAACAACAGAAATAATTACACTTGAAAAGGGTATAGCTTATTATTGGAGAGTAAAAGCTATTGATTCTGAGAATTTAGAAAGTGAATATTCTTCAACATTTCATTTTTACACTGAAGGCGACGGAAGTATAAATCATATTCCTTTTTCACCAGAATTGGTAAGCCCTGAATTAGGTGATTTAGTACAAACAGTTTCAGCTACTTTGCAGTGGGATGCAAGTGATGTTGATGTTAATGATGTTTTAATGTATGATGTATACTATGGTACAGATAAAGAGAGTTTGTCAGTGAAATCATCGAATCAAACAACAAAAGTATTTGAAACGACAAACCTTGACCCATCATCAACGTATTATTGGAAAGTAGTAGTTAAAGACGGAAATGGAGGCGAAACTGTAGGTCAAGTTTGGCAATTTTCAACAGATTAATTTATACAATTACCTAAAATAAAAAAGCGTAAAATGGATTTTGCGCTTTTTTATTTTTAGTGAGTACAATTGTATTACGTTAAAATATTCTCAATTTTCTCAATTTCATCTGTTGAAAACTCGGTGTTATCAATAGCTTTTAAGCTATCTAAAATTTGTTCAGTCCTACTTGCTCCAATTAAAACAGATGTAATTCTATCGTCTCTTAAAATCCAGGAAATAGCCATTTGTGCCAAACTTTGATTTCTGGTTAAAGCAATCTCATTAAGTTTTTTAATTTGAGGTAATTTTTCTAATACTTGGTTTTTATTTAAAAACGGACTGTCTTTTACTGCTCTAGATTCCTTAGGTAAACCATTCATGTATTTGTTGGTTAGCAATCCTTGCGCTAATGGTGAAAAACATATAGAACCAACACCTGAATTTTGAAGTAAATCAAGCAATCCATTTTCTACCCATCTATCAAACATATTATAATTTGGTTGATGTATTAGGCAAGGTGTCCCTAATTTATTTAAAATTTTAAAAGCCTCTTCGGCTTCTTTAGGCTTATAATTAGAAATGCCTACGTACAAAGCCTTTCCCTGTCTCACCATTAAATCTAAGGTTCCCATTGTTTCTTCTAAAGGGGTGCTGTAATCTGGTCTATGATGGTAAAAAATATCTACATAGTCTAAACCCATCCGTTTTAGACTTTGGTCTAAACTAGCAACTAAATATTTTTTAGAGCCCAAATCTCCATAAGGACCATTCCACATACCATACCCTGCCTTTGTTGAAATAATAAGTTCATCTCGATACGCTTTAAAATCTTTCTTTAGAATTTTTCCGAAATTATTTTCTGCTGAACCAGAAGGCGGTCCATAGTTATTGGCTAAATCAAAATGAGTAATTCCATTATCAAACGCGCATTTCAATAAATTTCTAGCATTTTTAAAATCGTCATTATGACCAAAGTTATGCCATAAACCAAGTGAAATTTCGGGTAACAATAAACCGCTATCACCAGTTCTTCTAAAATTCATTTTTTCGTAACGTGAAGGATTTGCTTCGTACTTTTTTTTACTCATATCTTATCATAATGCTTCTTTTAAAAGTGTAATTGGGTGTTTACTTCCTCTATTTGTCCCATCTTTAATTTGATGTCTGCAACTTGTCCCTGATGCTGAAATTTCAACTTCAGCTGGAATGTTTATAACTTTTGGAAACAATGAATTTTCACCAATTTGCATAGAAATATTATAGTGTTCCTTTTCATATCCAAATGAACCTGCCATTCCACAGCACCCTGTATTCATAATTGTAGGTTGATAGTTCTTAGGTATATTAAGCATAGTAAACGTAGCCTCCGAATTACTTAATGATTTTTGATGACAATGCACATGAATTTTTATGTTTTTTGAAATGGAAGAGAAGTTTGATGCAGTAACTATTCCTTTGTCAAACTCTGTTTTAATAAATTCTTCAAATGTAAAAGTGTTTTTTGAAATATTTTTTGCTGAAATTTTATCATCGGCTAAACGTATGTACTCATCTCTAAACCCTAAAATTGCAGAAGGTTCAATACCTATAAGTGGACTTGATTCAGAAATCAAGGTTTTAAATATATCAATGTTTTTATCAATAACAACTTTTGCTTTGTCTA
>ERZ1048686.1043-NODE-1043-length-23201-cov-6.068219_pt1 | contig 23201 bp, 24 predicted proteins | sample MGYA00383099_ERZ1048686 | MGnify/ENA primary metagenome ERZ1048686 (study PRJEB29581, sample SAMEA5548369) | metagenome | biome: marine; feature: coastal; material: water | depth 25 m | study: Short-term variability in the microbial, nano- and picoplankton... | reverse complement strand
AGGCTGTTGAGCTCAACTCCTTTGAGCCCTCCTGCAAGCGCGACTTTAACCGTGGGTTGTCGCACATCGACGGTAAGTTGCGTGTCTAGCTGACCCTCATGCAGGGTGCCACGTAGGTATTCAAGGTCACTGATGCCGTCTACGACTCGCAGCAGCAGCTGAGCATTAGTGACCGTTTGTCCTGCGCTGATGAGGCTGCCTGCACTGATTGTCAATTGCATGTCGAGGTCCTTCAGAGGGCCGACAGGCAAAGGCATAGGAGGAGGTGCAGGTGATGCGGGAGAGTTGCCAGGTGTCGTCGGCGTTGAGGGGGCGGCAGAATCATCAGCTGCGCCATCGCCCTGATTAGCCGGTTGAAGCCGGTCGAGGTCTAGGCGCTCGCTGCGAAAATCCAAATCAATTTGGGGGCTGGCGGCGACATTATAGTTAAGGTCCGCGTCTATGACGCCTCCGGGTGAATTGACGTTTAAATCTAAGTCTGCGGAGAGCGGTGATAGTTTTGCGGTGCCTGATAGTTCTGTTTTAACTGGCGCACTTAGCGCCCCGATTATTTCCGTGCTAAATCCATCGAGGGTTACTTGATCAAAAGTGCTGGGGACCCGCACGGCCCCGTCAAATCGAATTTCAATGGGTTGGGATTGTGGGTCAGCGGCTACGGCCAACGCGCCGTTCAAACCGATGGGTTGGCCCGCCATGTTCAGTCCCTGAGCCACAAGCTCAGTGATAGTTAGCTGTGTTTGAAGGGCACCGGTATTGTCCAAAATTTGAACGTCTGCGCCGCTGAGGTGCACGTCACCGACCTCATCAGAGCCGCTCAATATGGCGAGAACGGACAGGCCGATGTCAACTTCCTGCGCGGTTACAACCAGTCGTGACCCGTCGTCAGCTTGCGGTGGTAAATCAATAGTCGTGTTGCCGAGATTAATTTTTAACTCAGGAAACAACCCGAGATCAACGTTGCCCTCAACCACGAGTTCACCTGCCGTGGCTTCCTTAAATTGTTGCTGTGCGAGGTTTATAACGGCTTGTTCATCGATAAACATGGGTAGCAAAACTAACCCCACGGCGACCAGTGCTATCAACGCACCTACTACAAAAAGAAAAACTAGCATGACATGAGCTCCCCGGTTATTTCGCCCAGCATAACAAAGGTTTTGAGAAGTTAGTCACGTTCTACGAAACGCGATTGAAAACGTCGCTCCACGTGGCGATTCAAAATGCGTTCGCGCTCTTGATGGATCAGCGGATCAGACTTCAGTTCCCACAGCACATCTCGGGCTCTTCGGTGACTGGCTTCTAAATTCACGATGGGTTCGGGGTAATCAACAGGATGCAAAACGTGTTCGAGTGGCGAGCGCAACCACGGTTGATGTACCAAGGGTGTCGGAAGCTCAGCAATCTCGGGAACCCACTGTCGTATGAAGGAAGCGGTCGGATCGTGTTCGAGACTCTGTTTCACCGGGTTATAAATTCGTATGGTGTTGATGCCGGTCACTCCGGCTTGCATTTGCATCTGGGGGTAATGGATACCCGGCTCAAAATCGAGAAAAAGGGAGCCCAGCCAAGTCACTCCCAATCGCCAATCCTGCCAGAGATGATGGGTTAGGAAGCTCACGAGCATGGCTCTAGCCCGAAAGTGTAAGTAGCCGGTGGCTTCAAGGCAGCGCATACAGGCATCCACATAAGGAAAGCCAGTGCGACCGTCACACCAAGCCTGCACTAGGTTTTCGCTTTGGTCTCGGGGGAAGTTCAAGAATCCCCGATTGATGCTCTCAAACTCCATGGTGCATTCGCTTTCAAATTTCTGAATGAAGTGGCAGTGCCAATGCAGACGTGATTCGAAGGCGCTCAGCGGTCGTGCCCATCCCCCTTGAGATTGACGCTGTTTTAAAGCGTGTTGTACTTGGCGAATCGACAAATTGCCCCAGGCCAGATGAGGTGATAACCGTGAGCAATGTTGGCGACTGCCTTCGGGTTTTGAGATGTGTCGCTGATAGCCACCTGCTCGATGGGACAAAAAATCTTCGAGGGTTAGGTGTGCTTGCTGTTCGCCCCCGGGTTGAAAGCTTGGGTGCTGGGGTAACCAGCTATCTAGCCGTTGGCAAAGCGCGCCTTTTATACTTTCAGGTAGGTCGCTGTGCAGCGCATTGAGCTGGGCGGGCTTAATTGTTTCAGTCGGGGCTGTCATCAATTTACCCCAGCGGCGGTTCCAGCCTTTGCGATTTTTACGCCTGCGCTGTACGCCATTCGTTGGAAATTCCTGCCAGGCTATTCCTTCCGCGTCAGCCCAAGTCGTCATTTTGCGATCTCTGGCAAAGGTGACTTCGAGGCCAGTTTCCTCGTAGCTGAATAAGTGGGTAATGCGCTTTGCTTGATGAATTGCTGCAAAGAGTGCGACTGGGTCGCCCTCGAGCACCCAAATTTTCGCGGCATGGGGTTGCAATTGACGATTCAGGTCAGCGAGAGATTGGGCAATAAAGTGCCAGTGCCGCCGCCGGTAATGCGGGTTTTTCAGTAACGCGGGCTCAACCACGTAAACGAGTAAAACCGGTAGTCCCAGTGCGACGGCTGCAGAGAGTGGCGCATGGTCTGCTAGGCGAAGATCACGCTTGAACCAAACAACGGAGACACTCAAGAGTCGCGGCCTGATCCCAGCAATGGGTTATCCACGGTCTGACCTGACTTGGCGTCTAGGATCTCCAGCCGTCCTTTACGCAGGGCTGACAATAATAGGTGGTAGCCATCGCGATCGAATAGGCGCTGACAGCCTTTTTTGAGTTCCCGCGTGGCTTCAGCACGCGTTGCAAAAGTGCCCAAATAGGCCCAGTGATGCACCAAATGGTATTGGGCTTTTGGTTGTTGGGGTAGGGGGCTGACGTTGCGCTCTAGCAAAGCCAAGGCACCGGGAAAAGGCCATGCGGCGATGCGATCTCGGTCTAGCGCCGAAAGCAGCCGGGCATTGTGCTCCTCAGCCGATTCTACACCTGCGCAAGCGCCGTCACAGCGCCCCAATTGGTATTGGAAGCAGGGTCCGCGACCTCGGTCCATACCCATACATCGTAAGCAAAGGCCATGATCTCTGGCGTGACGCTGCAGCGTTGATTCAATGTGACGCTTATTTTGGTACAACCCGTAACTGTCGACAGCCCGGTCTGATTCGAGCAAAAAATCCGCCGCAGACGGCTGTAAAAATCCTTGTTCAGAATGTTTCAGATGAAGAGTCCAAAGCTTTTTCACGCGACGCTGGCGACGGTTATACAAGGGAGTTTCTGCTTTGATCGCGGCGTTCTCCGCCAGCAAAGCCCCCACTTCTCCAGCTGTTGGAGAACAATCAATATGGGTGACTTGCCCCATAATGCGCTGGTGTCGGCCGGCCTTCCGACCCTCTTGATAATGGGCATTGATTCGCGACTTGATATCGATACTTTTGCCGATATACAAAAGCGCCTCGTCGGCGCCAAAGAATCGATAGACGCCACTGTAGGAGGGCAAGACGTCAAGGGTCTCACCCGCAGCGGTGAAGCGCACATTTTCAAGCTCGGGCAACATGGTCGCTATGATCACCGTTTAAGCGTTAAAACACCGGGCTCGTCCAGCTTTTGTAGGGATCGCTTGCTAGCGCTGCTGACAGCCCTGATGAATTTTGGCGTTGTGGGCTGATGCTGATCAGGGGCGGTCCATGCCAAGGCCACAGTCTGAACAGCGGGTTCAGTGTGTTTCCCATAAATAGCGCTGGACAAATAGCGAACGGCGGCGGGCTGAAACGGCCGCGCTGTCGTAGGGTTTATCAGACACACTAGTACGGGGCCGTATTGTGAAAATCACGTTGAAGGAACTAAAAAAGCAGACCGAGCATATTGAACAACTCGTTGTAGAGTCGGTTGATCTCAGCCTGTACATCGCCCACGCACGAATTAACGGGGAAGAGCGGGTTATTGCAGAGGATGAACGCAAAATATTGAAGCGCCATAATTTGCTGGAGATGAAGCGGGTCCTCAAGACCGTTGCGGGGTGTGAGATCCTGCTGCGTCAGCGAAGCGCCTATGATGAAATGGTGGGTCACAGCCACCCAGCCGCAGCCAATACGCTGGAAATTTCCTTGGGTGATGCACCACTCCCCGAATGGTTAAACTGAAACGGAGGGAGCTCTAGCTGCTCAAGTCGTCCTCATCAATCGAATGGCCCCAAGCCCGTTTAGCCTGCAGGTAACGCAGGTTGTGGTCATCGACACCGGTGACGTGTTTGACGCGCGCTATATTGGTCAGTCCACTAGCAACAAGGTCTTCGACTTTTTTGGGATTGTTGGTCAGCAAACGCAGCGGTCGACCACGGCCGAAATACTTCAGCAGCGTGGCGGCGTCGCTGAAGTCACGGGAGTCGTCGGGCAGTCCCAGTGACCGGTTGGCCTGATAAGTGTCCTCGCCCTCGTCTTGCAAAAGGTAGGTAGCGGCCTTCGCCCAAAGCCCAATGCCACGGCCCTCATGACCGGCCATGTAGATGAGATAGCCGCCGCCGGGCTCCTCCGCCAAGCGATCGATCGCGGCCTCCAGTTGGGGCCCACACTCGCAGCGCCTTGAGCCAAAAACATCCCCTGTCAGGCAGTTGGAATGCACCCTGACAAGGGGTGACTCGGAGGTTTCGGCATCTCCAATGACCAGAACGCTGTTGACCGCCATGCTCGAGGCGAGTTGAGAAAACAAATGCTGTCCGCCCTGTTCTCTGAGCGTGGATGCCAGTCCCTCGACCTCGGACAATTCGGTGCTACGCACGGTAGCGTACCAATCGGCCATGGGCTGTTTCTCACCGCGCGCGAGGGGTAGGGGCACGGGCCCCAACAGGTTTAAGCTGCGCTGCCCGGGGGGGGAGGCACCTACTGAGTCGATTTGACGACCCTCCTCATCGATTCTGACGAGTTTATTGCGGGCGATCAGCTTTTTGCGGACATCGGGATTTATGTAAGTAAACATCAGATTCGTGGTTGCTGTTGGGTGATGCAGTGTATCCCACCACCCATAGCAAAAATAACCCGTGCGTCAACTATTCGTATATCGCGCTCGGGCCAAGCTTCTGCGAGCTGTTCGCACGCAAGACCGTCATGGGGGTCAGAAAATGCCGGCACGATTACCGCTCCGTTAAGTACGTAGTGATTGATGTAGCTGTAATCCACCCAGCCAAAGCGATCCTCGAGTGTTTTGGGCGCCACAATATCGGTGTACGTCAGGTTAGCTTGCTCTAGCACCTCACGATGCAACTCGTAGCGTTCACAGTCGGGGTGACTGCCATCTTGCTGGCGGTGCAAAAGGACTGAGCCAGACTCGTTGAAGCAGGCCACAATATCGACATGGCCTCGGGTCCCGTGGGCCGCATAATCCCGCCATAACCCATGGGGTAGCCAGACAGCGCGATCGGTGCCCAACAGTTTGTGCACCTCATCTTCAACCTGCAGCCGGGTCCAGTCGGGGTTGCGACCAGGGTCCAGCTGGACCGTATCGGTGAGCAATACCACGCCATCACCATTTACATGAAGTCCCCCACCTTCATTGGTGAGTTGCGATGAAATGCTCTCAATATCCAGTAAATCAGCGATGTGAGCTGCAATTTTCGCGTCCTCACCCCAAGCAAAAGCGGTGTTGTCGCCCCAGCCATTGAAGCGCCAATCCACAGCTTTCAACGCATTATCTGCCACTACAAAAGTTGGGCCTGTATCTCGCAGCCAGGCATCCGCAATGGGAAATTGATGCAGCGTAACCGCCGAACTCAATAGACGCCTCGCGGTGGGTAACTGTTCCGGATGGCACAACATGTTGACCGGCTCATGGTCAACGATGACATTGGCGACGTTGGCCCAAGCCCGCCATACGTCGTCGTCTGTGGCATGGGCTTCCGGGTAGGCGCCAGCGGGAAAGGCCATCCAAGTGGCGCTGTGAGGTGCCCATTCTGGCGGCATGAGGCAGGTCATGACCTTAGTCCGGGGATGCCTCCGTGGAGTCCCATCCCAGAAGGCTGGCGTGGATTTTTCAGCGCCTCAGTGAGTGCGCTGTAGGTATCTGGCCGGCGTGTTCCAAAGAAGGGAAAGAGCGTTAGCCAGTCTTCTCGTAGCCCTAGATCAATATCAGCAACCAGAACGGCCTCTTCATCTTTTGGGGCTTGCGCTAACACGCGCCCCAAGGGGTCGACGATGAAGCTGGAGCCGTAAAATTCTAGTGTGCCTTCTGATCCAAAGCGATTGGGTATGACAATAAACAATCCGTTAGCGATAGCGTGGCCAACGACAACCTGTCGCAGTAAAGGCTCGGTATCGAAGCTTGGGTAATCGGGTTCTGAACCAATAGCGGTGGGGTAGCACAGTAATTCAGCACCGCCTAGGGCATAGCAGCGCGGCACTTCGGGAAACCACTCGTCCCAGCAGGTGGGCAGGCCGACAGCCATGTCGCCACTGTCTAGGGAAAGTGAATGCACGGGGTAGGGGTTTTCAGCGGGGCCCGGCGTAAAATAGTGGTCTTCGTAGTACCCCGTGGTTACCGGGATATGTAGCTTTCTGGTCTGGGCAACGATCTCTCCCGAGGTGTCCACAACCATAGCCGTGTTAAAGCCACGATGGTCCGCCGCGTCGGTGTGCTCAAAGATCGAACAATGCACCATTACATCATTGTCTCGAGCCAACTGCGCGGCAAACTGGTGCGTTGGCCCGCCCTGTAATACCTCGGCGGTGCTATTAGCTGGCCCCGAGGGCAGTGTGTCTGCTGGATAGCGCGATAACGTGAGTTCCGGCAGAAAAACAATCGCCGCGCCGGCACTCGCGGCGGTGGCGACACCGTGACTCAATGCTTCCCGATGGCGCTGCGGATCTTCCTGCCAGCGGCATTGAACCAAGCCTATGCAAACTTCTCTGTGGTTTCTGTGAGGAAGGGGGCAGGGGCTAGGCAGCTGCGGTTTACGGATGAGTTTCACAAATTTCTCCCAACATTCTTGGCGAGCCCGATAACCTTTGAATAGGTAATGCTTGCGCTCAAATGGCAGCGCACCCAGAGGGGCCCTAGGTTGCACCTACTATCCTATGTTATGTGGGGAGTACTTGGGAGCTACCCGAACGGGTTACCCCTAACCATGTTCCCCCGCAGCGGTGAGGGGGTTCCGCGTCGATATGATGGCGCCTGCTTGAGAGGCCCGGCATAAAGCACGGGCCACCCCAAAACTGCTCGCTCGATATCGGCGCGATCAGTGGCCTCTAGGGGGCCATCGGAAACTCGGCAAGGACCAAACGTGCTGCACTGTCGATGGTGGTCTGGTCTTTGACCATTTCGCCCTTCATTTTGGATTGAGTGACGCTGCGCCAGACCGAGCGATTTTTTACGGGATCAACCATATCGATAATGAAAGTGCCTTGGGTGTAGTCCGTGACTTTTACGTCTGTACTGCTCATGCAGTTGTAGCAGTTGTACATGGCGTAGCGATTGTATCGGCTGTAACCCACACCCATGCCATAGCTGGGTGATGACGTGGTTCGAACGTCTTGTTTTTCGACGGTATTGAGGTGCCAGCTAATTAACAAATCAGCATCTGTCGCACTGTCCACTAAGTTATAACCCTTACCCTCCAGAGCGTTACCCAGCGCTTCTTTGATGCGGTCTTTCTGGAAGTCGGTCATCTGCATGGGGTTACTGCCGGTGACGCCGCCACTGAGGGCATAAAAGCCGATATTTTTATCCTGAGAGAAGTCATGCTCGACATCGAAGTCGACCGAAGGCTTGGGTGGAGCAGATGCACAGGCGGCCAGCAGTGCCAAAAGTAAGCTGACGACGGTAATTGAGCGTGTTCGTGACATGGTGATTCTCCTCAAAACGAGGGTAAAGTGTAGCAGAGAGATCAGCTCTGAGTAGGTGGTGTTAATACAGATTCTGAACAGGATGCTGCCAGGTGTTGCAGCGCGGTTATGTGTTCTCGGGGCGTATCGCGCAGCAGTATCAGCACGGTTTTACGTTTAGCAGACCATTGGCGGTAGTGCTCGGGTAACACTGGGGCAAGCTGAGTTTCTAGGTTTTCGATAGGCGGTAACAGCTGCCGTTCTCGTTGATTTAAGTCTGCAAGCCAAATCTGTACGCCAGTAGCGAAATATTTAACCACGACGGTCTCTAACGTTCGAGCAGACGTTGATGATCTGCCGTTAGGGCAAAGTGGTCCCGCGGCAGCCCGCGATTCTAGCAGCTGGGTAGCCTGTTGCAGCGAGCGAGCTTGGGTGACTGCGGCGAGTAGCAATGCCCCACCATCACCCGCGCGGAGATGGTAAAGCCGCTGCTCTAGTTGGTCAGCTTGGAACTGAAAGTTGCCCGCCAGCCACTGTGTCGTGGCGTGCTCGAACCAGTGCAGGGCATCCAAAACATCCCCCCCCACGGCTGATGGATATTGATCCAGCCCGCGGGGGAGCTGCCAAAACTGGCGGTACTCGGGTCCTGCCAGCACCGCATTGAAAATGCGATGCGGCAGATATCGGGTTTTTGTAGCGATGGCAGCCGTTAACGCGTCGACCAAGCGGGTTTCTGATTGGAGCTCGAGTGTTTTGACGCAAGCCGGTGCCATTGCCAAGAACTCTAGGTCCAAAAGCAGCTTTTGTGATGGCGCGGCATTTCGCCCTAAGCTGCTGTTGCGACGCCCAATGTTGACCTGCAGCGCACAGTCCGAGAGTGCTAAAAAGTCGAGCAGTTTGAGCTGGCTTGCGGGAATATCCAGAAGCGGTATGTCGGCATCTTGAATTCTCGGCGGGATCAAAACCGAAGCGTCATCTGGCACCGCAGTCGCCAGCGTTCTTGCCAGACGCTGGCGATAATCCTGCAGTTGATCAGGCCCTTGTGCCGGGGGAGAGCACCCGACGATGAAGCCGATTAGCCATCCGACGGTCAGTACTCTCCGACAGCCTCTCCACAGCTCGACCAAGCAACGCTGCTTTACAGCACTTTCCTTGAACATTTCTGGCGTCACTGTGGGCCGTTAATTCGGTCAGGCGTCAGCTTGAAGTGCCTCGCTGGCGCGCTGTCGCCATGCATGAAGATCTGTCATATCGTCTCGGGGCTCTGTTTTCGCCGCCCATTTGGCGAACGTCAAAACAGCGAGTAGGTCTATGTCGGCAAAAGACAGTTGCTGCCCTGCAATAAAAGGACGGTGACTGAGTTCGCTATTGATCATTTCTAGACCCGTCATCAATCGATCTTTGCCCCTTTCGGCTAGTGCCGGTATCTGTTCAAAATTTTGTGGGCCTGGCAGGGCACGACCTGCATAAGCCGGATGACCATTGCGGAAGGCCTCGGCACAAGCCATGAACAAGGTGTTAAAAATGCGATGATTCCAATTGAGAATGAACGCGCGTTCTGATGGCGTTGTCCCCAATAGCGGACGCTCGGGGTGTATTGCCTCGAGATAGTGTGCAATGGCGATAACTTCGGTAAGGCGGGTGCCATCGTCAAGAACTAGGGTCGGTAAGGTGGCTTCAGGAACAATGTCGGTATAGCCCTTATCTAGCTGGGCGGCCTTTGCCATGTCAATTTGTACGGTATCAACAGTGATGCCCTTGTAATCAATGAACATTTTAAGTCGAGCGGGGTTGGGTGCTGAGTCGAAGGTATAAAGCTTCATTGAGAAGAGTCCTTGGGGTTGGTGGGGGCGCTTAATCTAGCAAATTCAAAGCCCGGTCGTCGCCTTTGAGTTTTATGCGGGGTCACAAGTGGTTATACTCCGCGCCTCAATGATCGGTGGCGTTCCCACAGGAGATACCTAACATGCGTCTACTTGCCCTTTTTATCGTTCTGCTACCCGCAATTGCCGTGGCGGCCGACCTGTCCAAATCTCAGCGTGCCGAAATTGAGGCCCGCATTCAGCCCTTCAGCCATGCTTGTGTTGCTGGGGACGAGAGCTGCGGGAGTGGCGCTGTAGAATCTTCGGTGGCAGTCGCTCGATCCGGTGAAGAGGTCTATAACGGCGCGTGTATGGCTTGTCACTCTACGGGAGCCGCAGGAGCACCCATGGTGGGCGATGCCGGAGCATGGGCAACTCGCATGGAGAAAGGCATGGATGCGCTCTACGCCAGCGGTGTCAATGGCGTCGCAGGCACAGGAATGATCGCCAGAGGTGGTTGCAGCAACTGCTCCGATGACGAGATTTACGCCGCCGTTGACTACATGGTCAATAACAGCCAGTAGCGTCAAGGCTGTAGTCTCGACCGATAGCCCATAGCCTCGAGTAACACGACCTCACTCAGTGCAGACTCCTGTGCGAGGTCGGCCACGGTGCGGGCTATCCTCAGTGTTTTGTGAATTCCGCGTCCCGAAAAGCGCAGCCGGTCACAGGCCTCCTCAAACCAACGCCGAACCGGCGACTCCATAGGACAGACCTTCAGTAACTGGGTGTTGCTGAGATCAGCGTTGAGGCATTTCTGGCGTTTGCGCTGTCTTTTTCTCGCTAAATTTAAGGTACTCAGGCGCCCTAGAGCATCAGGTTTCGCGGCATCGCAATGCAAAAGCTTGGCGGCGGGCTGCCGTTCTAAGCAAACGTGTAGGTCGATGCGGTCTAAAAGGGGGCCGGAGATACGCCCTTGATAACGATCGACAGCATCGGGTTTACACCGGCAATTTTCGTTTTCAATGCCTGCGAAACCGCAGGGGCAGGGGTTCATGGCAGCCACTAACTGAAACCGCGCCGGGTAGTGGTAAGTTCCTTTTGCTCTGCTGAGTGAAATGCGCCCGGATTCCAGGGGTTGTCGAAGAAGGTCTAATACTTGACTGCGAAACTCGGCCAGTTCGTCCAAAAACAAAACACCGCCGTGAGCGAGGGATACCTCTCCTGGTGTGGCACTGGCGCCACCACCGATCAGCCCTGCGGCGGTTGTATTGTGGTGAGGTGCCCTGAAGGGGCGTTCCACAGAGGGCTCGAGCCCTAGCAGATCTCTGATGAGTGACAGCTCCAGTTCGTCGCTGGGACTCAGCGCCTCTAGAAGTGGCGGTAAGCTAGCCGCGAGCAGCGTTTTGCCCGCGCCGGGTGGTCCGATCATAAGTAAGTGGTGACCGCCCGCTGCGGCAATCTCTAAGGCACGTTTGGCAACCTCTTGACCGGTGATCTGCGGCGTCTCGGTGTGCTGCAGAGTTGATGACGGGTTGGTTTTGACGGTGACGACCCCGAGCCTTTTAGACTTGAGTAAGCCGCAGACACTTAACAGGTCGCTGGCGCCGGTAACCTGACTAGCCGGTACCTTGGCCATTTTCTCTGCCTGTTCATCGGGCACAATGACAGCGTGGCGGGCTAACGTCGCGGCATGCACCGCAGCGAGTAGGCCTCGGCAGTGCCGCAGAGACCCGTCGAGCCCCAGCTCGCCGAAAAACTCACGATTCGCTACGGCGCTGCCAGCTAGTTGTTCCGAGGCCACTAAAATTGCTAGAGCAATGGGGAGGTCAAAGCGGCCGCCACTTTTTGGTAATTCCGCCGGCGCCAAACTTACTGTAATCCTACGGTCTGGCCATTTGAAGTGCGAACAAATAAGGGCACTGCGAACCCTTTCCCGAGATTCTCTGACTGAACTCTCGGGTAAACCAACGATCGAAAAAGCGGGTAGGCCGTTGCTCAGATGGGCTTCAACAGCGACAAGTGGCGCGTTGAGTCCGATCCCAGCTCGAGATAAGACGGTGGCGTGGCCCATAAATCATCCTTGATTTGAGCGGCTGCAAACAGTCCTTGCTGCAGCGTGACTTTGCGCGCGGGGAGGTGAGCGGGGTGCGTGCTCTCAGCGCTGACGGTCTATGGGCTATTACGTCCCTGTTCAAGTGCGTCGAGCTGCTGGGTAAGGGTCTCAAGCTTGCTTTCGAGTTCTTCGATGCGCTGCCGGGTTCTTTGCAGGACGGCTGCTTGGGCATCGAATTCAGACCGCGGGACGACATCAAGTTTTGATAATGCTGATTGCGCTAATAACTTAGCGTTCTTATCGAGCTGTTCGATCACTGGATTGTCACGGCCCAACAGTCGCTCAAACAAATCAGCGGGTGAGCGACGCTGGCCGCCCTCCGTGTCATCGGTGTTTTTGTCATCGTTGTGCATGGCCAATTGAGCCCCCGTATTCTCAGTGATCGCCAATGTAACTCAGGATTGTGCATTCCCCCACATCGTAAACAGCCTATTTCGCCCATTGGCGGGGCAGCGCTGCACTGCGATGGTGCACTTTTGATCTTCAATTTTGCGCTCATTATGTTCCTCGGAAATTATAAGCCATTGAATCAGCGAGATTTAATGTTTTTGGTACAGCACTCGCAAAGGCAGAGAACACAGCTGGTGCACCACCATGAAATTGGGCACTGGGAAAACTTTCACTGATAAGGAGTTGCCATGCCATTTCGTTCAACTGCGGTCACCACGTCGCTCGTCGGCATCAATGAAGGGAGGTTTGCATGAAGTTAATCACTGCGATCATCAAGCCTTTTAAGCTAGACGATGTTCGGGAAGCCCTTTCTCACATTGGAATTCAGGGCATCACGGTTACCGAAGTGAAGGGCTTCGGACGCCAGAAGGGCCACACCGAGCTGTACCGAGGCGCGGAGTACGTTGTCGACTTCCTGCCCAAGGTCAAGATTGAGGCCGCCGTCACAACCGAGCAGACCGACGCGGTAATTGAGGCGATTACCACGGCCTCACATACCGGGAAGATCGGTGACGGGAAGATTTTTGTGACCGCTATCGATCAAATCATCCGCATTCGCACCGGCGAGACCGGCGAAGCCGCCATTTAACCCATCGGGAACAGGAATTAATCATGGAGAACGAAATTTTTCAGTTGCAGTACGCGCTGGACACCTTTTATTTCTTGGTGTGTGGCGCTTTGGTGATGTGGATGGCGGCAGGTTTCGCCATGCTCGAAGCTGGACTTGTCAGGGGCAAAAACACCGTCGAGATACTGACTAAGAACGTTGCATTGTTCGCGGTCGCTTGCACCATGTATATGGTGTGCGGCTACGCGGTCATGTACGGCGGGGATTATTTGCTCAGTGGAATAACGGGGAACGGTGTCAGCGGTGCTGAAGAGCCGGCATCCTACGCACCGTCGGCTGACTTCTTCTTTCAAGTTGTGTTTGTCGCTACGGCTATGTCCATTGTCTCAGGTGCGGTTGCAGAGCGCATGAAGCTGTTTTCATTCCTGGCTTTTGCCGTAGTGATGACGGGCGTCATTTATCCTTTGGAGGGCAGCTGGACTTGGGGTGGTAATCCGGTATTCGGTGCGTACACCTTGGGAGACCTCGGATTTCTGGACTTTGCCGGATCGGGTATCGTGCACATGGCGGGAGCTGCCGCTGCTTTGGCAGGGGTGATTCTCGTGGGGCCCCGCAAGGGCAAATATGGAGCCAACGGAGAGGTCAATGCATTCCCGGGCGCCAACCTGCCACTGGCAACCCTCGGCACCTTTATCTTGTGGTTAGGCTGGTTTGGCTTTAATGGCGGCTCCGTGCTGGCAACGGCATCTGTTGACGCAGCTAACTCGGTTGCAGTCGTGTTTATGAACACCAACGCGGCGGCGGCAGGTGGCTGTCTAGCGGCACTGGTCACGGCTAAGTTAATGTTTGGGAAAGCCGATCTGACGATGGCACTCAACGGCTGTCTTGCGGGATTAGTGGCGATAACAGCGGGTCCTGACACCCCCTCGGCGCTGCAAGCTACGCTCTTTGGTGGCTTGGGCGGTGTGCTCGTAGTCTTCTCTATTATCACCCTCGACAAACTTAAGATCGATGATCCTGTGGGTGCCATCTCGGTGCACGGCGTTGTTGGCTTGCTGGGTCTGCTGCTGGTGCCCGTAACCAATGATGGGGCAGCATTTTCGGGTCAAATCATAGGTGCCCTGACTATCTTTGGCTGGGTGTTTGCCGCCTCATTGATCACTTTTGGAATTATCAAAGCGGTTCTGGGTCTACGCGTCTCTGAGGAGGAAGAGTACGAAGGTTCAGATATTGCGGAATGTGGTATGGAAGCCTATCCGGAGTTCACCTCAGCCCGTTGATACCTCACAACGGGTGGATGTTTGGGGCCCATCGGGCCCCTTTTTTGTGGATTGTGCCCCGGAAAAAAGAGCGGAATGCGCTCTCGGCATTGCCAAATTCCACGAGCCGATCATAATGTGGGGACAGGCAACCTAAAGGTAGTAGGCATTCATGAAACTCGTTACCGCGATTATTAAACCATTCAAGATGGACGACGTACGTGCAGCACTTTCCGATGTGGGTGTTCAAGGCGTGACGGTGACTGAAGTCAAAGGGTTTGGACGCCAGCGCGGCCACACCGAGCTTTATCGTGGTGCTGAATACGTTGTTGATTTTTTACCCAAGCTCAAGCTCGAAGTCGCTTGCGCAGGTGATCAGGTCGACGGTGTTGTCGAGGCCATCATTTCTGCTGCAGGTACAGGTAAAATCGGCGACGGTAAGATATTTGTCTCAGAACTCGATCAGGTGATTCGCATTCGCACGGGAGAGACAGGCACCGAAGCCATTTAATCTCTGTGTGTTACGAATCGGTCGCTGTTTGCAAGCGCTGCAGCAGGTTCGGTAGCTCTGTTAGGCACGAGATAATGTGATCAGCATACTCGCTACTGAGGCCCTCTTGAGTGAACCAGACTGAGCGAATACCCGCTCGATACGCTCCAATGACATCGTGATCGTGGCTGTCACCAATATGAATCAAGGCGCTGGCTTTGCCGCCAACACGTTGTAAGGCATGGTTAAAAAGTGCGGGCTCGGGTTTGGCGGCGCCTACTTCTTCTGCTTTCAGGGCAAAATCGAAGAATCTACCCAGTGGCGTTTTTGTCACATCCGCATTGCCGTTGGTCAGAGCCCCCAGGGTGTAGTCCCGTGACAGCTCCTCCAGAAGAGGCTCTGATTCCGGATAAAGTGCCACGTCATGACGCCGGGCAATGAAGGCTGCAAAAGCCTCTTCGGCCGCCCATTGGGCCTCCGCTGGTGCAATACCCGATTCCTCCAGTGATTGCTGTAGCACAGCCTGCCTAAACGCACTTATCTGGTGAGCCAGTTGAGGATTTTTGGCAAGCACGTGCTGGCGTACGCGTTTGAGATCCTCTGACCCCAAAGCTTCCAATACCTGCGGATAGTGGGCTTTAAGCCACGAATTCTGTGCGGCTTCAGCTTTGATGAGCGCGGGCCGCACATCCCAGAGCGTGTCGTCTAAGTCAAAGGTAATAACTTTAATCATGGTTTGTTTTTGCGTCGGGCTCGGGGGTGTGCAGCGTCGTAAACCTTGGATAAATGCTGAAAGTCCAGGTGGGTATAAATTTGTGTCGTGCTGATATCAGAGTGCCCTAGTAACTCCTGTACCGCCCTTAAATCACCGCTGGACTCTAGCATGTGACTGGCGAATGAGTGTCGCAGCATGTGGGGGTGGAGTTTTCCTGGAAGTGCGCTAAATCGAGCCATACGTTGGAGTCGCAGCTGAACACTGCGCGGGCTAATACGTTGGCCTCGAGTGGAGACAAATAATGGTGAGGTGTGCTGAACCTCCTCGTTGCCCAAGGGGCGAAGAGACAGCCAGTGTTTTATGGCCTTAAGGGCGGGCGCTCCTACAGGTAAGGTTCGAGTTTTACGGCCTTTGCCTGTGACGGTCATGATCCGCTCATTGAAATCCACGTCGTTTATGTTGGCGGATACCAACTCGGAGAGTCGTAATCCTGAGGAATATAAAAGTTCTGCTATCGCCAGATCTCTAAAGTCGAGAGTGGTTTCCGGTCGCCATTGAAAAAGATGGTTCACGCTATCTGCGTCCAAAGTCTTTGGCAGATTACGACGCTGTTTAGGCGCTTGAATACCTAGCGCGGGGTTGCCGATGGAGGGGTTGCGCTCTGAGTGAAAGCGATACAAGGCCCGCACTGAGGAGAGCGCTCGCTGAATGCTGGTCGCTGCAAGGCCTTGCCGATGTAATTGTGCGACCCAACCTCTGACATCCGCGTCTCTCACAGCCGCAATATCTTGGGTATCTCTTGAGGCACAAAAGCTGATAAATCGTCGGATGTCTCGCCCATAACCCTCGAGGGTATGCGGAGATACCTGTCGGATGTCGCGTTGATAAACGAGAAAAACATCGCAGGCGGTGGTTAAGGCGTCACTCACGTGAGGGATTTTTGCTTTATCCAAGGTAGGTGCAGGATGATTTGTGCCAAATGCTCCAAGAACAGCGTGCCCACGCTGCTGTCATACCGGTGGACATCACTTGAACCCACACCAATGGCACCAATTAAAGATTCGTTGATGTGCAGTGGTGCAATGGCGGCTGAACCCTCAGTAGCGCAACCGGGGAACATGGCAGACATCTCATCAGCACGAAAAACACCGCAATAAGCACGCTGACGGCGTAGTAAAGTCTCAATGGTGGTTTGACGATCTGTTTCGCAGGCGACGACATCGCCTAAACTCTCTGCGGCGGGACTCAGCCAGACATGGGACGCATACTCCACGCCAAAGAAATCCGTTAACCCGGCTTCTATGGTGGCTCCAAGGTCGGTCACGTTGGACGATTGCAGAACCGCTAATATCATTCGCTGTGAAGCTTCAAGTATGGCTTCACTGGTTTCCGCATTGTGCGTCAGCTCGGCGAGATGGCTGCGCATTGCGATATTGCGCTCCCGAAGTACCGTGACCTGTCTTTCAACAAGCGAAACTGATCCCGCGCCGCCATGAGGAATTTCTAGGGCTTCCAACAGCTCTTTGCGATCCTCAAAAAAATCTGGATGGCGCATAAGAAATGACTCAACGTCATCAGCACTGACAGATTCTTGTGGCAATTCTGCGGAAGATTTGGAAATAGTTTCACCCGTCATGGAAATCCTGTCTCTGCGCCGCTGTTAGCGGTTGTGTAGATTAATGGTGCCCTCGAATACCGAGGCTGTGGGCCCGCTCAGCCAGGCAGCAGTGTCATCGCCTTCCCACACTACTGAGAGCTTACCGCCGGGCAGGTGCACTGTCACGGCGTTGTTAAGCAGGCTTTTACGAATACCGTGAACAACTGCAGCGCAGGCACCGGTGCCGCAGGCAAGGGTTTCGCCTGCGCCGCGCTCAAACACTCGCAGCTTTATTTCGTCTTTAGAGACCACCTGCATAAAACCCACATTCACGCGGTTGGTGAATTGGGGGTGCTTCTCAATAGCGGCGCCTAGGCTGGCCACCGGCGCTTTGTGAATATCCTCAACCGTCACAACGGCATGTGGGTTGCCCATGGACAGGACCCCTAGCTTCACGCTTTCCCCCAGTACAGTCACTGTGTACTCGAGTTGCTCCTGTTCGGCGGTAAAGGGCACGGCCTTGGGTGAAAATATGGGGGTGCCCATTTCAGCGCTTATCCGGCCATCCGGGCTTGTTTCCAGTTGCATAAGACCGTTGGGTGTTTGCACGGATAGCTGGGATTTCCCAGACAAGCGCTGCTCTTTTACAAACCGAGCAAAACATCGAGCGCCATTGCCGCACTGTCCAGCCTCAGAGCCATCGGCATTAAAAATGTGATATCGAAAATCAGCATCCGGGCTATCGGGAGGGGCGACAATGAGTACCTGATCGCAGCCAATCCCCCGCTGGCGATTGGCAAGACGACGAATTTGAGCGGAAGAAAGCTGCAGATTTTGCCGCAGGTTGTCGATAACAACGAAGTCATTGCCAGCGCCATGCATCTTTGTAAAACGGACTTTCATGTCTTGGCCTCGGGAAGCAGGTGCTCATCGGCCCAAAGCGTTTCAAGCGCTTCACGCTCCCGGATAAGGTGCGCCTTGCCGCCGTCCACCATGACTTCAGCGGAGCGCGGTCGCGTATTGTAATTAGAGGCCATAACAAAGCCATAAGCCCCGGCGCTCATTACAGCGAGCAGGTCACCCTGAGCGAGTGAAAGGGTCCGGTCTTTCCCAAGGAAATCTCCTGTCTCGCAAACTGGGCCCACAACATCCCAGCGTTGTTTATCGCGGCCATTCTCAATAACCGGAACGATATCCTGAGACGCGCCATAAAGAGCGGGCCTCAGTAAATCATTCATAGCGGCATCCACGAGCGCAAAGTTCTTGTGGGGGGTCGGCTTCAAATACATCACCTCGGTCAATAAGACGCCGGCTTGTGCAACGATGGAGCGTCCGGGCTCAAGAATTAAAGTGAGGTTATGGTCTGCCAGCGCCTCTGTTAGGGCGGCCACGTAATCGCTAATTTTGGGGACATTCTCAGACCCGTACTGAATGCCTAGTCCCCCACCTAGGTCAATGTGTTGAAGCGTAATACCTTCAGATTGCAGGGTTTCGACCAGTTGAATCAAGTGTCCTGTGGCTTCGGTAAATGGGGCAATATCCAGTATTTGGCTGCCAATATGGCAATCAATGCCAATGGGGGTAATACCGGGCAAAGCAGTGGCCTTTCGGTAGAGTCGCAGGGCGCTATCGAGCTCGACACCGAATTTATTATCTTTGAGCCCGGTTGCAATGTAGGGGTGTGTTTGGGCATCTACGTCTGGGTTTACGCGAAGGGATATGGGGGCTGTGAGGCTGCTGGCTTGAGCAACCTCTGACAGCATATCGAGCTCCGCCTCTGACTCGACATTAAAACAATGAATGCCCACTTCAAGAGCCCGCTTCATGGCTGCCGGTGTCTTGCAAACTCCAGAAAATACCACTTTTGCTGGGTCACCCCCGGCCGCAATGACGCGCTCTAACTCGCCCAGAGAGACAATATCAAAGCCCGCGCCCAGCTGGGATAACAGGCGCAAAATTGCAAGGTTCGAGTTGGCCTTAACGGCGTAGCAAATAAGATGGTCATGGCCTGCGAGTGCTGCCTGATAGGCAAGATAGGCGTGTTCGATAGCCTCGCGGGAGTAGACATACAGCGGCGTTCCGAACTGACGCGCCAATTCGTCTAATGCGACCTTCTCGCACAAAAGCGTCTGCTCGTGTCGCTCAAAGCCTTTCACTTTGCAGACTCAGCCGCCGGCGGATTGGGCTCGGCGGGTCGCAGCGGCCCAATTTGGCCGCAGCCGACGAGCAAACTGAGCAGCAAGGTGGCAAGAATTAACATTTTCATGATGGTTTTACTCCAAAGGCCCTTATTATATCAGTGAGGGCAGCCTGCTGTTGGCCAAGGGGACCCTATGACGGTGTTACTGGCCTGTGGGGCCCGCTCAGCCCAAAACCCGAGGAGAGACAATGACCAGCACGATTTACTTTGACCGAATCGACGAGACCTTTGACTGCGTCGAAACCCGACTCGAAGCGCTTCCAGAGGATCCTGATTTGTCGGTTGCCGAAGGCGTCATTAACGCACGATTTGCCAATGGCGTGGTCTTTGTTTTTAGTCGACAACCCCCCACTGAGCAGCTGTGGCTTGCGACTCCGGGCGGCGGATTTCATTACGTTTGGGATGACGCGCTTGGTGACTGGCGGGACACTAAAACTGCAGACGCCTTTAGAGAGTTTCTCCCCAAGCAACTTCGTGAACACGCAAAGGTCGAATTTTCTTGGGATTAAAGGCGTGTTATCCCTAGCCCCGTTTAGTTTGTTTATGGGATTCGTTGCCCAGACCTAGTCATTATCAGCAGATACCGCTCGGCCAATGTGGGTGGAGAGCTTGTCACCTTGTGGCGGGGTTAGTGAGTGGTCCTCCACATTGCCTTAGCGTGATGCTAAAAGCTTTAATGCACTGGCGGCAGCGGCGGCCACCTGCCTAGGGCTGGTCCCGCCTATGTGATCTCGAGCGGCAACGGAGCCTTCAAGGGTGAGGACATCAAAAACATCGTTGTCTATGTCGTTGTAGAAGCCCCGTAGCGTGCTCAATGAAAGATCCTCAAGGCGGCAGGACTCAGAAACGCAATGGGCCACGGCATTGCCCACCACTTCATGCGCATCGCGAAAAGTGACTCCGCGCCGCACAAGGTAGTCGGCAAGGTCGGTGGCAGTGGCAAAGCCCTCCAATGCTGCGTTGCGCATATTCTCTTGGTTAGGGGTCAGCGCAGGCACCATGTCTGCAAACGCACGTAAACAATCGTGTAGCGTTTGTACCGTATCAAAAAGAGGCTCTTTATCTTCCTGATTGTCTTTATTGTAAGCGAGAGGTTGGGACTTCATTAGGGTGAGCAGGGCCATGAGGTGGCCATTAATCCGCCCGGTTTTACCTCGCACGAGTTCCGGCACATCAGGATTCTTCTTTTGCGGCATGATGGAAGAGCCGGTGCAAAAACGGTCTGGAATGGTGATAAAGGCGAATTGGGCCGATGTCCAAAGTACGAGCTCTTCCGACATGCGTGACAGATGTGTGGTTATTAGAGCGGCAGCTGCCGTAAATTCGATGGCGAAGTCTCGGTCTGAAACAGAGTCCAGAGAGTTGCGGGTGGGAGATTCGAACCCCAAAGCATCGGAAGTCATCATTCGGTCGATTGGGAAAGTAGTGCCTGCCAGTGCAGCAGCCCCGAGGGGGCACTGATTTAAGCGCGCCTGACAATCTTGGAGCCGACCAAAGTCACGGTCCAGCATTTCATACCATGCCATCAGGTGATGCCCAAAAGTAATCGGCTGTGCAACTTGAAGGTGGGTAAATCCCGGCATGACGGTGCCCGAATGCTCAGCCGCAAGTTCAACAATTCCCTGCTGCAAGCGGGTCAGTTGTTGGGTGACTGCATCAATCGACTCGCGCAGCCATAGCCTAATATCAGTGGCAACCTGATCATTGCGTGAACGGCCTGTATGCAACTTTTTGCCGGTGGCGCCGATAATTTCAGTAAGTCGAGCTTCGATGTTCATATGAACGTCTTCCCGATCAACCCGCCACTCGAAGCTCCCCAAGGCTATTTCTTCAGAAATTTGGGCCAGGCCCGCTTCAATTTCCGCAAGATCGGCAGGGGACAATATATTCTGGGCACACAGCATTTTGGCGTGTGCCAGAGATCCACGGATATCTTGCGACGCTAATCGTCGATCAAAGGCCTCAGAGGCCGTAAAGCGTTGCACAAAGGCATCGGTGGGTTCTGCGAAGCGTCCACCCCACAGTTTGCTGGTTGTCGCTTCGGAATTTTTGGATTGACTCATGTGCAGTCCTGAAATGCAGCCCCCTTTGAGTTGGGGTAATGGCCTGATGGGCGAGCCCCAGTATAGCATTGTGGCGCTATGGATCAGCGCAAGCCGTGGTAAGCTGGAACCTCTTATTGAGGAGTATCTCGTGTCCAAGCTCGTTATTGCCACCCGAGAGAGCCCGTTGGCGCTCTGGCAGGCCAACTATGTCGCAGATCGACTGCGCGCACTGTATCCGGATCTCACGGTAGAACTGTTGGGTATGACCTCTCGCGGAGATCAATTACTCGATAAACCTCTCTACAAAGTCGGCGGGAAAGGGCTGTTCGTTAAGGAGTTAGAAACAGCACTGCTCGATGGCCGCGCAGATATCGCAGTGCACTCAATGAAAGACGTACCCATGTCGCTGCCTCCCGGCCTTACGCTGGGCGTTATCTGCGAGCGTGAAGATCCGAGAGATGCCCTTGTTGGTATATCGGCTCTATCTGAGCTTGATGAGGGTGCCCGCTTTGGAACATCGAGTTTGCGCAGGGCCTGCCAGATAAGGCGCGTACGCCCTGATTTAGATATTGGCTTTTTACGAGGCAATGTAAATACCCGATTGGCGAAGCTAGATGCGGGTGAGTTTGATGCCATTATTCTCGCGACAGCGGGTTTAGTGAGGTTGGGCTTTGAGTCACGGATCGGCGCGCGTATAGAGCCTGAGGTTTCACTTCCCGCCGGTGGCCAAGGTGCTGTCGGTATTGAGTATCGCAATGATGATGATCGAGTGGCTGAGCTGCTAGCACCCCTGAACGACCCCCTCACGGCCAAATGTGTAACTGCTGAGCGCGCAGTCGTGAGAGTGCTGGATGGTGGTTGTGATGTTCCGATCGCCAGCTACGCGGTACAAGAGAACAATGAGCTTTGGCTGCGGGCACTGGTGGGTTCCGTTGACGGAAGCTCCCTGCTTGAGGCCCAAGCTCGAGGCGCCGACGCTGAACAGCTGGGTCGAGAAGTTGCGCAGGCCTTGCTCGATGGAGGTGCAGCAGAACTGCTCGAGGCCGCGCGAGGGTGACCCTAACAGCGGTCCTGACACGGCCCGGGGGGGTAGTTGAGCCCCTTCGGATCGTGCTTGAACAGCGTGGTGTTGACAGCATTGTGCAGCCCCTAATTAACATTGCATCGATTCCTGTCGAGGACAGGGAGCTCATAACGCTTTACCCCGGTGATATTTGTATTTTTATCAGTGTGAATGCTGTCGAGCAGGGCCTTGCTAATTTAGCGCCACAATTACGCGAGCTAGGGTGTCCAATTCTGGCGGTGGGTCGAGCGACAGCAAGCGCCATATCGTCGGCAGGATTTGATGTCAGCGTGCCTTCACAGGCTGACTCTGAGGGCTTGTTGGATCTTGATATTCTGCACGGCGTTAAGGGCAAGCAAATTGTTCTCGTTAAAGGTGAGGGTGGCCGTGGTTTGCTCGCTGAGGCTTTGCGTGAGCGAGGAGCCGAGGTCGTCAGCTACGTGTGTTACCGCCGAGCTCCAACGGAGATTGATGCCGGTCAGTTTTGCTGGCAGCTGTGTGAAAAAGAACACTTGGTTTTTCAGGCGAGCTCTGGAGAAATCGTTGAGCAATTAACCGATCTACTGGGGCGGGGCGGTCAGCCCAACCTGCTAGATAGTCCTGTGATTGTGCCTTCGAAGCGTGTTGCTAAAATTGCAGCGGGGCTGGGTTGGAGCCGTATCATCACGGCAGCCGGTGCGGGTGATGATTCGTTTCTTGCGGCCATTGAGCCCCTGCAAAGTCAGCAGATTAAGGAACAAACGCGGCTAAACGAACCACTGAAGGAGCAAAACGGTATGGTGGCCGAAAGCCCTAATGACGCTAACAGTGAATTAGCACCAATACCCGAGGCCAAACCTGCGAAGAAACCAGCTGCGGCTGATCCCGTCAGCACGCCGGCATCCAAACGCAGCAGTGACCGTTTTGCTAGGACGCTGCTCGTGTTGCTGCTATTGGTGCTCGGTGGTGGTGCTTATCTTGGCTGGGCCTACGGTTTACCTCGCTATCAAGAATTAATGTTACAGCTTGAAGCTAGCGACGCTCGACTGGCCGCTTTAGAGGGTTCACCGGATACTCTTGCCCGTGAGCTTGCTTTGGGGTTTGAGCAACAAA
>ERZ1048686.1038-NODE-1038-length-23281-cov-6.701412_pt1 | contig 23281 bp, 20 predicted proteins | sample MGYA00383099_ERZ1048686 | MGnify/ENA primary metagenome ERZ1048686 (study PRJEB29581, sample SAMEA5548369) | metagenome | biome: marine; feature: coastal; material: water | depth 25 m | study: Short-term variability in the microbial, nano- and picoplankton... | reverse complement strand
GACAAGTCGCAGTGTTCCAATTAATGTCCACAACATCAGATGCAGCCGTTGCATTTTGAGGATAAACCGTTACAGGGTGAATACCGTTTGAAATTACCGCACCGCTCTCGTCGCAAACAATCGTCCATGGAAGATTAATATTAATCGGTGTACAAAAGTTTGTATTATCTAAAGTCAACTGAACATTAAAATCCGCACAATTTGAAGATGTAATAACAACAGGGCCAGAAGGCGTTGTTATAGTCATTGTAGCCGGGCTAATGTCAACATTAGCAGCAAAAATACTAGATCCTGTTGCTCCAAAATCACCAGTTATTGGGCCTGAAATCGTTGTGCCTGACTGGTCTATTTGGATAAATCCACCTACCCCGTTAAACCCATCACCCCAAGAATCCTCAATCGTCATTGTAAAAACAGATCCTTCAACATTCGGGTCTAAAGTAACTGTAACATTAAAAGTCCCATTATTTGTTCCTGGACCACCAGACGCTAAAACATTTCCGGTTAAATCACTAGTAACATTCCATGTTATTTCGTTTGCATAATCAGATCCATAATTACCCACCACATCAAAACTAATTGTTCCATTGCAAGTTGTATTGGCAACATCAAAATCAAATAGCTGCCCTCCGCAAGCATCAGAAGAAGCTGTTGCTGCACTTGAATAGCCCGGACACGAAGAAAAACAATACAAAGAGGCATCCAGAGGTCCAATTGTAATAGGAGTGGAACATCCTAAAGCATCGGTAACGATAAGATCAATATTACCGCCATCTGGAACTCCTGAAACAACTACCTGACCACCATTAGCGACCGTTGTCGTACTTAAAGACCCGTCCCCATTATTCGCAATCGTTAGGTTGCTTCCATTAACTAATGCGCTTCCTCCTGTTAGGGTAATGGTTACTTGAGTTGTAGGTACAGAGTTGTCATCACACTCAATAACGCTGCTGTAAATAATTTCTGGATTAAAATAAACCTCTATATAATTCCCTACATCAAAACATGCTGCATTAATTTCAGCAATTGAACAATCGCTCATTGTTACAGGAGCGATAAAGTAAGTTACACCGTTGTTTTCTGCAGGAAGGGTTGCATTTGGACCATTGGCATTTGGAAAGGTTCCTGAGGGATATGCACCAACGTAATTATTGTCATCTATTGGCATTCCTCCTGAAGGAGGCGTCCCAATATCAGTAACACCCGTAAAAACGCCCAAAGGGTCATTTGCCACCCAAAACCCCCAGCCAATACATGGGTCTATGCCTAAATTCGTGTTGACCGAACCAACTGTTGATACGTTTACATCTTCGTTAAAGCAAGAAATTATGCTCGCTGTCGACGTATTTGTACCTGCATCAGCCGGACAAGCGTCTTCAATTAAAATATCAAAATCACACTGGTCTCCGTCAATACCATCGATAACTATATAATAAGTTGTTCCCGCAGTACCAGTGAAAACGAACTGAGCATCGGTTATTCCCGCGTCACAATCTACAGGCGTGTATGGACCTCCGCATGAGCCAGAAATAACGGCCATTTGAAGACCAATCGTATACAAACAACTAAAATTGGATATTGTCGCCGTATATTGATCTGTGTCTGTGGGCGTAAATTCGTACCAAACAGTGTTTTCAATCGTAGTTGCACAGATATCTGCAGGATTCGGGTCATCTGTATTTGGTGATGCACAGATGTTATCTGTACTTTCAACCACTCCTAATGTTAATCCTGTGGCGTTTACACATAAATCATTGGGAACTCCACCTGGACAAGTTTCATAAACACAAATGTCAAAAGTTGTCGTTGCTGGTATATCTGACCCCCAATCATAGACAAGTATGTAATAAGTTTGACCGACAGTTAGTCCGTAGAAAGTTTGAGTTTCGACTCCCCCATTTCCAGTATTGTCTATACATGGCCCCTCCTGAACTAATGCTGCACAGTTTCCTCCAAAAACACCCAACACAGCATCAAAAGAACCTGAACCATCTACATTAACCGTCATTGTTGGTTCCGTCGCTGTGAATTGGAAATACACATCATCATTTAGGTTTCCAGTACACGTCCCGTTGTTTAAATCTTGAACCGTAAACCCAAAATTATCTACCGTTGTATAAGTGCATGTCGTTCCCGGAGTTAATGTTGTTGCTGAAGTACAAATATCTCCCTGACTGTAAATGTTTTGACAAAAAAACAAAACAATGGCAATGATAAAACCGCCTTTAAATCGAAAACTATTCATTGTCAAAGTCTTTTTTGAATGAATAATAAAGCTTTACCTGTTCTATTCCTACGTTTGAGGAATCTATGCTTTCGTACAAGGAAATATAATTAAGTCTGTATGACAATGAATTTTCCTCAAGCTCCTCCAATAAAATCAAATTGTTTTGTGATTTTGCTGTTTTTATTTCTGCCTGGGTTCTCCAATATGAATTAGATATTTCTTTTAAAAGAGGGGACTCTTCTATTTGATCTTCCTCTTGAATGGCCAGGTTTTTAACTTTTTGTACAACGGGTTCTTTCTGGTTTTCATTTGCTTTATTTTCGTCCCTGTCTGAAAGACGGACATATTTACCCTGCGAATGAGCACTCGGAATTACTTGCCTTTTGTCTTCAAGCTCCGTGGTCTTCGTGTTAAGATTATTTTGTTTGGTTTTAACTTGTGCGGTGCTACATGTATGATGAGATATAAAAAGTAGCACAATGAAGTAGAGATTTTGTTTCACTTACAATGTTTTTTTTTAGAATTAGCGCACTTTAAAGACGCCTTTAAAAAGAATAGGTTGCTTACAATAAATGATAGAGTTTATGTTTTAAAGTTAGCGTGAAATTAATGCTAAAATTAAACAATACAAAATTTGATTTCTTTTTACAATGAGCGCATAAATACCCAATGACTTTGAAAGTATTAAAACAGGGCTATCTTAAAACCAAAACGTGACCTACAAGAATTTTTCTTTCGTCTGTTTGTGGGTTTTTATAGGTTATTTTCCAAGTATACATCCCATCTGCAACAAGACCAACGGTAGGTCCAAAGCTTCCATCCCAGCCAACTTCTGAATTGTGTGTTTCAAAAACAACTTCACCCCACCTGTTAAAAATCAACATGGAAAAATTATAAGGATCAAAGCCGGAATAAAAAACAGGACTAAAAACCTGATTAAAATTATCTCCATCAGGAGTGAAAGTGTTTGGAATGTAGTAAATTTCTTGTTCGTCATAAGGTATAAAATGATCTATTGTATGTGTACATCCAAATTCACTAATTGCCGTAAGTGTTATTACCACGCCATCCTCAGTATTAAAGTAAGTGTGTGAAGGGTTTGTTGTTTCACTTGTTGTTCCTTCTCCAAAATCCCAAGTATAACTTGTCGCTCCTTGGCTATTATTACTAAAAGTTACCTCTTGATTGACGTCCGTAAATGTTTGAGGGTTAAAAGTAAATGCTGCTGTCGGATCATTTTGAACACAGATGTAATCTGTTACGGTCATTGTGTTGGAACAACCATTTTCTTCAACAAATAAAGTTACATCATAACATCCTGGAAGGGTAAACGTTGTATTTACGTTGGTTCCGTTTAATATCTCACCATTTCCTATTGTCCAAATATTGTTTCCTGTAGCGCTTCCCCCAGTTAAAGAACTTGTTAGTGGCGCACACCCCTCCAAGTTATCAGCAGCAAAAACTACTGTCGGTAATGAATTTACAATGATTTCCATTGTCGTATTTGTTGCACACTCTCCTGTAACAGGAGTAAATTCATAAGTAGATGCGCCTTCAGTTGATGTGTTTATTGTATTTGGACTCCATGTTCCTGAAATGTTATCGTTGGATATTGGTGCTAACATGTCTATCGTTGATTCGTTTAGACAATAGGGCCCTAGTCCGACAAAAGAAGGAATTATTGGAGGGGTAACGTTAACTATGACAGATTGAGGTGTTCCAGTGCAGGTTCCAAGGAAAGGAGTAATGGTGTATTCAACAGTCCCGGGATTACCCCCTGTGGCTGTTAATGCTTGGGAAATATCCAAGCCTGGTGCATTTATTCCTGAACCAGCCGTTGCTCCCGAAACACCGTTTTCTAAAACAGTCCAATCAAAGCTTGTAGCGTTGGAACTTGAAACACTAATTAATGCGTCTTCTCCACTACATATTTCATCTTCAGCTAAGTTTACAATTAGATCTACCGTGTTGTCTTCTGAGATCACTATTTGTGAAGAAGATTCGCACCCAATTAGACTATATCCCGTGACCGTGTATGTTCCTGGTGTATTAATAATTACATTGTCAGTATTTCCCAAACCATTATCCCAAATATAATTGTTAGCCCCTGTAGCTGTTAGGCTAATATCAACTTGTGTACAAGTCAGGGTTGTACTTCCCGTATTGTTGGTAATGCTTGTCACTGGCGCTCCCTCTATAATAATTTCCATTGTGGTGTTCAAGGCGCACTGTGAAGCGTCACTTGTAAAGGTGTAAACCGTACTTCCCACTGCAGTCATGTCTACGTTTACAGTATTCCATGATCCTGTTATTCCTTCATTGGATGTTGTTGGAAGAGTTACCACTGTTGTGCTGTTTTCACAATAAGAACCCAATTGATCAAATGTAGGAGTCACCAAGGGGTCAACATCTATCGTTATATCATCTGTTGCAACGCAACCGTTACCATAGTCCAAGGTTAAGGTATAGGTATTTGAGCCAACAGGAGGAAAAATTGTATCGGAGGGCTCTGTAGATCCTGTTGACCAAGAGATATCCCCTAAGTAATAAATATCAAATGTTAAACTTCCCGAATTGTCATTGTACCAATTTGGATTGTTTTCAGAAAATGAAAACGTCTGTGCTGAGCCTCCGCTAAAGAAAAAATTATAGCTGTGATTTGCATTATATCCATACGGGGTTGTTGATTGAGTTGCAGGGCTCTGGCCATTCCACTTCCAAATATATGAAGCTATAGGAGTGATGTTATTACATCCTTGGTACATTATGTACGCGGGGTCTCTTAATTCACAAGCCCCACTACCTGACCATGTACCACTTACAACTGCATAATAGTTCCCTGGAAGATTCGTGTTAACCGTAGAATAGGTAAATGCTGAACCAAATGTCATTGTAAATTGCTCTACCAATAACCCTCCAGACAAAGTGTCAATAAAAAGAACGGTAGAGTCGCCCTCACATAGAGTAGAGTCCAATGCCGCAGCCGTAACAAATGGAGCGTCAGTAATAACAATGTCCATTGTCGTATTTGCAACACACTGTCCTGGGTCGGGTGTAAATGTATATGTCGACGTGCCTGAAGAAGAATTGTCAACAACTGACGGAGACCAGCTTCCTGTATATCCTTCAAGAGAGCTTGTTAATAAGGGATCAATAGGGCCTGTTTGACAGTATGGACCTAAGCCATCAAAGGTTGGGGCTAATTGAGTGTTTACTACTGTTGTTGCAGAAAGGTTTAGTGCAGAACTACAAGAACCTTCTGAAATATTTGTAAGAGTAATCGTGGTGTTTGTTGTTACACCCGAAATGGTTACGGTTGCAGAGCCTCCAATAAGAGTGATTGTGTTGGATCCAGATCCCGTGTCGTATGTAACGACTCCGTCAACTATACCTGTAATCGTAAATACCGCATCATTTCCTTCACAAATAGGACCGTTGGCACTTACTAACGGGTCCGGAACGGGTGTTCCCCCTATAATAATAAGCTGAGTAATCAATGTTTCATTTCCACAATCATCAGTTACACTGTATGTTCTTGTAATTGTTTCTGGGCATGAATTTCCATCTGATACATCTGATACAAACGCAACGACCGGAGCAACAGTACAATTATCGGCCTCGTCAATAACTAGATTTATATCCGGCGCCGGTGCTGGAGCAAAGACTACTGTTATATCCGTAGGGTTTGATGCCGTGGGTGGAATATTGTCATTTAGATGAAAGGTATAGGTCCAATCTGAAGTAGCTCCCGTACAATCCATATATGTAAAAGTGTATACCTTGTCGCCGACACATGTTGGTGTTGTTCCTTCTGTCATGATTGGAGATATCGGCGTCCCACAATTGTCATTAATAGACGGGGGTGTAGGAATATATATATCCTGATCACAGGATATTGAAGAGCTTTCATTTGGGGGAAGAACCATGTTTGGTGAACAGCACGTGTAATTTTCTATTAAAGGATAAGAGCAAGAAACGGCCGTTGCTGTTTGCTGTTCAAATACAGCTGAAACGTCGGTGGTAAGATTGCCAATGGTCCACTGACCTGCACCAAGAGATCCGCAATTCCCTCCAGGAATGAACGTTGTATATATTTGAGGCGTGCCATACCAAAAATTATTTGGTAAAACATATACCTCTATAATACTACTTTGGTTGTAAGTCACTCCTAAAGCGCCAAGATCCCCTTCATTAAGTGAATAAGAAAAACTCGTATTGTTAAGTGGTCCTTCAAATAAAACTTGAACACCGTCTATATAAACATCCACATAATATGGCTCCGGAGACGCAGAACAGTTTGGACAACAATACCCATTTCCACTAATATCAATAACTATTGATTGAGCATTACCCCCAATTCCATTTGCCGATACTACTGCGTATCCCGCGTTGTTGGTTCCTGCGTAGGCGTCTTGAGCCGTGAAAGAAGTCGTGTTAAGGGTAGTATTATATGTAATTGGAGTTAATGGTCCGGCCGTTTGACAGCAGTTTGGTCCTGCCGCAAAACCGAGATAATCAATTGTAAAATTTTCTGAGCCGTTTGAGCAATATGGCCCAATAGATGATGGATCGGGAGAAATAGAAAATAAAGTACCTATATCTAATAAATCACAATCGTTATTCGCAGAAACATCCCAAGAACAGTTTGCCGCATCCCAAGAAACTGAAACAACTTCTGAGCTCTGAGTTGGTACTTGTGGGTATACTGTAATTGAATGAATGCCATTAGAAATAACGGCTCCTGTAGCATCACAAGTAATTTCCCAAGGAAGGTCCACAACTATTGGAGTACAAAAATTATTATTTTCAAGGGTAAGCTCAACATTAAAATCTTGGCAATTACCTATGGTTGTAGAAACAACACCTGAAGGAGTTGTAATATCTATGGTTGCCGATGAAATATCTATCCCCGAAGTGAAATATTGATTCGATTGAGATCCAAAATCCCCATCTATTTCAGCCAAAACATTTCCTGATGAACTCGTCGTCTGTATGATTCCTCCTGTTCCATTAAAACCATCACCCCAAGAATCATAGACAAGTAGATTAAATATTGTTCCGTGTACCGCAGGGTCTAATGGTCCTACGACTACATTTATTGATCCTCCATTTATTCCAGGTCCTCCAGACGCCACGGCAGCTCCGGTTTGATTTGAAACAACCTCCCAAGTGATTTCACTGGCAAATGAGGAGCCATAATTACCGACAACATTAAACGTAACAAAGCCATTACATGCGGTATTTAACACCTCCAAATAATACTGCTGATTTCCACATGCTTCAGTTGCAGAGCTTGCTTGAGTTGCATAATCTGGACAATTTGCTGTTGGGGGATTAACTATAGTACAATCTGTATTTCCGGCCCCACCAGATTGTGTTAATGTTATATTTTGAACAACATTGGCATAATTGGTAACCAACATAACGTATACCTGACCAGTAATAGCACCCAGGATTTGAGGAGACTCGTTGTTTGTAAATGAATAACTGCAATCTACAACGTTGCTGTAAGAACCACAATTCGCTTCGGCATCTGCTAAAGAAGCAAATGGACCCCAAATTATATAATCAATATCAGAGTTGGCAGAAAGGTTCATTTGGACATCCCCAGAATTCGATATTTCCAGATAATACCAAGTTGGGTTTGGCTCGGAAGCTAAACAATCATAATTGTTTCCTGGACTTGTTACGGATGCATCAGGAACACCACTTGAAGCTGTAAAAGAAATACCGACATCGGTACATATAGGTTCCAAATTATTACAATCCGCTCCGCCTGTTTGGGCTAACACGAATAGGGCCTGGAAAAAGCCTACAATAAAAACTAAAACTTTTTTATTCATCTCCTGAACTAATTATTAATAAGGGCGGTTAATTTTTCTTTTTTCTTTAGGAGAGAGTTTTCGATTTTTTTCATGTCTTCAAACCAGCCTTGTTCTTGGGCAGAAGCCTTTTCTGCTGGGTCTGAAAGGATATAATTTCTTTTTGTTTCAATCGCCGATAGGTGGCCGTTGATTTGAGCTATTTGCATTAAAACCTCTTGTTCATCGACAGCAGGTTTGATTGCTGTGTTTGTATTTGATTGATTATTGTTCTTTAGTGCGCCCACATTTTGCGCGCTTAATTCACATATAAAAAACAATAAAAACACGGCCGTAAGGGTGTAGACTTTTTTCATATTCAACTACGAATTATATTTTAACTAATCAAATGACGCGAAAATGGATTTTCGGTTGCTTAATACCATTAAGATAATCAATACTCAAAAGAATCCATAAACTTTGTGGTAAAATTTCCTTTTACAAAGTTTTCGTCTTCCATGAGTTTTTGATGAAATGGTATTGTTGTTTTAACGCCTTCAATAATATATTCTCCTAGCGCTCTTTTCATTTTTAATATTGCTTCGTCTCTTGTGCGAGCCACAACAATTAGCTTAGAGATCATCGAGTCATAATTTGGCGGTATAGTATACCCTGAATAAACATGCGCATCAATTCGCACACCATGACCTCCGGGACAATGATAATCAGTTATTGTGCCGGGGCAAGGCCTAAAATCATGCTCTGGGTCCTCCGCATTTATTCGACATTGAATCGCATGCATGATTGGTAAATAATTTTTACCTGATATTTTTTCACCTGCAGCTATTTTTATTTGCTCTTTAATGAGATCGTGATTAATAACTTCTTCTGTTATTGTATGCTCAACCTGTATTCTAGTATTCATTTCCATGAAATAAAAATCCTTGTTTTTATCTACAAGAAACTCAACAGTGCCAACGCCTTCGTATTTCACTGCTTTCGCGGCTTTTATTGCTGCTTCACCCATTTTTTCCCTTAATACTGGAGTCATAAATGGAGAAGGCGTTTCTTCAACCAATTTTTGGTGTCTTCGTTGTATCGAACAATCTCTTTCAGACAAGTGGCACACATTTCCATGCTGGTCTCCTGCTATTTGGATCTCTATATGTCGTGGTTCTTCTATAAACTTCTCCATATATATTCCGTCATTACCAAAAGCAGCTGCAGACTCTTGTTTTGCAGAATCCCATGCGTCTTCGAGCTCATCCTCTTTCCAAACAATTCTCATTCCCTTACCACCACCTCCGGCAGTTGCTTTCAATATTACAGGGTATTTTATTTGTTTGGCCTTTATTTTTGCTTCTTTCGTGTCATTCAACAAGCCTTTTGATCCAGGTATGCAAGGAACCCCTGCTTCAATCATTGTCGCTTTTGCTGTAGCCTTGTCTCCCATTCCAGAAATTTGCTCTGGAAGGGCGCCAATAAATTTAATGTTGTGTTCCTCACAGACTTTTGAGAATTTTTCATTTTCTGACAAAAACCCATAACCCGGATGAATTGCATCCGCATTGGTGATTTCTGCAGCAGCAATAATGCTTGGAATTGAAAGGTAAGACTTGGCACTTACCGGAGGGCCTATACAGACTGCCTCATCAGCAAACCTTACGGGTAATGAATCTTTATCCGCTGTCGAATAAACCGCAACAGTTTGGATTCCCATTTCTTTACAGGTTCTAATAACCCTAAGGGCTATTTCCCCTCGGTTTGCAATTAATATTTTCTTAAACATATATATGCTTTTTGATTTCTATGCTGGTTCAACCAAAAACAAAGGTTGTTCATAATCAACCGGGCTCGCATCGTCAACAAGTACTTTAACAATCTTTCCCGAAACCTCAGCTTCAATTTCATTGAATGTTTTCATTGCTTCGATTATACAAAGCTTATCTCCGACTTTAAAAGTGCTTCCTACATTCATAAATGGGTCTTTCTCTGGCCCTGGAGAGCGGTAAAAAGTACCAATCATTGGGGACTTCACAGTAATTAAATTATCATCTTCTTTCTTTTCCGGTGATTTAGACGCATCTGCTTTTGGCGCCTCTGTAACAAGAGGTGCTGGTGCTGCAACAGTGGCTTGTGGGGACTGAACAATAATGGGTTGTTCGGCAGAAGGCTTGCTTCCCGAAATCACAACTTTACAGTCTTCTTTCTCTATTTGAACCTTACCAATGCCTGTCTTCGATACTAATTTTATTAATTCTTTTATTTCTTCAAAATTCATAACTGATTGATTTTATTTTATTTTTTTACGAATTATATGCCCATTTTAAATAAACACTTCCCCAGGTAAATCCTCCTCCAAAAGCAGCTAAAACTATATTATCTCCTTTCTTTAATTGATTCTCCCATTCCCACAAACACAATGGAATTGTTCCAGAAGTTGTGTTTCCGTATTTCGAAATGTTAATCATTACTTTTTCTTTTGTTAGTCCCATTCTGTTTGCTGTTGCGTCAATTATTCTAAGATTTGCTTGATGGGGTACTAACCAATCAACATCCTCACTTTTAAGGTTGTTTTTTTCCATAATTTCTGCGGAAACATCAGCCATGTTTGTAACGGCAAACTTAAATACGGAACGCCCCTCTTGATAAACAAAAGACTCTGGCGATCCAACATTTTCTTCGGTAATTGGAAAAGCTGAGCCTCCGTTTTTTTGAATTAAAAAGTCTTTTCCTGAGCCATCTGCTTTTAAAATGGAATCAACAATGCCATTACCTTCTTCATTGGGCTCTAATAATACCCCTCCAGCGCCATCACCAAAAATAACACAGGTATTGCGGTCCTCATAACTAACAATTGAAGACATCACGTCTCCTCCTATAACTATTACCTTTTTACATTGACCAGACGCTATAAATTGCTGGCCTGTGATTAAGGTATATATAAATCCCGAACACGCAGCACTTACGTCGAAACCCCAAGCATTCGTTGCACCACTTTTATTACATATTAAATTTGATGTGCTTGGAAAACGATGATCTCCAGTTACTGTTCCAACAATGATCATGTCTATTTCAAGAGGTGAAATCCCTCTTTTTTCACAGATGCCCTTAACAACATCCGTGCCCAGGTCTGATAGGGTTTGGCCATCACTAACGATTCTTCTCTCTTTAATCCCTGTTCTAGAAACAATCCACTCGTCATTGGTGTCTACCATTTTCTCTAAATCGGAATTACTTAAAATTTTTTCCGGAACAGAACCGTGAACTGCAGTTATTGCGGCTGATATATTCATTTTATTTAAATGCTTTTTTTATCTTCTTTGCCAATCCTGAAGAGGCAACCTCATACGAATGTAATAACATATTTTTAATTGCAATGTCATTTGAGATTCCATGACCAATAATTACATTACCACGAATACCAAGAATTGGTGTTCCTCCATAGTTTTCATAATTAAACCGATCAAAATATTCATCGCTAATTCCCCTTTTTTTAATAAGAGAGTAAATGCCCTCAGCTTGTTTTAAAACAACATTTCCAGTATAACCATCACAAACAATCACGTCTGCAACCCCTGTAAAAATATCACGCCCCTCTATGTTGCCTATAAAATTAATTTCATCCGAAGACTTTAATAACTCATGGGCAGCAATCGTGAGAAGGTTTCCTTTGGACTCTTCCTCTCCTATATTCAATAAAGCTACTTTTGGTTTTTTCTTGCCATAAACGTGTTGGGCATATATCGATCCTAATACTGCAAATTGAGAAAGGACGTCTGCCTTACAATCTGCATTTGAACCGACATCTAGAAGAACTGTTTTTCCTCCCGTTATTGTAGGGAGTGTAGATGTAATACATGGTCTTATAACCCCGGGGATGGTTGTAGATTTATAAATAGACCCAACCAGCATTGCCCCTGTGTTTCCCGTGCCAGAAAAAACGTCTATTTTCCGCGTTGAAAGCCAATTAAGGCCAACAGAAATAGAGCTTTTAGGTTTCCTTAAAATTGCACGAGTGGGGTTGTCTTTAAACGTAATTTGTTCTGGCGCGTGAATAACTTGAACGCGCTCTTGATCAACATCAATAAATGACGGGTGCGCCAAAACCTCCTCTTTATTACCAAATAAATAAAAGGTACAGGAGGGCAATTCTTCCATTGCTAATTTTAAACCCTCTAGATTTACCTTTGGGGCAAAATCTCCTCCAGAAACATCCAGACCAATTCTCATCAGAGAATAAATTTTAAGCTTCTACTTCCTTTTCAGCAATGACCTTACCTTTATAGTAAAGCTTTCCTTCATGCCAATGAGCATGGTGAAAAAGGTGAGGTTGTCCTGTTGTTGGACATGTGGCAACATTGCTAGCTGTCGCTTTTACATGAGTCCTTCTTTTGTCTCTTCTCGTTTTCGAGATTTTTCTTTTAGGATGTGCCATAATTATATATTATTAATTCAATTTATTTAACTTCTCCCATCTTGGGTCAATTTCTTCTTTTTTTTCCTTTGATTGATATTTCTTTATTAGCTCTACCATTTCCGCATTACAATCCCCTTTTTTATGCTTTGGGTTTGATGGTAATGCAACGGTAATCAGTTCATAAACTTGCTGAGCTACATTAATTTTGTATTCGTCTGGAAATAAAACAAAAAGGTTTTCGTCGTCTTCTTTCTCCGTTCCGAATTTATAATAATTTATCATTGTATCATTCAGGTCTATTTTCGCATGCTCATTGCATCTAGAACAAATCACCTTTACGGTACCATGAACAATAAAGTTCGAAATCATAATGGTTTCTTTTTTATCTAACTCCACCTCAGCAATCAGGTCCCCATCTTCTATTGTTGAAAGAGGGAAGGCATCAAAGAACGTTTTACCCACTTCAAATTTAAAATGATGTTTGCCTTGTTTTAAACCAACGAAAGGTATGTCAAAGCTTTTATTCATTACCTAATTTTTAAAAGGGTGGGCAAAGTTATTAATTTTTTTTCAAACCCTTGTGCTTTGTCACTTCTTTATGTTTTCCTTGGGGGCCTTCACCTCTAAACTATTGCGTAAGTTTTCTTTGTGAGAAATTCTAGATTTATAAACATCAATGGCCAAGTAAATGGCGTTTCTCATTGAGGTTTCTGAAGCGATTCCCTTACCTGCAATATCAAATGCTGTTCCGTGATCTGGAGAAGTTCGAACTATTGGCAAACCAGAAGTGTAGTTTACGCCTTCATCAAAAGAAAGGGCTTTAAATACAGTTAAGCCTTGATCGTGATACATAGATAATATTCCGTCAAAATCCTTTCTCGCCTCAGAGCCGAAGAAACCATCTGAAGGAAATGGTCCAAATGCCAAGACTCCATTATCATTGAGCTCTTTAATCGCTGGAAGAATAACGTCCTTTTCTTCGTTTCCCATCTTCCCGTCTTCTCCAGAATGAGGGTTAAGGGACAATATGGCAATCTTTGGTTTTCGGATTCCAAAGTCTTTCCTTAAGCTTTGATCAAAGGTTTTTGCCTTGTTAATTATTTTTTCTTTGCTTATGTTTTGAGAAACGTCTTTCAATGCAACGTGGGTCGTTACGAGGGCGATTCTCATTATTGAGGAGCTTAAAAGCATTAAGGCTTCCACGCCATTAGATAGAGAAGAAAAATATTCGGTATGGCCGGGGAATTCAAAACCCGCATTTTGACAAACACTTTTTGATATTGGAGCTGTAACAATAACGTCTATTTCTCCAACAGAGATGTCCTTAGCCGCTTTTTCTAGTGCTAGAACCGCTATCTTCCCAGCACTCACAGATTCCTTTCCCTCTTGAATATCAACAGGCTCAGTACAAACATTAATAACGTTTAGTTGGTTTTTCTTCGCCGACGAAGCGTCTTTTACATTAATAATATTAACGTCATCCAGGCCCGCCTTTTTTTTATAATGGTTTAAAACCTTGTCTGAACCATAAATAATCGGTGTAATTGAAGTTAATATTCTTCTATCATATAATGATTTAAGGATTATTTCAGGACCCACACCATTTATATCTCCAATGGTAATTCCCACATTTATATTTTTTGTTTCCGTCATAAAACAGTTTTCTTTTTTTATGTTGTTTTCTGTTTAAACACCTTTGTTGCTTTTGGTTTTGTAAAATTAGGTGTTTAAACGGAATTGGGTATGTCTGGCTCTTGTTCTAAATACTTTTTTATTAAGGTTGGTATTGGATAGGTTTTTAATTCCCCTATTTTTACTGGCTCAAGGTTGTTGTGGCTTTTTGTATTTATTGTCGGGCATAATATGAAAAAAGCCATAATGTTTTGATGTGTTAGTTTATGATCTAAGAACCTTGTTTTTTTTCGATTTTGAAATCCTTTAATGTGTTCTTCAAAAAGCTCCTTATCAGTAAATTCTTCAAGCTGAAAATCATATAAATTTTGCCAAATATCTTTGGCTTTTCTCTTTTTAAGAAAAAGAAGTTTTTCTAAATCATTATAAAACACTTTGTAAAGAAAAAACCTCGACCGAACAGCTCCTTTTTTAATTTTTACTGGTCGTGCCGAGATTGTGTTGTTTTTAAAAGCGTTACACTCTAAAATCATTGGACAATGATTACACTTTGGTGCTTTCGGAGTGCACACTAATGCACCGAACTCCATAATTGCCTGATTATGCGTTGCTGGGTCTGTTTTGTTTATAAGGCCTTGTGCAAGTTCTTGAAAATCTTTGGCACCTTTTGAGGAATTTATTGGTGTTGGGATATCATAAATGCGGCTTAAAACCCTAAAAACATTGCCATCCACAACGGCTTTAGCTTCATTGAAGGCAAACGAGGCAATGGCCGCAGCAGTGTATGGCCCAACCCCTTTTAGTTTTAAGAGGTCAATATAGTTGGAGGGGAAAACGCCTTGATGATTGTTAATTATGTCTTTTGATGCAGCATGAAGGTTCCTTGCCCTAGAATAATAACCGAGTCCTTGCCATAGGGAGAGGACTTTCTGCTCCGTTGATTCTGACAATTCTTTTATGTTGGGGAACTCATTAATAAACTTTAAATAATAACCTTTTCCTTGACTAACTCTTGTTTGCTGTAAAATAATTTCACTCAACCATATTCTATAAGGGTCCTTTGTTTCCCTCCATGGAAGGCTTCTTTTGTTTACTAAATACCATGATGTGAGAGTTTCTTGGAAATGAACCATTTATAATTAAATTTGTTTTTTTTTTAGAAGAGGCTAATTTAATAAATGTAAAGTATATTTTTATAGCCTTATAATAGTAACATAAAACAAAAGAATTATGACAAAAGCAGAAATAGTTGCAGACATTTCTGAAGAAACAGGGCTCGAAAGATCTGAGGCCCTTAGAGCGGTTGAAGCATTTATGCATTCTATTAAGCGATCTTTATCTGACGGACAAAATGTATACCTTCGAGGATTTGGGAGCTTCGTTGTTAAACGACGAGCCCAAAAAACCGGTAGAAACATTTCAAAAAAGACAACCGTAATTATTCCGGCTCACAATATTCCTTCTTTCAAGCCAGCAAAAGTCTTTGTAGAAGAGGTAAAAAACAATGTGGCTGCTGACTAAAAAGGAATATTAAAATATATTTCATAGCTTTGCACTCCTTTCGGGGTGCATTTTTTTTGAAAAAGAAACAAAAACACTAAAATATATATTATGCCAAGCGGTAAAAAAAGAAAAAGACATAAAATGGCGACTCATAAAAGGAAGAAACGCCTAAGAAAAAATCGTCACAAAAAGAAAAAGTAGTTTAATTCGCTGAAATAAAGACCCGCTAAAGATTTAGACCGGTCATTTTTGTATCATTTAAACTCATTTTTTTGTGAAATTAGAAATCGTTGTTGATTCACGATCAAATGAAAACTGGATTGCCTTATTAAAAGACGGTAAGCTTATAGAGCTACACGAAGATAAAGGCGGAACAGACTTCTCGGTCGGGGATATTTATTTAGGAAAAGTAAGGCGTGTTGTTCCTAGTCTGAATGCCGCTTTTGTTGATGTGGGCTATGAAAAAGATGCTTTTTTGCATTATTTAGATCTTGGTCCGCAGTACAATTCATTCGCTCGTTTTTGTAAGAACACCTTAAGGGGAAAACAAAACGTGCCTGATTTACGCTACTTCAAGCTTGAAAAAGACATAGAGAAAGAAGGTAAGATTGCTGAGGTGCTTTCTTCTTCTCAATCTATTCTTGTTCAGGTAGCAAAAGAACCTATTTCAGCTAAAGGTCCTAGGTTGTGCTCTGAAGTTACAATCGCTGGAAGATATTTGGTTTTGGTTCCCTTTTCTGAGAAAGTTTCAATTTCTCAAAAAATAAAAGAAAAAGAAGAGCGTACCCGTCTAAAAAACATAATGCAAAAGATTGCTCCCAAAAACTTTGGTGTAATCATTCGTACAGTAGCAGAAAACAAGTCTTCAGAAGACCTAGAGAACGACATCAATCAGCTTCTTGAAAAGTGGGGAGAGATGTACGGAAACATTAAAGGATCTCGCGGACCCAAAAAACTACTCGGAGAAATCAATAGAACCTCTTCTATGTTAAGAGATTTGTTGAATGGTGATTTTGCACACATTCATGTAAACAATGATGTGATGTATGATGAAATTAAAGAGTACGTTTCGTCTATTGCTCCGGGAAAAGAAAAAATAGTAAAGCATTACAGTGGAAAACTTGATGTTTTTGAACGTTTTGGCATTAGTAAACAAATCAAAACTTTATTTGGAAAGAAGGTTCCATTGAACAGCGGGGGCTACCTTATCATCGAACACACCGAGGCTATGCACGTCATAGATGTGAATAGCGGCAATAGAAAGGGGGCAGATGGTCAAGAATCCAATGCTTTAGCAACTAATATTGAAGCTGCAGAAGAAATTGCGCGCGTCTTACAATTAAGAGACATGGGTGGTATTATTTGTGTCGACTTTATTGATATGCACGATAAGAAGAACAATAAACTCTTGCTTGAGAAGCTTAAAGAGTTCATGAAGCCAGATCGTGCAAAGCATAATATTGCACCCCCGTCAAGGTTTGGTGTTGTTGAAATTACACGTCAACGTGTTAGACCAGAAACAGACATCAAAACAGGAGAGGCCTGCCCTACCTGTAAAGGAACGGGAGAAATACAAGCAAGCATCTTGTTTGCAGAGGAAATTGAGTCAAATTTAGAATATTTGATTTCTAAAAATAAACCGGGCCCCATAACCCTTCTTGTTCATCCATATTTAGAGGCTTATTTTACAAAAGGCATCATGTCTAAACAGGTCAAGTGGTTTTTTAAGTATAAAAAGTGGGTGCCTATTCGTGGATTGTCTTCTTACAAGCTTTTAGAATATTCTTTTAGAAATAAAAAGAATAAAAAAATAAAAGTATAATTAAGTGGGCCTTTTAGAGTTTAGTGAAATAAAATCTAAGCTTGAAAGATATTGTGCCTATCAAGAGCGTTCTATTTACGAGGTTGAGAAAAAAATCAGGACATTTATAAATCAAGAAGAAAAGGTTGAGCTCCTTGTTTCAGAGTTGACCAAAGATGGTTTTTTAAATCAAACTCGTTTTGTTGAATCGTTTATTCAGGGAAAAGTAAACCTAAAGAGGTGGGGGAGGCAAAAAATAAGAATGGCTCTCATTCAACATAAAATACCAAAAGACCTTATTGACCGTGGGATTAATGGTATTCCAAAACAAAAATACACTCAGAACCTACAGGCTTTGGCTGAAAAAAAAGCAATGACATTAAAAAGTGGGCTCTCTGAATTTGAAAAAAAGGGAAAGGTTTTACGCTTTCTTTCTTCTAAAGGGTATTCAAGCAATGACTGGGACGAAATTGATTTTTCGTCTTTATTTGCCTCCTAAAATTTGTGCTGCACCTGAAATCCAGACAGATGGCCCTCCTTTAACGTATCCCGTCTTGCCTAATTGACTTAAATTCACTTGTCCTGAAGAATTTTTATCGGCTTTAACAAACCATATCGTTGGGTATCCCCTTACCTGAAACTGCTGTTGTAACTGTGAGTTTTGAGCTTTCAATTCTTTAGACTGTGCTTTTTTTCTTGGATAGTCTAATTCCACTAGAACCACATTTTCTTTTGCCCATTTAGTGAACTCTGGTTTAAAGAAAACTTCTTTTTGAAGTCTTATACACCATCCGCACCAATCACTTCCAGTAAAAAAAAGCATAAGCGGTTTATTTTCTTTCTGAGAGATTGCAACAGCCTCATTGAGGTCTTCGTGCCAGACGAGTTTTTGCTGTGAGAAAGAGACGCTAGTAAAAGCGAGAAGTATTAGGCTTAGAGTTAAGTTTTTCATTTTGCTTTTTTTTTCGAAATTAATCATTTTATGTCTTTCAATCAAACATCGTGCTAAACTGTATTAAATAAATAAAATATCCTTTTTCAGCTAAATTGTGTTTTATTCTTATTAAAAAAACATTGTACTTTCGTTACAAATATTTGTATATGAAGTTTTCCTTAATCACGTTGTTCCTGTTTTTTTCATTCTTGACTTTTTGTCAGGTGCCGACTCAAACCGTTCGTGGTAGTGTTTTTGATAGCGAATCTCAGTTTCCATTAACAGGAGTAAAAATTGAAATTATTCTTGAAGGGGAAGAGGTTTCAACCTTTAGAATAGCCACAGATTTTAATGGTGATTTCTTATTTGAAAAGGTTCCGGTTGGAAAGCACACCCTTATTGGGTCGTTTGCTATGTATATGAAGCAAGACAAAACCATAGAGGTTTCTTCCGGTAAAGAGCTTGTGGTAAATTTACCATTAATTGAGCTTATATCTGAGCAAGAAGAAGTAGTTGTTCGTGCTAGAAAACAGGGAATGGTTATTAACGAGCTTGCTTTAATTTCTGCACAACAATTTAGTGTTGAGGAAACAAATCGCTATCCTGGGTCGAGGATGGACCCAGCCCGTATGGCATCAAACTTTGCAGGGGTTCAGGGCTCAGACGACTCTAGAAACGACATTGTCATCAGGGGAAATAGTCCTCTTGGTGTTGTTTGGAGGGTTGAAGGTGTAGATATACCCAACCCTTCACATTTTGCGATTTCAGGGAGTTCTGGGGGGCCTGTTTCCATATTAAACAACAAGCTTTTATCAAATTCAGATTTTTTTATGAGTGCTTTTCCTGCAGAATATGGAAATAGCACGTCTGGGGTTTTTGATTTAAAGCTTCGAAATGGAAATAACAATCGACATGAGTTTACCGGTCAGTTTGGGTTTTTGGGCACTGAGTTTGTGGCAGAAGGACCGCTATCTAAAAAGGGGAAATCAAGCTATCTAATAATGGGACGATATTCAACCTTATCTCTTTTTCAAAAGGTTGGAATTCAAATAGGAACGGATGCCGTTCCACAATATGGAGATGCTTCATTTAAGTTTAATTTTCCGCTCAAAAAAGGAGGGCAACTCTCCTGGTTTGGAATAGGGGGTAAAAGTAATATTGACATAAAAATCTCTGAACAAACGGATTACTCTTCTGAGTTTTACGGAGAAGGGGATAGGGATCAGTATTTTGGAACCTCTATGTTTGTAAGTGGTTTGAATTATAAAAAACCCGTCAACGAAAAAACCTTTATCTCTGCGACAGTTGCTGTATCATTTGATGAACAACACTCTCGCCACAATTATCTTCAGCGCTCGCTTGGTATAAATGGCAACGACACAACAATTGCTGTCGATACGATATACCCAATGATGGGGTATGAATTTGAAACCATTAAAACGTCTGGATACTTTTCTCTAAACCACAAAATAAACAAGAAACACTTGATTAAATTCGGTTTAAACGCAGATGTCTTTATTTTTCATCAGCTCGACTCTGTTCTTTCTGATTTAGATGTGCCAAATCAGTTTGTTAACCGGTGGGACAATAACAGTACGGCTATTATGGTTCAGCCCTTTGTGCAATGGAAATACCGAGCCACTGATAATTTAGACATGACCTTTGGGCTTCATAGCCAATATTTCTCTTACGGAAACGCTTTTAGTCCTGCAGAACCACGGGCAGGGATAAAATACCGACTTAAAAACAATCAAGCGATCTTTGCTGGGGCCGGCATGCATAGCCAGTCTCAACCCTTGTACACATATACCTATCACCTCACGGCGAATAATGGTGATAAAATATATCACAACCAAGACATGGGCTTTATGCGGAGCGTTCACTCTGGATTAGGCTATGAAAAGTTTTTCGGTCAGGGGTTTAGTATTAAAACAGAGTTGTATTATCAATACTTATATCAGGTTCCTGTTTCAATTCGAGAATCTTCTTTTTCGATGATAAATATGGGAAGTGGTTTTGCTCGAATCTTTCCAGATTCTCTTCAAAACACAGGAACGGGTTACAATTATGGCGTTGAGCTAACGGTTCAAAAATATTTCGATAAAAGCTTTTTCTTTCTTTTTTCCGGGACACTATATGACTCTAAATACAGAGGAAGCGATAATATTCTTCGAAGCACATCATATAATGGAAGCTACGTTTTTAATGTTCTTGCAGGAAAAGAATTTAAGCTTGGAACGAAAAACACGATAGGAATCGGCCTAAAACTTACACGTGCAGGAGGTAAAAGGTATGGCCTTGTTGATATTGAACAAACAGAGGCGTTTAAAGAAATTGTTTTTCAAGATGATCAGTTTAATGACCTTTCTTTTGATGATTACTTTCGAATAGACTTAAAGCTGAGCTGGAGAATGAATGCTGAAAAATCTTCTCACGAAATCGGAATAGACCTTGTAAACGTCTTAAATACGACGAACGTTTTGAGCCTTGCTTATGCCCCAAGTTTAGACCCCGCTGTTTATAATAATCCCGGCTATCAACCGACAGCACAAAAAAACCAGCTCGGCCGTTTGCCTATTTTTTATTATAAAATTGACTTTCGACCCAAGAGAAGGTAAAAAACCAGCTAGTCATTGAAAACTGTTGTAGAGGTAATCGTATTAGAGCTTAAAAACTATTCTGAGAGCAGTCTTTGGGTTTGTTTCTTTTCTAAAGAAAACGGTCTTCAAAACGGAATTATTAAAGGGGGTAAAAAAAAACGAACCAAACCCTCTATTCTTGGATTTTATAATTTCACAATATATCGACACTCTGAAGGTGGACTTCAAACCATTGTAAACCTAGAAAGAACGATTCCTTTAGACGAGATTTATAGCTCTCCTCAAAAGGTTTTAATCGCTTTTTTTATGTCAGACAGCTACAAGTCTATCTTGGTGAATTGCGGCACAGACTCTACGTTTTTTGATTTGATGAAAACCCAAGTTTTAACCTTAAAACAATCGAATAAGCCTGGGTCTTTTCCTGTTTTCTTCCTTGCAGAGCTTATTTCTTTTTTAGGATACCCTCCCTTAAACCCTTCAGGTATGGCAGAGAGTTTTGACCCATTAAATGGTGTTTTTAATCCCAAAAACCCATCACTTAAAACCATTTATGAAAAAGAAGTCGTTGATGAAATTTATATTGTTTTTAATGAGTCGGAAAGAGATTTATTAAACCAAAAAAAAGTGTTTGATGCAATGATTCATTATGCAATCCAGCATGTTCCTGGGTATAACCGAAATAAATCAATTGAAGTGATTAGAGATGTTTTATATGGTTGATTTTCTTTTCTTTTTAAAGAAATTTTTAAGTATCCTTTGACACTCTTCTTTTTTTATGCCATTTGTAACAAGGGTTGATGGATGATAAAGTGCTGGAGTAAAGAGGCCCGCGCCTCTTTTTTCATCTCGGGTTCCAAATACTATTTTATCAATTTGCGACCAGTACAATGCTCCTGCACACATTTTACACGGCTCCAATGTAACATACATTGTGCACCCCTTTAGATATTTCGCTCCTAAAAATTGTGCCGCTGCTGTAATAGCCTGTATTTCCGCATGGGCTGTTACATCCGTTAATTGTTCAGTTAAATTGTGTGCGCGCGCAATAACCTGTTTATTGCTAACAATAACGGCTCCTACAGGAACTTCATTTTTTTCAAAAGCCTTGTTTGCTTCTTGAAGAGCCTGTTGCATAAAATATTCGTCATTATATGGATCAATCATTATCACAAGGATAATTATTTTGACATAAACCACATATACATATGGAGAACTTTATTTTAATTATTTATTCATATGTATGATATCTTATTATTTTCGTTTTATGAACATGTTAGATTTATTTATAGGCGTTTTCTTTGGCGTGGGCGCATACTATGGTTGGAAACAAGGATTAATAATGTCTATTTTCCAGTTGGTTGCTGTCGTATTGGGTTTTTACGTGGCTTTTCATTTTTCAAATCAGATTGCTTTGCTTTTTGTTTCTTCAAATGACGGGGTCGTTGTTCCCCTTATTGCCTTTATTTTGGTGCTTATAGGGGTTTATTTTTTGGTTAAGCTATCTGGTCGTCTTTTTGAACGGTCAATTAAGTTCGCCTGGCCCTCAATGCTAAATAACATCTTTGGAGCAATCGTCGGAGCTTTAAAATGGGGTTTTTTTGCTGGAACACTGTTTTTAATCATCAGTCCGTTAGACGATTCAAATAAACTCATTTCTAAGCAAAGTAAAGAGGAGTCTCTTTTTTATAACTTTACTGTTGGCTATACACAAACCTTTATGCCTGGAGTTAAAAACACGCTTGTTCTTGGCTACGATACCATCATTGAGTGATCAACCCACATCCCAAAAATGAGTAAATCACTGTTTTTTTGTTTCTTCTTTCTTGCGTTCTCTATAGGCGCTCAAAAAAGCCCATTTAATTTTGGCAATAAGAAGAAAAGCCGAGTGGTCCGCTCAGGAACTTTTTTTGGTGTTCAAACAGGACGGTTTTGGGTTGGAGAAATAGGAGTAGAGAGGCAAAGCAAGCAGCTCAAAATAAAAAAACCAAACACACAGGCTTTGTTTTTTGCTTTAAATTATGATCTAGACAATCGCGTCATTGGTTCTGACATTGGTTATTGGTTTAAAACCAGCAACATCGGTTTCTCTTATGGCCTTAAGGGTGTCTTTAAATCTGACTTTTCTTCTTTTAAATATGGCTTTGCTCCTACAATAGGATATAAAGTTCTTCAGCTTCATGTAACTACAGGTTATCAATTTCTTTTGCCTAATAGAAGAAGTGATGCTTTTGATCTAAACTATCTCTTTCTTTCTGTTAAGTTTCTTTTAGTGAACGACCTTGATATTAAAAAGAAGCGTAAAAACAAATAATACCCCCTATCTACGTATAAGCACTTAAAGCTACCGATACGAATACGTATTT
>ERZ1048686.1029-NODE-1029-length-23400-cov-4.624716_pt1 | contig 23400 bp, 20 predicted proteins | sample MGYA00383099_ERZ1048686 | MGnify/ENA primary metagenome ERZ1048686 (study PRJEB29581, sample SAMEA5548369) | metagenome | biome: marine; feature: coastal; material: water | depth 25 m | study: Short-term variability in the microbial, nano- and picoplankton... | reverse complement strand
TTTTGGGTTAGCAATAATTATTGAGTCTATTTTAAGAAGAAATTTTATGCAAGCTTTGTAAAGAAGATACACGAAGCTTATTAGAAAAATTCATAGCCTTGCATGCCGCTCGAGCGCCAAAAATAGTAGTGTAATACGTAACTTTATTTTGTAACGCATTTCTTCTAATTTCATATGAATCAGCAATAGCTCTTTTATCTTCAGTAATATTGACAATAAAATCAATTTCATCATTTTTAATCATATCTACAATATGTGGTCTTCCTTCAGCGACCTTGTTAACCGCAACTACTTTCATATTGTTTTCTTTTAATACATTTGCAGTACCTTTGGTCGCGACTAACTTAAAACCTAAATTATTAAGGGATTTTGCAATATCAATAACATTATAATGATCTTCTTTTCTAACGCTTAAAAATGCCTTACCACTTTTTGGTAGAGATGTTGAAGCTCCAAGCTGAGACTTTATATATGCTTCAGCAAAAGTTTTACCAACCCCCATAACTTCTCCAGTAGATTTCATTTCTGGTCCAAGAATAGTATCTACACCAGGAAATTTAATAAATGGAAAAACAGCTTCTTTTACTGAAAAAAATCTAGGTTCAATTTCTTTTACTAGATTCAAAGATTTAAGTGTCTTCCCAGCCATAACTTTTGCAGCAATTTTAGCTAATGGCCTACCTATTGCTTTTGAAACAAATGGTACAGTTCTTGAAGCTCTTGGATTAACCTCCAATACATATATTTCTTCGTTTTGGATTGCAAATTGAACATTCATTAAACCAACGACATTTAATTCTTTTGCCATTAGTTTTGTTTGAGTAATTAATTTTTTTTGTATTTTCTTAGATAAGCTATGAGGAGGAAGAGAGCAAGCTGAATCACCTGAATGAACACCTGCTTGCTCAATGTGCTCCATAATTCCTGCTACTACAACTACCTTACCATCTGATACAGCATCAATATCTATTTCAATAGCATCATTTAAGAAACGATCTAATAAAACAGGAGATTCATTAGATACCTTAACTGCCTCTCTCATGTAACGTTCTAAATCATTCTTTTCATGAACTATTTCCATAGCTCTACCACCCAAAACATAACTTGGTCTTACAACCAAAGGATAACCAATTTCTTCAGCTTGTTTAATTGCCTGAATTGGATTTTTTGCAGTTTGATTAGGGGGTTGTTTTAATTTTAGTTTTTTTAATATTTGTTGAAAACGTTCACGATCTTCAGCGGCATCAATATCATCAGGTAAAGTACCTATAATTGGGACGCCTTCTTGAGCTAATTCTTTTGCGAGTTTAAGTGGCGTTTGTCCTCCATATTGAACAATTACTCCCCATGGATTTTCTGTTTTAATAATTTCAAGTACATCTTCTATAGTAACTGGTTCAAAATATAATCTATCTGATGTATCGTAATCAGTTGATACTGTTTCAGGATTACAATTAATCATAATGGTTTCAAATCCACAATCTCTTAAAGCAAGAGCTGCATGAACACAACAATAATCAAATTCAATTCCTTGACCAATTCTATTAGGACCGCCCCCTAAAATAATAATTTTTTTCTTTTTTGAAGGATAAGCTTCAGAAATTTCTTCATAGGTTGAATAAAGATAAGCTGTACTACTTTCAAATTCAGCAGCACAAGTATCAACTCTTTTATAAACTGGATGAATTTTATATTTGCAACGTAAAGATCTGATATCCTTACCTTGTTTTCCAATTAATCTAGATATACGGCTATCAGAAAAACCTTTCCTTTTAATATCAAAAAGCACTTCTTTATTAAGTGACTTAATATTCATTTTTTTTATTTTTTCTTGAATTTCAATTAATTCTTTTATCTGATAAAGAAACCAAGGATCAATCTTAGAATGTTGAAATATTTCCTCAATAGATAAACCGATCCTAAATGCATCTCCTAAAAACCATAACCGATTGGGGCCTGGCTCTCTTAATTCTTTAACAATTTCATCTTTATCTATCAATTGTTCAGTTAAGCCGTCCACATCAATTTCTAATCCTCTTAATGCTTTTTGTAAAGATTCTTGAAATGTTCTTCCGATTGCCATAACTTCACCGACAGATTTCATTTGAGTTGTTAATTTACAATCTGCTTGTGGAAATTTTTCAAAAGCAAACCTTGGAATTTTAGTTACAACATAATCAATTGATGGTTCAAATGATGCTGGTGTAAGCCCACCTGTTATATCGTTCGCTAATTCATCAAGAGTGAAACCAACTGCTAATTTAGCTGCAATTTTAGCAATTGGAAAACCTGTGGCTTTTGATGCTAATGCTGATGATCTAGACACTCTTGGATTCATTTCTATAACTATCATTCGACCATCGACAGGATTAATTGAGAATTGAACATTAGAACCACCTGTTTCAACTCCAATCTCTCTTAATACATTTATTGCTGCAGTTCTCATTAATTGATATTCTTTATCAGTTAATGTTTGAGCAGGAGCAACTGTAATAGAATCTCCAGTATGAACTCCCATCGGATCTAAATTCTCAATCGAACAGATAATAATACAATTATCTTTTGCATCTCGAACAACCTCCATCTCAAATTCTTTCCAGCCTAGAAGTGATTCCTCTATTAATAATTCATTTGTTGGAGAAGCATCTAATCCTCTTTTGCAAATATCTATAAATTCTTCTTGATTGTAAGCAATGCCGCCTCCACTACCACCCATAGTAAAAGAAGGACGAATAATTGCAGGATAACCGATGCTAGCTTGAACTTGAACAGCTTGCTCTAAACTATGAGCTATAACTGAACGAGCTGATGAAAGACCAATTCTATCCATCGCTTCTTTAAATTGCTGTCTATCTTCAGCCTTATCAATTGCTTTTTTAGAAGCCCCGATTAATTCCACGTTATATTTCTCTAAAATTCCATATTTATCTAAATCTAAAGCACAATTAAGTGCAGATTGACCACCCATTGTAGGCAACAAAGCATCTGGTTTTTCTTTAGCAATTATTTTACTAACAATTTCCCATTGAATTGGTTCAATATAAGTAGTATTAGCAATATCAGGATCTGTCATAATAGTTGCTGGATTTGAATTAATTAAAATAACTCGATAACCTTCCTCCATTAATGCCTTACATGCCTGAGCGCCAGAATAATCAAATTCACATGCTTGACCTATAATAATTGGGCCTGCACCAATAATAAGTATTGACTTTATATCAGTTCGTTTAGCCACGTAATTTATTTCCTTTAATCATCATATTAATAAATCTATCGAATAAATAATCCATTTCTGAAGGTCCCGGACTGGCTTCAGGATGCCCTTGAAAACTAAATGCTGGTGTATCTATAAGACTAATACCTTGAAGTGTTTTATCAAACAATGAAATATGGGTAACTTTAAGATTGTGAGGGATAGATGAAATATCAACGGTAAATCCATGGTTTTGACTTGTTATAAAAACTTTTCCTGTTTCTTTATCTTGAACAGGATGATTTGCACCATGATGCCCAAATTTCATTTTTAATGTTTTTGCTCCACTTGCTAAAGCTAATAATTGATGCCCTAAACAAATACCAAAAATTGGTAATTTTTTTTCTAAAATAGTTTTAATATTTTTAATAGCATAATCACAAGGTTCAGGATCACCAGGGCCATTTGATAAAAATACTCCGTCAGGCTTTAATGCTAAAACTTCTTTTGCAGATAATTTTGCTGGAACCACTGTTACTTTACATCCTCTTGAAGATAACATTCTTAAAATATTTCTTTTAATTCCAAAATCATAAGCAACTACATGATATTTAAATGAAAAATTATTCTGATAACCTGAGCCAAGCTTCCATTCACCTTCTTTATTTATATATTTTCTTGAAGTTGAAACAACACTAGCTAAATCCATTCCAGAAATTCCTCGAAAAGATTTTGCTTTTTTAATGGCTTCCTTTTCATTAATATTGCCAGCCATAATACAACCAGATTGTGCACCATTAGTTCTTAAATATTGAGTTAAAGCTCTAGTATCAATTCCTGATATACCTACAATTTTCTGCTTTTTAAGAAAATCAGATAAAGATGTTATAGCTCTAAAGTTTGAATAAGCGATAGGTAAATCACGAATAATTAAACCATTTGCAAATACTTTTTTTGATTCTAAGTCCTCATCATTAATCCCAGTATTACCAATATGAGGATAAGTAAAAGTAATAATTTGTTCAGAATAAGAAGGATCTGTAAGAATTTCTTGGTACCCTGTCATTGAAGTATTAAAAACTACCTCTCCAACAACAGACCCTTTAACACCAATTGAAATACCTCGAAACTTTGTTCCGTCTGCAAGCACTAATATAGCCGGCAATTTAGACGACAAAAAACTCCTCCAAGGTAATAATCATCAGATAAAACAAACGGGTGGTTTCAAATCCGCCCGCTGACTGAATTATAAATCATTCATTACTTTACTTCAATTTAAAATATGAAAATATTTGTTATTTTTTTATATTTAATACATCCAGCATATCGAAAAGACCATTTGTATGCTTTGTTAAAAATTTAACAGCTTTAATTGCTCCTAATGCGAAGTTTGATCTATTTCCTGCTTTATGTGTTAATTCAATACGTTCTCCATCCCCAGCATATAAAACGGTATGATCGCCAACAATATCTCCGCCTCTAATTGCCGAAAAACCTATTTCACTTTTTTTACGCTTATTCATTTTCCCTTCCCGATGAAAAACACTACTTTCTTTTAAATTTAAATTTGCAGCCTTAGCAACAGCCTCCCCTAATCTAAGTGCTGTTCCTGAAGGTGCGTCAACTTTTTCATTATGATGTGACTCTATAATTTCAATATCATAATCTTTATAAAGTACTTTAGTAGCAGCTTCAACTAATGATACTAATAAATTAACACCTACACTCATATTAGGGGCAAAACAAATTGGAATCTTTTTTGATAGTAATAAAATTTTCTCTTTTTCTTTTTCAGAAAATCCAGTAGTACCTAAAACATATTTAATATTATTTTTAGCAGCACAAAGCTCTAAATAATTCATAGAAGCTTTGGGTCTAGTAAAATCTATTACAAAATCTCCTTCTTTTAAAATTGATGAAAAATCATTATTGATAATTACATCTGTTTTAATACCAAATAATGCTCCGGCATCCATTCCTAAATTTGGGCAAGTTGCTTGATCAATTGCACCAATTAATGACAATTCAGAGTCATTTAAAATTTCTTTAATTAAAGTCTGCCCCATCTTTCCTGAAGCTCCTACAATAATAATTTTTAAAGGGTTTTCCATATTTTAAAATCCTATTTTTTCTAATAAAAGATCAAAGTAGCCAGGATCATCTTTTTCTGGAAGAGAATCGATGATGTCTTGCTTGATCGCCTCATTAATTGATTTAGAAGTATCCACAGGTATCGAAGATTCTTCATCAGAATCTAATTCTGAATCTTCAATTAATGAAGGCAATTCTTCTGACTGAGGAGATTTTATCTCTTCATCAGAAGTTTTTAGCTCATTATTACCTTTTTTCTCATTAAGTTGAAGATTTTTATTGTTTTTTTCAAGTAAATCATTTGATTTAGAATCATCAACCTGCTCTCCTTTAGGCATTACTTCACCAGTTATATTTTTTAATTTATCATCTTCAAAATTTAAAACAACATGTCTTCGCTCGACTAAAATATCTCTTATTCTCATTGCATAAATATAATCCCATCTTTCCTTATGAAAAGTATCCTGAATTAATGGAGTTCCTAAAGCAAAACGAACTTGAGATTTTGTCATTCCAGGCTTTAATTGCATCAACATTTCCGAAGTAATTTCGTTTCCTTGTGGGATATCTATCTTATATACTTCAGGAAAGAAATCAGGAACTGAGTCTATTGATGAACAAGATAGTAAATTAAATAACAAGAAAATTAAAAAATATTCATGAATATTTGTCTTTATTTGCATACGTTCATAATATAACATGATACATATTAAGTTAATTTTAAATTTAGGATTATGAAATTATGAAAGGACATGCTGATTTAAAAAAAACAGGTCTTAAGAATACGCTTCCAAGACTTAAAGTGCTAAATATTTTTGAAAATAATAAAGATAAACATTTATCAGCTGAAGATATATTTAAAATTATGCTAAAAACAGATGAAGGTATTGGTTTAGCGACAATTTATAGAGTTTTAACACAATTTGAACAATCTGGCATTATAATTCGCCATCATTTTGAAAGTGATAAAGCTGTTTTTGAGCTTAATGAAAAAGATCATCATGACCATATCGTTTGTATGCAATGTGGATTTATAAAAGAATTTGTTGATGATGAAATTGAAAAAAAACAAAAAATAATTGCCGAACAAAACGGATTTAATATCGTTGAGCACGCATTATATATATATGCTGATTGTACAAATAAACCCTGCTCTTGCAGATTAGGTGGGACTGAAAATATTAAAAAATGTCATGGACATTAATCATCCGAGTAGCTCTTTGGCATGCTCCAAAGTAGTATCAGTTATTTCAACTCCTCCTAACATCCTAGCAAGTTCCCGCACACGGCCACTCTCATCAAGTAAATTTATTTGACTTACAGTCTCACCATTAATCTGGTCTTTTGAAACCTTAAAATGATTCAAAGATTGAGCGGCAACTTGTGGTAAATGAGTGATTGCAAAAATTTGATGGCGTGAATCAATAGCTAAATCTTTTAATAATTTTCCAACTACCTCAGCAACGCCACCACCAATACCTACATCAACTTCATCAAAAATCATTACAGGGACATTGGCTTTGGTAATTGAAGCAACTCTTATTGCCAAACTAATTCTAGATAATTCTCCACCTGATGCTACCTTTTGAATAGGCTTAAGTTCTGCATTAAGATATGTTGAAATTAAAAACTCAACTTGTTCATTGCCATTAACGCTAGGATCAATTGAGTTTAAATTTACCTCAAATTTTCCGTGTGTAAAAGATAAATCCTTAAGTTTATCTGTAATAATTTTATTAAGCTTTAAAGAAAATTCTGAACGTTTTTTTGATAATTTTAGAGCGGCCTCATCATATAAGTATCTTGCTTCTTTCAATGTCTCCGATATACCTTTTTCATCTAACAATTTAACCAATAAATCATAACGCGCTTGCCATTCACTACTCATATCATCAAGCTCTTCTGGTTTTATTCGATACTTTCGACAAAATTCAAATGTTGCTTGAATTTTAGATTCAACTTCATTTTTTAATTCTTCATTTACTTCTAATGAATGTAAATAATGATTTAATTCTCGTACAAGCTCACTTGATTCAAGATTAATAGCATCTATAATTTTTAATTGATTACCTAATCGGTCGTCTAAATTTGATAAATTAGATAATGATATTTGTAATTGATTAATTTGATTTGACAAAGAAGAATCTCCAGAATCCAGAATAGAAATACAATTTTGTATACCATTAATCAACTCCGAACTATTTGAAAGCATTTTATGATTTGCCTGCATTTCTTGCCATCTATCAAAGGAAAAATCTAAAACTTTAAACTCTTTATTTTTTTCTTCTAGATCTTTTATCTCCTCAGCATAAGACTCTTTATTTTTTTCAAAATTCTCATTTTCTATAAATAACTTATGCCAATTTTCAAACAATTCTTTAATTTCAACTACTTCTTTATCCAGTCCTGCAAAATTATCTAAAATTTCTCTTTGCGTAGAATTTTTTAATAATGAATGATGTGAATTTTGACTATAAATATCAATAAGTAATTCACCTAATGATTTTAATTGATTTATAGTTGACGGTATTCCATTAATAAATGCCTTTGATTTTCCATCTTTATATATAACTCTTCTTAAAAGAAGACTTTCTTCTTCAGATTCTAATTCATTATTCTTTAACCATTGTTGAGCAAAAATATTATTAGAAATATTAAAAGTGGCTGAAATATCTGATTTATCTTTGTTGTGCCTAACTACGCCACTATCTCCTCTTTGACCAAGAGATAATGAAAGTGCATCAATAAGAATTGACTTTCCTGCCCCAGTTTCTCCTGTTAAAGCAGAAAAACCTCCTTCAAAATTCAACTCTAAATTATCAACGATAACAAAATTTCTAATCGAAAGATTTTCAAGCATTTATAAATTTTATCCCCAATTTAATTTATTTCTAAGCATCTCAAAATAACAATAATCTTTTGGGTGAAGTATTGAAATAGATTGTTTAGCTTTTTTTATTTTAATTTCATCTTCTTTATCTAAAGGAATTTGAATTTGTCCGTCAATACTTGCATATGCTTCATCCATATTAACAATTTTTACTAAAACTTCACTATTTCCACTAATTGCAATAGGCCGATTACTTAGCGTATGAGGACTGATTGGTACAATAGTAATGGCATCTAAATTTGGATGGATAATCGGTCCTCCTGCAGAAAGAGCATAAGCCGTTGTTCCAGTTGGCGTACTAATAATTAACCCATCAGATCTTTGAGTATGAACAAATTTTCCGTCAATCATTACTTCTAACTCAATAAGTCTTAAACCACTCCTTATAACTATGTCATTTAATGAAAATGCTTCATGTATTATTTTCTTATTTCTTATTATTTTAGTTTCAATTAACATTCTATCGTCTTGGATATAAATACCCTCCAAAATATTATCAATACCACTAAACATGCTATCGATATTTAGATCAGCTAAGAATCCAAAACGACCTTGATTTATACCTATTAAAGGTATTTGTGAGTCAACTAAAGTTCTTGAGACTCCAAGCATTGTTCCATCTCCTCCAACAACTATTGCTAGATCAACTTTTTTACCAATATCATTAAGCGGTAAAGATTTAAAGTCATTCAGTTTAATTTGCTTTTGTGTTTTTTCTTCAATAATTAAATCAACACTTTTCTTACTTAAATGATTTATTAATTGAATAAGTTGATTATGAATATCCTTAGACTCCTGAAGGGAAGGATATTTTCCGATGATCGCAATTTTTTTAAATTTCATTACCATTCTTTTTTTTAAACTAGCTATGTTAACGTTGAAACAGTAAAATATATATTAAATACATTTTAATGCATTACAAATTAATTAACGAATTAATTATAAATTCATGGATTTAGATAAAAGAGCTCAAACCCTCTTAAAAGCATTAATTAGTCATCATATTGGTGATGGGCAGCCTGTTGGGTCGAAAACATTAGCAACAACATCAAGTTTAGATCTTAGCCCAGCATCAATAAGAAACATCATGAAAGATCTTGAAGATGCAGGTTTTATTATAAGCCCTCATACATCATCAGGTCGTGTTCCTACGCAAAAAGGATATAGATTTTTTGTTGATAGTTTAGTGACTATGAAATCATTAAATCAATCTGAAATATCTGCGCTTAAAGATCAATTAATAATGTCTGATAATAAACATTTAATTAGCTCAGTAGCAGATACCTTATCTCACTTAACAAAATTTGCAGGAGTTGTATTAATACCTCGTGCCAAAAAAATTGCTTTTAAACATATTGAATTTCTTGAATTATCAAAAAATAGAATTTTAGTAATTATTGTTACAGATGATGGAGGAGTTCAAAACAGAGTGCTATATACAGAAAATAATTACAACAAACAAAACCTTTTAGAAGCTTCAAACTTTTTTAATCAACATTATGCTGGATACAATATCGAAGAAGTAAAAAGTAGATTAGTAAATGAATTAAAAACTATGAAAGCAGAAATGGTGACACTAATGACAGCAGCAATTGAAACTTCTGATGATATTGATCAAAATGAAAATTTAGTAATGTCAGGTCAGAGAAATCTATTAGAAACATCTGAATTATCTCAAAATGTTTCTAGTGTAAGAAAAATTGTTGAAGTTTTTGAAAAAAAATCAGCCCTACTTCAATTATTAGAAAAAAGTCATCGAGCTAATGGGATACAAATTTTTATTGGAGAAGAATCAGGTTATAAAGCGCTAGATGAATGTAGTGTTATAACTGCCCCCTATGAAGCTGATGGTGAAGTTCTTGGGATGCTTGGAGTTATTGGGCCAACAAGAATGGCATATGAAAGAGTTATTCCGATTGTAGATATCACTGCTAAACTATTAGGCAATTCAATAAAATAAAATCTTATGAGTTATTATAATCAAGAACCTAATTACGAACATGGTGATCCACAGAAAATAGGAATTATTCTTGCAAATCTTGGTACGCCAGATGAACCAGAATCTACTGCATTAAGAAAATACCTTGGTGAATTTCTTATGGACAGAAGAGTTATAGAGATTCCAAGATTTATTTGGTGTTGGGTTTTACATTTAATTATTTTAGTTTTTAGGCCATCATCATCAGCAAAAAAATATAGGCAAATATGGACATCAAAAGGCTCTCCACTCTTAGTAAATGCTCAAGCACAATCAAAATTACTAAAGAAACATTTAAATAAAAAATTTAAACAACCTATAGAGGTTTCTTTAGGTATGAGTTATGGAAATCCATCAATGAAAAAAACTTTTAATGAGTTAAGAAAAAAAAACTGTACGAAGATAATTCTTTTTCCCTTATATCCACAATATGCAGCCTCATCTTCCGCATCAGCAATGGATAGTTTATGGAGATTATTATTAAAAACAAGAAATGTACCTGAAATCAGAACGATTCGTCATTATCATGATAATCCAGCATATATAAATGCATTAAAAATATCAGTATTAAATTTCTGGAAAAAAAATGGCAAGCCTACAAAGTTAATAATGAGTTTTCATGGAATACCAAAAAAATCTTTACACCAAGGCGATCCGTATCATTGTGAATGTCATAAAACTGGGCGTCTATTAGCAAAGGCTTTAAATTTAAAAGATAGTGAATACCAAATTTGCTTTCAATCTAGATTTGGCAAAGCTGAATGGTTAAAGCCATATTTTTCAGAAGTTATTACTAATTTAGGCAAACAAAAAATAAACGATTTACATGTAATATGTCCAGGATTTTCGAGTGATTGCCTTGAAACTCTTGAAGAAATAAATATAGAAGGAAAATCTATATTTATTAATAATGGAGGTAAAAATTATAAATATATCCCTGCTTTAAATGCTAATCTTTATTGGATTGAAGCTATGGGACAGATTTTAAATGCTAATCTTCAAGGATGGATTGATCCAAAGTGGTCTCTAATAAAACAACAAAAAAAATCAGCTGCAACAAAAAAACAAGCTGAAAAATTTAAATAAAGAATAGCTTATGATAATTCTTACTGGTGGTGCAGGAATGATTGGAAGTATGATTGCTTGGCATCTAAATACAATTCTTAATGAAAATAAATTTGTAATTTTTGATGATCTAATTAACCAAGAACAAGAAAAAAATATTAATAAAAGAAAGTTTATCGATTTAATTAATAAAAATGATCTTCCAAAATACTTTAAAAGTAATAATAAAATTACTGCTGTTATTCATATGGGTGCGATTAGCTCAACCATAGAGTCAAACTTTAATAAATTATTAATTTCGAATATTCGATATAGTCAAATGCTTTGGAGTTGGTGTGCAGAAAATAAAATCCCTTTCATTTACGCAAGCTCAGCTGCAACCTACGGAGGAGGAGAAAATGGATATGATGATGATGAGAATCTATTATCAAAATTAACTCCTTTAAATGCTTATGGATATTCAAAACATTTTTTTGATCAATGGATTCTTTCACAGATAAAATCAAATCAACCATCCCCGCCTCAATGGTGTGGATTAAAATTTTTTAATGTCTATGGTCCAAATGAGTATCACAAAGATAGAATGGCTAGTGTAGTATTCCATGCATTTGAACAATACCAAGAAAAAAAAGAAATTAGATTATTTAAAAGTGCAAATAAGAATTATAAAGATGGAATGCAATTAAGAGATTTTATTTATGTTAAAGATGCAGTTGAGTTTGTTATGTTTTTCTTAAAAAATAATCATATATCAGGTTTATTTAATTCTGGTACTGGACGTGCGCAATCATTTAATGATTTAGCAAATGCTGTTTTAATAAATACAAAAGGTGATAAATCAAATATTAAATATATTGATATGCCAGACGACTTAAAAGGTAAATATCAATACTATACTGAAGCCACTCTTGATAAAATATCAGAAACAGGCTTTAATTTACAATTTAAAAATTTAGAAGAAGGTGTGAATGATTACATGCAGAATTATCTTCTTACTTCAGATAGGTATGCTTAATTTTGAAAAATAATATTATTGATATTGTAGGTAATAGTTTCAATGCAAAAAATAAATGGGGTTTAGTAATTGGTGATATTATGCTCGACTCATATATTACTGGTGATGTTAAAAGATTATCGCCTGAAGCACCAGTGCCTATTATGAATATGAATGATACTATTGATATTATTGGTGGAGCAGGAAACGTTGCCCTTAATTTAAATGGTTTGGAAATTAAAACAATCTTAGTAGGTGAAATTGGTAATGATGACTCTGGAAAAATACTAAAAGATTTATTTAAAGAAAATAATATATCTACTAAATATCTAATCAAAAATAAAAAATTTACTACTACAAAAATAAGAATCGTTAGTGGTCAACAACAAATGCTACGGCTTGATACTGATCAAATCTCAACTGGGCCAAACAATATTGAATTAAAAAAAATACTTAAACTTATATCAAGTGGCCCAAGTGTAATCATTATTTCTGATTATGAAAAAGGTTTTCTGACGCCTGAATTTCTAAAAAAAATTATTCAGTTGGCTAACAAAAAAAATATTCCCGTGATTATTGACCCTAAAGGAACTAATTTAGAAAAATATCGGGGAGCAACTGCAATCACTCCCAATAAAAAAGAAGCTTTTTTATTAGCAAATTTAACTGACAAAGATGAACACTTGCTTGATGCTTCTTTAAAAAAATTAATTAGAAAATATAATTTTGATTATATTGCTATGACTCAGGGTGAGTATGGAATTAAACATATAACAAACAATAAAGTAGAAGAATTTCCAACAAAAGTTGCTGAAGAAGTATTTGATGTATCAGGAGCTGGAGATACCATAATAGCAACATTGGCAGCTAGTATAATTGGAAATCTTCCTATTAGAGATAGTTTTGAACTAGCTAATTTAGCTGCAGGTATTGTTGTAAGACAACTCAGAACTATGCCAATTACTCAATATGAATTATTGATGAAGCTTCACTCACTCACAAGTATTAATACTATTAATAAAGTTATATCTAAAAACCAAGTAGTAGATTTTTTCAAAGCTTTCAAGGGTGAAATTGTTATTGGATTTACTAATGGATGTTTTGATATTCTGCATGCTGGTCATGTAACCTATCTTCAAAAAGCGAAAGAACAAGTAGATATGTTATTTGTTGCGCTAAATAGTGATGCTTCTGTTAGAAAAATTAAAGGGGCTAATAGGCCAATAATTGGTGAAGCAGATCGAGCTCTTGTTCTTTGTTCTTTAGAATCAGTTGATGGCGTTATTTTATTTGACGAAGCTACCCCTTTAAGCTTAATTAAGTCAATTAAACCAGATGTATTGTTTAAAGGAAATGACTACACTATAAAAAATGTAGTGGGCGCAAAAGAAATGAAGAAATGGGGTGGAAAAGTAACTTTAATACCTATTATTAAAGGTAGAAGTACAACTAAAATTATAGAAAAATTAAGTTAAACTAAGTCTTGAATTTTTTCAATGTAAGTTAATTTATTTTTATTACATACTCTTTCCCAATCATTTAAATCTGTCCATCCATAAACAAAAATAAAATCTAAATTATATTTTTTTGCAGTCTGAATGTCATACAAAGAATCACCAAGAAATAATGCAGGTAAGAAATTTTTATCCTTTAATTTTTCTTCTATAATTTCATGTTTTGAAGCTGGGCTTCCATAAATACCTCCTTCAAAATAAGAATCAATATTTTTTTCTTTAAATAAAAATCTTAGCTCTTCTTGGTCACCTCCTGAAGCGATCATCCATGTTGATTGTAATGTTTTGGATTTAAGTTCTTTTATTCCAGAAGTAATTTCACAATTCTTTAAAAGATTAATAACTTCATCATTTAAATTTTTAACTAATTTATTCATAGAAAAATCTAAAACCTTCTCGCCCATAATTTCTCTTAAAAAATATTTAAATTTTACATATCGAGAAATACCTGTAAGTTTTATATGATATTGAACAAGTTCATCAGCCTGATCTTTAGTAGCGCCATAATTTAGAGCTGTATTTCTATAAGCTTCTATTTTTTGAAAATTAGAATTTAAAATAACTCCATCACAATCAAAAATAATTGTTTGGTATCTATTTAAATCCATCGTTAAAAAAATTAAATTGAACTTGCTTGTTTGGCAAGTTTTGTAATCTCTGACCAGTTTTTATCTTTGATTAATTTCTTTGGGGTCAGCCAAGTGCCTCCACATACAGAAACATTAGGTAGTGCTAAAAAATCTGGGGCAGTTTCAATAGTTATTCCACCTGTAGGGCAAAACTGAATATCAGCAAAGGGTCCTGAAAAACTCTTTAAAAGATTAATACCTCCTACAGCAACTGCAGGAAATAATTTTAAAAAAGAATATCCGTCTTGATTAGCATTCATAACTTCACTTGCATTTGAAACTCCTGGTAGGAGAGGTAATTCTATCTCTTTACATATTAAACTCATTTCATTTGTATATCCGGGGCTAACTGCAAATTTACTACCAGCAAGTTTGGCATTGGTTGCATCGGATTTTGTTCTTAAAGTACCTGCGCCCACAATAGCCTCAGGTACTTTATTTGTTATTGTTTCTATTGCTTTCAAAGCACATTTTGTTCTTAATGTAATTTCTAAAACTTTCATTCCTCCAGATAATAAAGCTTCCGCCATAGGTACAGCATCATCAACATCATCTATTACAATTACTGGAATTACAGGGCCATATTTTGCTAATTCAATTGTTTTCATATTTACCTCTTAAGATTTAATTGATCCATGTTATAGCTCCCTCTTCTGCTGATAAAACATTTTTTCTCATATTGCCAAAAAGTTCTCTGCCAATTCCATGACCATTATTTATTTTTTGATCTTCAGTCATTTCTACTGGCTTTCTTTTATCCCATACATCATCATCAACAAGTACATTCATTGAACCAACTACAGCATTTAGTCTAATAATGTCTCCTTCTCTTATTTTTGCAATAGCTCCGCCAGCTGCAGCTTCTGGACTCATATGAATAGCTGCAGGAATTTTACCCGAAGCTCCACTCATTCTTCCATCAGTAACAATTGCAACCTTAAATCCTTTATTTTGAATTACAGATAAAGGTGGCATAAGTTTATGAAGTTCTGGCATACCATTAGCTTTTGGACCTTGAAAACGAATTACAGCAATAAAATCTTGATCTAACTTTTCTTTATCAAAAGCATCTAATAATTCCTCCTGACTATTAAATATAAGTGCTGGTGCTTCAATAATATGTTTTTCCTCAGGCACTGCAGATATTTTAATTACAGATCGTCCAATATTTCCTTTAAGCAATCTTAATCCACCTGATTCATTAAATGGATTATCAAAACTTCTAATAATAGAATCATCACCACTTTTTGCTGGTAAATCTTTCCATGAAAGTTTTTCTTTAGCCAATATAGGCGATTTAGTATAGTCTGCCAAACCTCCATAACTTATAGTAACAACATCTGGATACATACAACCGCCTTGTATTAATTCTCTTATTACAAAAGCTGGTCCTCCCGCTTTTTGAAAATCATTTACATCAGCTTTTCCATTTGGATATACGCTTGCTAGAAGAGGAATAGATTTAGCTAAATCATGAAAATCAGACCAATCAATTATAATTCCAGATGCTCTAGCAATAGCAACCCAGTGAATAAGATGATTAGTTGAACCTCCAGTTGCAAGAAGCGCTGATATTGCATTTATAATTACCCTTTCATCAACTAATTCTCCAATAGAAATTGTTTTTTTATTTGTAATATTTTTAATTAATAATTGAACTGCTTCAATGGTCAATTTTTTACGAATATCATTATAAGGATGAATAAAAGCTGCGCCAGGAACATGTAACCCCATTGCCTCCATAAGCATTTGATTGCTATTTGCAGTGCCATAAAAAGTACAAGTGCCTTCTCCATGATAAGCTGCTGACTCTGAATCTAATAAAGCTTTTCTATCTAATTTTCCTTCAGCATATTGTTCTCTAACTTTTGATTTAGATATATTATCAATCCCTGTAGACATCGGGCCAGCTGGCACAAAAACAACAGGTAAATGACCAAAATGTAAAGCTCCAATTAGTAAACCAGGGACAATCTTATCGCATATACCAAGCATTAAAGCCCCATCAAAAACATCATGAGATAAACCAATTGCTGCCCCCATAGCTATATTATCTCTAGAAAAAAGACTTAGTTCCATTCCAGTCTCGCCTTGTGTAACCCCATCACACATTGCTGGAACTCCAGCGGCAACTTGCGCAGTTGCTCCAAAATTAGCTGCTGCTTCTCTAATAATCTCAGGATAGTTTTCATATGGTTTATGAGCAGATAACATATCGTTATAAGCTGTCACGATTGCAAGATTAGGTTTTTTTTCTGAAACAATCTTTAATTTATCATTCTTAGGTAAAGCAGCAATTGCATGAGCTACATTAGCACAACCTAAACGATCAGTTCCTCTATCTCTTTTTTTCATCAAAGAAACTCTTTCAAGATACGCAGTCCTAGTTGGACGACTCTTTTCTTTAATTCTCTCAGTAATTTCAATAATTGATTGTTTCATAATTCCATGTATTTTTTTGACTTTAGCCATGCATTATCAATGAAATGATACGAATAAGTCAAATATGATCATAATTGATTTAATTTAAAATAATTTTATACACGACCTTGAAATTATTATAAAAGACTCCATATAAATTTCATCTTAAATTTTAAAATTTTAATTAGTTATGAAAGATAAAATGATATCAAAAAAAACTAAAAAACCAATTAAATCAAAAGAATTAGAAAAAAATTTAGCTGATCAAGCTGAAAAGATTGAAACTTTAGAAGCAGAATTACTTTATTCTAAAGCGGAATCAGAAAATAATAGAAAAAGAGCTCTAGAAGAAGCGGAAAAAACAAGAAAATATGCAATTGAAAGCTTTAGTCAAGAAATTCTTCTTGTTAAAGATAGTCTTGACTCAGCTTTAACAATTAAAGATGCTTCATTAGAAAGCTACAAGAATGGTGTTGAGTTAACCGCAAAACAATTAATTACTATATTTGAAAAATTTAATATTGAAGAGGTAGATCCTATTGGTGAAAACTTTGATCCTAATTTTCATCAAGCAATGACAATGTTAGATTCTGATGAAGAGCCAAATAAAATTCTTTCTGTATTTCAAAAAGGTTACAAATTAAATGGAAGAGTTTTAAGGCCAGCACTAGTATCAGTTTCTAAAGAAAAAGAAAAAAAAGCTTGAAATTTATCTAAGCATCCCTATTTAGAGAGTAACAATTTATTTTATTAAGGAAACAAGAAAATGGCAAAAATTATTGGAATTGATTTAGGAACAACAAACTCGTGTGTTTCCGTCATGGAAAATGGAAAACCAAAAGTAATTGAAAATACTGAAGGTACAAGAACAACTCCTTCAATCGTTGCTTATCAAGATGAAGGTGAATCACTTGTTGGTGCTCCTGCTAAAAGACAGGCAGTAACAAATCCTGAAAATACTGTATACGCAGTTAAACGCTTAATTGGTAGAAAATTTACTGAAGATGAAGTCAAAAAAGATATAGATTTAATGCCTTACACTATTGCTAAAGCAGATAACGGAGATGCTTGGGTTGAAATAAAGGGCGAAAAAATGGCGCCGCCACAAATCTCTGCAGAAATTTTAAGAAAGATGAAAAAAACAGCCGAAGATTATTTAGGTGAAGAAATTAAAGAAGCTGTTGTAACAGTACCGGCATACTTCAATGATAGCCAAAGACAGGCTACAAAAGATGCAGGAAGAATTGCAGGATTAGAAGTTAAAAGAATTATCAATGAACCAACTGCAGCTGCTTTAGCTTTTGGTTTAGATAAAAAAGAAGGCGATAGAAAAATTGCAGTTTATGATTTAGGTGGTGGCACTTTTGATGTATCTATTATTGAAATAACAAGTGTAGATGGCGAACATCAATTTGAAGTTTTATCAACAAATGGTGATACTTTCTTAGGTGGTGAAGATTTTGATAATAAAATCATTGATTTTCTTGCTGAAGAATTTAATAAAGAAAATGGTGTGGATATCACTAAAGATATGTTAGCTAAACAACGCCTAAAAGAAGCTGCAGAAAAAGCCAAAATCGAGCTTTCAAGTAGCGCTCAAACAGAAGTTAATTTACCTTATTTAACTGCAGATGCTGCGGGACCAAAACATTTAGTAGTTAAGTTAACTAGAGCAAAACTTGAATCATTAGTTGAAGATCTTATAGAAAGAACTGTTGCTCCATGCAAAACAGCAATAAAAGACTCAGGAGTGTCTAATGAGATTTCTGATGTAATTCTTGTTGGTGGGCAAACTAGAATGCCTAAAGTTCAAGAAAAGGTCCAAGAAATTTTTGGTGTTGAGCCTAGAAAAGATGTCAATCCTGATGAGGCTGTTGCAGTTGGTGCTGCGGTTCAAGGTGGAGTGCTTCAAGGTGATGTTAAAGATGTATTATTGTTAGATGTTACGCCTCTAAGTTTAGGAATTGAAACAATGGGCGGTGTTATGACAAAATTAATCAAAAAGAATACAACTATTCCAACAAAAGAATCACAAGTATTTTCAACTGCTGAAGATAATCAAAGTGCAGTAACAATTAATGTATTCCAAGGTGAAAGAGAAATGGCAGCAGGAAATAAAAGCTTAGGGCAATTTAATCTAGATGAAATACCTGCGGCTCCAAGAGGCACGCCTCAAATAGAAGTTACATTTGATCTTGATGCAAACGGTATTTTACATGTAAATGCAAAAGATAAAGCTACAGGTAAAGAAAATAAAATCGTTATTAAATCAAGTAGTGGTCTTAGTGAAGAAGAAATCAAAAAAATGGAAGATGACGCTGAACTTCATGCTGAAGAAGATAAAAAACTAAGAGAATTAGTTGACGCAAAAAATCTTGCTGAAGGTATGATTCATTCAGTTAAAAAAACAATGACTGACCATCCTGATAAAGTAGAAAAAAATGAAAAGGAAAAAATTGAGAAAGCGATTAGCGATCTTGAGGAGGCCTTAAAAACAGATAAAAAAGATGATATTGAGGCTAAAAATAAAGTGCTAGCTGAAGCATCTCAAAAACTTGGTGAAAAAATACATGCAGAACAACAAGCATCCCAAGCACAACCAAAAGAAAATGGTAAAAATAAAGAAAAAACTGTTGATGCTGAAGTTGTTGATGCTGAATTTGAAGAAGTAAAGAAAGAAGATAAGAAAGAAGATAAGAAAAAATAATTAATTCGATTAATAATTATATATAGTAGAGGTTAATTACAAATTACCTCTATTTGTCCCCCTATGGCTGATAAAAAAGATTACTACGAAACTCTAGGATTAAATAAACAAGCTTCTGATACAGAAATCAAAAAAGCATATAAAAAACTTGCGATGAAACATCATCCAGATCGTAATAGTGGTAATCCAGAATCTACTGCAACCTTCAAGGAAGTTAAAAAAGCATATGATGTTTTATCTAATCCTGAAAAAAAGTCAATGTATGATCAATTTGGCCATGCTGGAGTAGATCAAAATATGGGCGGGGGTCCTGGTGCTGGTAATTTTGCTGACTTCGGAGATATATTCGGAGATATATTTGGAGGAGGAAGATCTAATAATAGATCTAGCGTATCTCGAGGAGCCGATCTTAGATACAATATGGAAATAACACTTGAACAAGCGGCAAAAGGAACAGATACTCAAATAAAAATTCCTGTGATGATTGCATGTAACCCATGTAATGGTTCGGGGGCAAAAAAAGGATCGGAGCCAATTGATTGTCTAACATGTAATGGACAAGGGCAAGTAAGAATGCAACAAGGATTTTTTTCGATTCAACAGGAATGTCCAGATTGTAATGGCGCAGGAAAAACTATTAAAGACCCTTGTTATGATTGCAGTGGTTCTGGACGAGTAAAAGAAACTAAAACATTATCAGTTAAAATTCCAATCGGTGTTGATGATGGCGATCGTATTAGATTATCTGAAGAAGGTGAAGCGGGAATTAATGGGGGTCCTACAGGTGATCTTTATGTTGTTATTAGTTTAAAAGAACATCAAATTTTTGAACGTGATGGAGCAAATTTACATTGCGAAATGCCTATTAGTTTCTCAACTGCTGCACTAGGTGGTGAATTAGAAATCCCAACTCTTGATGGAAGCGCTAAAATTAGAATTCCAGCTGGAACACAAACAGGTGCCGCATTTAGCTTAAAAGGTAAAGGTATTAAACCTGTTCGAGAAAGTCAAATTGGAAACCTTCACTGCCACGTTGTAATTGAGACACCTGTAAAATTAACAGAAAAACAAAAAAAGATTTTAGAAGAACTAGAGCTTATGAATCAAGCCGATAGAAGTAAGCATAGTCCTAGATCTAAAACCTGGCTAGATCAAGTTAAAGATTTTTTTGAATAATCTAGAATGTACCTTTTTGGATTAATTCAATTTTATACCCATTAGGGTCTTCAATAAATGCTAAAAGTAGTTTTGATTTCATCATAGGTCCAGCCTCTCTAACAACATTACCTCCTTTATTCTTTATTTCCTCACAAGCTTTATAAACATCATTAACTTCAATAGCAATATGACCAAATGCATTTCCATGATTATAATTATTAGTATCCCAATTATGTGTTAACTCAATGACTGTATTTGTTTTTTCATCGCCATAACCCATAAAGGCAAGGGAAAATTTCCCCTCAGGATAATCTTTTTGTCGTAAAACTTTCATACCAAATAAATTTTTATAAAAATTTATTGACTCTACAAGGTCGTTAACTCTAATCATACTGTGCAAAATTCTCATTTAAAAACCTCCTAATAGTTTATAAGTAAGATATCCAGGATCTGCAGAAAATAAATGAATGTTATATTTCATAAAGACCTTATTTTTTTATTTTATTTAAGTAACTAGCAATATCTTTTGATATAAATTTAGAATAATCACCATTAAGATTAATAATTTCCCGAACCAAAGAGGAAGTAATTGATTTAAATGGATCTGAGGCAATAAAGAATAAACTCTCTATAGAATTATCCATAGTATTATTCATTTGAGCAATTTGTGACTCATAATTAAAATCAGTGGAATTTCGAGCACCTCTTACAATCACATCAATGTTGTTATTATTAGCAAAATCAATAGTCAAGCCATCATAAGAGCTAAAAGCTACATTAGAATATCGATTTGAAATAATCTCAACTAATTTTAATCTTTCCTCTAATTTAAACATAGTTGATTTTGAAGAATCTTTGACAACTGCAACTAGTAAATTATCAAAAAGATTAGCAGCTCTGTGAATAATTTCTTCATGACCTAATGTTAACGGGTCAAAAGTACCTGGGTATATTGCATTCATAAAATATAAATTTTTTATTGTAATAAATAAAAGTATACCTTTCCCGCTCTAGAATTCTTTAAAATTTTGAATTCATTTCTAGAATATTTTTTGTTCATTTCTAGATATATGATTCCTTTGGGTTTTAAATGATTTTTAATCTCAACTAAAAGATTATATATATTGGGGTCTTCAAAAGGAGGATCAAAAAAAATAATATCAAAAAGCTTTTTATTGTTTTTTAAAAATATTGCTGCCTCTGAATTTATTATTAAAGCATTATTAGCATTTAATCTATTCTTATTATCACTAAGACATTCAATAGTTAAACTGTTGTTATCAACTAATGTGCATGATTGGGCATTTCGAGATAAGGACTCAAAACCTAAAATACCACTTCCAGAAAATAAATCGAGACAACTTTTATCTGATAAATCTTGACCTAACCAATTAAATAAAGTCTCCCTAACTCTATTTAAAGTAGGTCTTAAACCATTAGAGCCATAAAAAGAAATATTTTTTCTTTTCCATGAGCCACCAATAATTTTTACTTTACTTTTTTTATTATTCACTACCTACAATAACTGTAGAAAATTTACTCATATCAACGCGCCTTTGAAAAGCAGATTTAATTTCTTCAGCAGTTATTTTATCAATTTTATTTGTAAATGTTTCAAGATAATCTAATGGGTACTTATAAAAAGCCATCATACTTACATATTCTAGAATTTTTTTATTGCTATCTAGCCTCAAAGGAAATCCACCAATCATAAAATCTTTTGCTCTTCTTAGTTCTTTTGAGGTCGGACCATTTTGGATAAACTCTGCAACAGTTTTTTGAATCAATTCTTTTGCTTGTTTAACTTGACTCTTTTTAGTCTGGACTGCTACTTGAAAAGGACCTGCTTCAATAAATGGCATAAAGTAACTGTAAACACTATATGCTAGACCTCTATCCTCTCTAATTACTTGTGTTAATCTAGACACAAATCCTCCACCTCCTAGAATATAATTGCCTAAGTACAAAACTAAAAAATCAGGGTCTCCTCTTTTAATTATTGGGGCGCCATAATATAAATGGGCTTGTTTTGCAGGGTGACTGATTTTAATTTCTTGTCCTTTTACATAATCTACTGAAGGGATTTCTAAAGTCATTTTGTTTTCAGAAAATCCTAGGCTAATTTTATTACCAAGATTTTCGGCTTCTTTTCTTGAAATATCACCTACTATTACAATTGATAATTCATTTGATAAATAATGAATTTTATAGAAATCATGTAAATCTTTTTTTCTTATTTTTTTTATGGCCTCAACCTCGCCTGAACTTGGTAAGCCATATGGATGTTCATTATACAAAACCTTCATAAAAGCTTTTGAAGCTATTGATCCAGGCATTGTTTTTGATTGATTAATACTTGCAATATATCTTTTCTTTTCTCTCTCCAAAATATCACTATCAAAATCTGGCTCATGAAGAACCAATGTCAATAAATCAATAGCCTCACTCTTTTTATCAGACAAAGTTCTTAAGCTAAATCCACTTTTGTCCTGATCAAAAGAACTATTCAATGGAGCGCCTAAATCTATAAACTTATTAGCTAAATCTTCTTCATTTATTCCCCCTGAGCCCAAAACCATCATATGATTTGTAAGTGACGCTAGTCCATTTTTTTGTTTATTATCCTTAACGCTCCCTGCTCTAAAATCAACGTTGATATCTACTATTCGTAAATCATGATTTTCAATAAAATATATACGTGCTCCATTGTTTGTCTCCCAATGCTGAATATTTAATTTAGCAAATGTAAGATTTGAAAAG
>ERZ1048686.995-NODE-995-length-23966-cov-6.598177_pt1 | contig 23966 bp, 17 predicted proteins | sample MGYA00383099_ERZ1048686 | MGnify/ENA primary metagenome ERZ1048686 (study PRJEB29581, sample SAMEA5548369) | metagenome | biome: marine; feature: coastal; material: water | depth 25 m | study: Short-term variability in the microbial, nano- and picoplankton... | reverse complement strand
AAAACGCTGAACATTTCGCGTCATGTCACCCCGGCCACCCTCCATCGTAATAGACGTACTCAATGCTCGAACTTCTTTCATATTGTCGATAACGACCATACGCGTGAGTGCCAGGCCCTGATCGGTCTCTAGTGTCACCACAGTAAAATCTCCGTCAGGTATATCCTGGTTTGGCCTCCTGATCAGAATGGGTTTGCCAGGGTTAACAATAACGGCAGGAACGTTGTGCTCCATATCAAAAATAGAGACAGAGAAAAATTTATCATAAACGGGGACGGAAATAATCGCTGGCGCATCTGCGACGCTAAACCAGTTATAGCCATAGTCTACTGTCGCTTGAGGGGTAACGACAGTGGCATCCGTTGGGTCGACTAGACCCGTGAAATGAAACTCCCCCTTGTTATTCTCCTTCAACCAAGCATTCATCATTTTGACTTGCTCTTGATTGGGGTACTCACGTATGTAGTCTTCAATCGTATCGCCGGCATATGCCGTAATCGCAAGCAACATCGTTAATAACACTAGGCCAATACTTTTCATCTGCTTCTCCTACGTTTCTGATAATTTTAAAGGATGTAACGAGCACTGCGGTTAGTCGATAAACAGAGCTGAATTAAATTAGATGGATCAAAACTTTTGTTTAGCGCGATACATCGATACGGTTCATTAGCTCAATCCGCTCAAAGGCGGTTTTCCTCATATTGCGTCGATCCCAAGCGTTCTGCTTATCTAATGCAACGCTAATTAATCTATTTATTTGTCTCGCCCGACGACCTGTCTCAGGGAATTTTTCAGCAGGCCCGCCCCAGGGCTTCACCACGGGCTCTCAGTTAACTACGGGAGTCGGTGAGTGTATTGGAGGCTGATCGAGATGGCTGACGCTAAAGCGATAGCAGAGCCAGACGGCGTAACTGATGATATTGGGTGAGAATCTGTGTCGTTTGTAGATGCTCATGAGCCCATTCTACTCGAACCGACTCGTTAATTTGGCGACACCTAAACCCCTACTGGTGTCAATTCCGATACCCCTAAATCGACCCTACTTGAATCCTGATAGCCCAGAGATCGTGCGTAATTTGGCAAATTGCACAAAAACCAACTGCGTCATATCATCAGGGCCTATTTGGCACATCACGCTGCCTGAATAATAAAAATAAGGATAAGCAATGATAGTTTACGGTGTTGCTCTGCTTTCTGCCTGTTTGATTTTGGGAATGCTTCTTGGTGAGGCCCTAGGTGTGGCGCTCAACGTCGAAGCCAACGTGGGCGGGGTGGGCATCGCCATGCTGTTTCTAGTGCTCGCCAGCAATTCGGATAGGTTCAAGTCATTAGTTGAAGGCGCTTCAGGCGCCGGCATTCAATTCTGGTCAGCCATGTATATTCCGATCGTTGTAGCCATGGCCGCAAGGCAGAACGTTGTTGCCGCTTTTGAAGGGGGCATGTTGGCGGTGGTAGCGGGAGTCGCCGCGGTGATTGTGAGCTTTGCACTGGTGCCTGTTATTAGCAAGATCGGCAGCAGCAAGGTCTCGACCGGGGAAAAGCAATAATGGAAATCCTTGAAACTGTTTTCGTTCGCAACTCACTCGTCGTTGCCTTCGCCGTCATCGGCATCACTATCTGGCTTTCCTACTTTTTGGCAGACAGGTTAACCCAGGGCCGGATTCACGGATCGGCAATCGCCATAGCATTGGGACTAGTTGCCGCCTACTTCGGTGGACGAGCAACTGGCGGCAGCACGGGGGTCGCTGACATCACCCTGTTGGGTGGCATAGGCTTGATGGGCGGCGGCATGATGCGTGACTTCGCCATCGTGGCGACGGCCTTCGGCGTGAAACTGAGCGAGCTGAAGAAAGCGGGCATGGCTGGTGTGATATCGATCTTCGCTGGCGTTGTCGTTTCATTTACCGTCGGGGCGGTGGTTGCCGTTCTCTATGGATACACGGACCCGGTTGCTGTCACTACCATAGGTGCCGGTGCAGTGACCTACATTGTCGGCCCTGTTACCGGTTCAGCATTAGGTGCCGAATCAGATATTGTCGCACTGAGCGTAGCGGCTGGGCTCATAAAGTCGATTCTAGTTATGATTGGAACACCGATGGTTGCGAAGTCGATTGGCCTTGATAATCCGCGGTCGGCAATGGTGTTTGGCGGGCTAATGGGCACAACCTCTGGGGTCGCGGCAGGGTTGGCAGCGACCAATCCAAAGCTCGTTCCCTACGGTGCTATGACGGCAACTTTTTATACTGGTGTGGGTTGCCTGTTAGGCCCCTCGATCTTATTTTTTATCGTCAACGCGGTCCTCTAAACTTTTAGAAATTATTAAAAACGAACATCTGACGGCGCCAGGTTGACTGATTGGTGTCCCGGTGTAAGGAAGGTAACGAAATGTCTGATGAGAATTTTCCGCATCTAAATGATTCCAATAGCACGACAGCCCTAGTCGAGGGCGATAATTCCTATAGCTATGCCGAGCTCAACCAACGTATCGATAAGTTCGCTACTGGATTATTAAACGGCAAGAATGATTTAGAAGAAGAGCGAGTCGCCTTCTTTATTCCAGCCTCGATTGAATACGTAACCACCATGCACGGCATATGGCGTGCAGGCGGAATAGCCATACCACTCAATGTCGCATCCGCCGTCGCCGAATTGGAGCATTATCTAAGTTGCGCGAGTGTCACGCGTATGATCGCAAACGGAGAATACCAGGAATCACTTCGCGAAATCTGTGCGCAGCTCGACATCGAACTAGTAGGCGTTGAAGACGTTATGGCCGAGGAAGTGGGGAACTTGCCAACGATTCTTCCTGAGCGTCGAGCAATGATACTTTTCACGAGTGGCACGACCAACAAACCCAAGGGTGTGGTAAGCACGCACAAGACCATTCGCGCGCAGATTACTACACTCGTGGAGGCTTGGAACTGGACTGATCAGGATTGCATCCCTCTCTTTCTCCCGGTTCATCATATTCACGGCATCATTAATATTTTGAGTTGCGGTCTATGGGCGGGCGCTACGGTACACCTGTTTTCAAAATTCGATATTCCGAGAATTACCGCACAAATAATTGCGGGCACCTATAACGTCTTCATGGCTGTACCAACTATTTATGTAAAGCTCATTCAGCACTTCGACACCATTGATGCTAGCGAAGTGAGTAAAATTTGCGACGGCTTCAGACCAATGCGTCTAAATATATCGGGCTCCGCCGCCTGTCCGGTTAAACTCTTTAATCAATGGAGGGATTTAACCGGTCAGGTATTACTGGAACGCTATGGAATGACAGAGATCGGCATGGGACTTTCCAATCCTTACGATGGCGAACGCCGTGCCGGTCATGTCGGGCAACCACTGCCGGGCGTAGAGGCGCAACTCTTTGACGAGGACCACAACCCAATTACTGAAGAAAACACGCCGGGAGAAATTCGTATTAAGGGTGATAACGTATTCCTCGAGTATTGGGATAATGACAAAGCTACGAAGGAAAGTTTTCACGACGGCTGGTTCTGCACAGGCGACGTCGCTGTCGTTGATAACGGTTACTATCGCATCATGGGTCGCTCCTCAATAGACATAATCAAATCGGGAGGCTATAAATTGTCTGCGCTTGAGATTGAAGGCACTTTGCTTACTCATGAAGCCGTAGCGGAGTGCGCTGTTATCGGAGTCAAAGATGAGACCTGGGGAGAATCTGTCATGGCTTTCATTGGCCTCAAGGGCGGTGCGACTTTGGAATATTCTGATCTTAAATCCTGGTGCGATGGCAAGATGTCTTCCTATAAAATACCGAAGGCGATAAAGATCGTCGATGCGCTGCCTCGCAACGCCATGGGTAAAGTGACCAAGCCTGAATTGAAAAAATTGCTGTAACAACTTTATAGACGCCCTACCGGTATGGAACGACCCAGGTAACCTTCAACCCTGTAGATTTTATTGCGCGGTTGACTGCTCTGATACCGAAGCCGAGGGTCAGTCTCACCCGCTACCACGGCGTCCTGGCACATCTTCGAGAGAAGGAACAGGAAGCCCCTGTAAATTCTCGATGGGTTGGTGAAAAAATATATAGCTGAAGCGCTGGCCTCGGATAAGTGACACAGTGCTGCTACACTGAGCCTATAAATATTCTCTTAGAGGCTACTCAATGAACACACCTGTTTTCTCTCCTCGCTTTCTGTCTAGCGCTATCCTCGCAATCGCCCTGCCGTTGGCATCGCTCGCTGGCTCAGCTGAAGAGGTGCTCTATTTCGAAGACCGCGCTGATATCCCACGGCAATACACTTGGGATCTCGGCCTGTACTTTTCTGATGCCGAGAGTTGGGACAAGTCCTTCGCCAAACTGGATGCCATGCTGCCAGCCGCAGAAAAATATCGCGGCAAGGTGGGCGATTCGCCCAAAACACTCGCCGCAGCCCTGGAGGCGATGTTCGCACTGGATAAAGTAATCGGCCCTCTCTACGTGAATGGGCACCAAAAAATGCACTTGAATCGTGAGGATAAGTTGGGCGCTGATCAGTCGGGCCGGATCATCGCCATGAATACGAAAATTTCAGCGGCACTGTCTTTCATCAATCCGGAAATCGCCGCACTGCCCGATAAGAAAGTGGCCAAGTTCCGCAAAGCAAAGGAGCTGCAGCCCTATCTACACTACCTGGATAATATCTGGCGCCTGAAGGCACACTCACGTTCCGCCGAAGTAGAAGAGGTGATTGCCGGTTCCTCCCTGCCTGGCGCGGGCCATGTAAACGCCTACGAAGGGCTAAACGCCGGCGACATCGAGTGGCCCACTATTAAAGATGAAAATGGCGAAGATGCAGTAGTCTCACCCGGACAATTCGGTCGCCTACGTGGCAGTACCGACCGTCCCACCCGCAAGCGCGCCTGGGAGGCGCACATGGAAACTGTGGGCCAATACAGAAATACCTATGCGGCAACCATGGGCTCAAAAATACAGCGAGATGTCTGGTTGGCGCGTGTATACGGCTATCCCTCGGCAGTGGAAGCAGCGCTGTCCAGCACCAATGTGCCGCCCGAGGTTATGGAAACCCTGATTGGCTCGGTGCATGACAACATAGACAAGGTACAGGACTATAATGATATGCGTCGCCGGGTACTGGGCCTGGAGGATTACCAGCCCTGGGACGGTCAGGTGTCACTGCTGCCCGATGGCGGGAAAACTTATACCTTTGAAGAAGCCTGGGCGCTGGCAATGGACTTTTGGCGGGAAACCTTCGGGGATGAATTCGCCGATATTGCCCAAGAGGCTTTGGACAACCGCTGGGTGGATGTCTACAGCAATGAAGGTAAGCGCGGCGGAGCCTATTCCTGGGGTACTTATCGTGCGCCCTATTATCTGCTGCTGAATTGGGGTGGCAAGTTTGATGATGTCTCTACCTTGGTCCACGAGATGGGGCACTCAGTCCACGGTGTCCTAGCGGGCCGCAACCAGAGCTACCACGACGCAGGCACAGACATATTCCTTGCCGAAGTGGGTTCTGTGGCGAGTCAATCGTTGTTCGGCGAGTGGATGTTGAACCGCACCAAAGACCCTGAGCAGCGCAAGCAGTTAATCGATCATGCCCTTAAAAGTATTCGCGGCACTTTCGTAACCCAGATTTTCTTCCACGAATGGGAGGCCAGGGTGCACGCCATGGCTGAGGCGGGTGACGCACTCACAGCAGATTCCATGGGCGAGGTGTACGCAGATCTGAACAAGCTTTACGCCGGCGACACTGTTGAAACACACGAACTCAGCGCGGGTGGCTGGGCGCGCATATCGCACTTTTTTCGAAACTTTTATGTGTGGAAATACGCCACCAGCTTCGCAGCCGGTGAGGCCCTGGCGGCCCGTTTCCGCAGTGGCGACAAAAGTGCCGCGCAAGACTACATCAACATGCTCAAGATGGGCGGCAGCCAGTATCCACTGGATGTACTCAAGGCAGGCGGTGTCGATATGACAGACCCTGCGGTCATCCGGGCGGTGATGGATCGGTTTGGGATGCTACAGGAACAGCTGGAGACGGAGTTTGGCTTATAGGAGGCAGGTAGGTTCTGACAAGTTAATTTTCTGAATCGGAGATAATCAGTGGGTGACCCTTTAAACAACTGCCCTGCTCCCCAACTCCTAAGCGGCAGGTCGGTCTGGGCGGTATTCCGATTCGAATCGGCCCAGGCAGACCACTTCCCATAAATTAATGGACTTATAGAGGCTGCACCTGCCGCCTTTATGAGAAGGATCGGTAGTCTATAGTCGGTAGGTGTCGGATCGCTTCTCGGCTGATGATGTCTGTAAGGATCCGATGTCGCTTATATGTATTCATGCGCCGATTCTATCAATTTGGCCGAGTTAACTTGGCTGTAATATATGACACTACAATTTTTTTCGCAGGAATTTGGTATGCCCTTAGCAACCTCGTCAGTCACCCGAGGCGCCCGACTAGCGTTCGCAGTAGCCGTGCTGTTTAGCCTTGCTGCCTGCAGTGATAGTAGAGATCGCGTCTCCATAGACACAAGTCCCGTACGCATGAACGAAGTGCAGTACCTGGGTACGCATAATAGCTATCACCTGCGTCTGCGCGATGATCTTTTCGCCCTGCTTTCCAATTTCGATGCAGAACTTGCGCTCACTCTCGACTACGAGCACGTTCCCCTGCAGGAGCAGTTTGGGGCTCAAGGCATCCGCCAAATCGAGCTGGATGTTTTTCACGACCCCGAAGGTGGCCTGTATGCCAACCACAACGCGCTCACACTCATCGGCGAAGATGTTGCCTCGGGTATCCCTGAGCTGGATGAGCCCGGCCTCAAGGTTCTGCACGTGCAGGAGGTCGATTATGAGACTACCTGTTACACCTTCAAGTCCTGCCTGATGGAAGTGAAGCAGTGGTCAGATGCAAATCCCGGGCATCTTCCCATTACGGTGCTGGTGGAAGCCAAGGATGCCGTTATTGAGGATCCAGGTATCGGTTTTGTTATCCCTCTACCGTTTGACGCCGCTGCCTTGGACGGTATCGATGAGGAGATCCGTGCGATCTTCCCCGAGGGTCGGCTGATAACGCCGGACTTCGTTCGCGGGGACGCTCAGTCGCTGGAAGCGGTCATCCTGAACGAGGGCTGGCCGCTACTGGAAGCGGTGCGTGGCCGGATAATGTTTGCGCTCGATAACGGTGGTGCCATCCGTGACCTCTATACCGAAGGGCACCCGGCGCTTGCTGGCAGGGTGATGTTTACGGATTCAGCGCCCGGCACACCGGAGGCCGCTTTTGCAAAGCGTAACGATCCGAGTGACTTTGAGGCCATTCAGGCGCTGGTCGCACAGGGATATATTGTGCGAACGCGCGCCGATGCAGATACTGTGCAGGCGCGCACTGGCGATACCACGCGCCGCGAAGAGGCACTTGAATCAGGCGCGCAGCTTGTCAGCACCGACTATCCAGTGCCGGACCCACGTTTTACTGATTACCAGGTGTCCATCCCTGGCGGATTTATCGCGCGCTGTAACCCGGTGAATGCCACCACGGAATGTGCTTCAGAAGATCTCTGAGCCTGGTTGCGTTTAACTAGGCGATGTAACACCTGGCGGCGTGGGTTCTGTCGAATTAAGTGGTTGAGGCGAGGTAAGTCTATCCTGTGGCAATCAAACCACCGCCCTTCCACACACTACGAACGCTCTCGCGCTGAGCACGGTCTTTCTGGGTTCACTGCCATGATTTCGCAATAGCGGCTTATCGATTCTCTGGATACAGTGATACCTCGCTCGGCCAGGAAATCTTCAATATCCCGGTGGCTCAGATTGAAGCGATAGCAGAGCCAGACGGCGTAGCGGAGGATGTCAGGCGGGATTCTATGTCGCTTGTATGTATTGAACACCCGATTCTATCAATTCCAACTAGTTGCGTTAGCGATAGAATAAGCATGCAGCCATCGCTGCGAGCGCTTTGGGAGAAAATTAACTTGCCAGTACCTCGTTGAGGACTTGATCTATAAAAATAAAAAACTTACTGACTGCTGTTGATAAAAGCGTAGTATTAACCCCTGCACTGGAGTTTCGCTTTCCTGATATCAGGAACAGCGATAAGGCAGCAAACCTTAAAATCAAATTATCTAGCGAGGCAACACATGTCTATAAAAATAGTAACGGTTGCAGTATTTACGATTGTTTTATCAGCCTCAGCCTTGGCAGACGGGCACAATCAATCCGATATCCGAGAGTCGAAATCTGGCAACCCTATGATTGCGCTCCATCCCGCTTCCAACCAGGCAGCTGCGAAAGCGTATTACAAAGCAGTAGAAAAAAATGTTTTCAATGGCGCTATCCCGTTAAAGCATGCTCAATTAGCTGCTATTTCAGCGTCGGTGGCAGCTAAATGCCTCTACTGTATACCGGCCCATACCGCAATGGCTAAAGCGGCTGGTGCCACGGAGGAAGAAATTAAAACCGCAGTGGCTATAGCAGCTGATGTAGCGCTGAACAGCAGCATGCTGTACGGGAATCAATTTGATATGGACGAGTTTATGGAGATGTTTCCACAGTAATTCGGAATCTTGCGTCAGATGGCATTTGAGTAGCCACCCCTGATTAAAATTTGGCAAGTGCCGTATACATGATTTAAAGACGTTGCCACGCGTGCGGCGAAAGCAATAACCTTGGTCGGCTTTAAGCTCCGGCCATGATCACTCGTTTCACCGTCGCCCTGGCGCGCATAGGGGTTGTGCGCCTACTGTGAATCGCCTCAGGAGTTAGCTCTCGATGAGCTACTCCATAACTGCGCAGCTTGTCGGTGACTGCCTTCCTCGGTTCACTGCCATAGCTCTTCAAAGGTTGAATCTATCGTACAACCAAACAGCATAAAAAATGATATGTGAGGGGGATCGGTGGCGTTTGTAAGTATGCATCGACCGATTCTAGCAATTTCGGCCCGTTAACTTGTCGATGCCTAGCCTGACGCTATCTGCCACCCGTTACGTACAGGCACTGGCCGGTAATCCAGCTAGCGGCCGGCGATGCCATAAAAACCACAGCGGCACCGATGTCCTCCACCTTGCCAAAGCGTTGCAAAGGTATACCCATATTTTTTTCCATCTCGGGCACCTGCTCTTCGCCTATGCCGGTAGACTCGTAAAAATTTTGCGTAGGCACGGGACCAGGCGCCACGGCATTTACCCGAATCTTGGGTGCCAACTCCACCGAGAGCGTCTCAGTGAGACTGTTCGTGGCCGCCTTGGCCGCAGCGTAAGGCCCATTTTTTTTCTGCGGGCCGAAGGCTGTTCTCGACGAGATGTTGATAATCACGCCACCGGCCTCATCCATACACTTTGCGGCAGCCGTCGAACCAGCCCAGACGGATTTCAAATTCAGATCTATCTGGGCGTCCCAGCGATCTTCGGGAGTGCGGGTAAGGTAACGCGGTGTAGCATCGGGCAGGCCACCGGCATTGTTGATCCAGATAGTTGGCGTACCGAGAAAGGCGGCAACCCGATCCCCCAGTGCATCGAGTTGCCCTGTAACAGTCACATCCGTCGGCACAGCGAAGCCCTTACGGCCGCGTTTCTCAATCTCACGCACAACATCTTTCAGATCATCTATGTTGCGCGAAGCTACGGCAACATCGGCACCGGCCTCGGCCAGGCAGAGCGCTATTCCACGGCCAATACCCTTACCACCGCCAGTTACCACTGCAACCTGCCCGTCCAGGCGAAATGAATCAATAATAGCCATAAGCTGCTTACCCAATTTGATCGGCTCCTAGTATGCAACAAAAAGGTACTGACAAGTTAACTCGAGGTCATGGGCTGGCCCGACGACCACAATACCCTGCAGCAAAAGCTGATAAGTACTGCAATGGTGAGTGACTAACGCAATTCGCGTCTATAGACTACTCCGCCGCAAGCATCAAAACGCATTTTGGAGAATACATGGGAAAGTGGATAGCCAGGATTTTGGTAGTGATCGCCGCGGGCGCGGCTTTGCTATATGCCTCTGCAGACAAAGACACGCGTCGGCTCCTTGCCAACATACCTGTAGACAGGGACGCTCTATTCTGGTCGATACCGCAACGCGACGCTGCCTTCCGCGCCATGGACTGGCTACCCATTCTCGCAGAGGCAAGGGTTATTGCGGCCGGTGATAACACATACGCCCTGCTCCAGGGCAGTCCCATTGCAATCGATACCAACATTGAACGATATATGGAAGAGCAACGGACTGCGGGGCTGATCATCATTCAGGACGGCAAAGTGAGACTGGAGCGATACGGGCTGGAGTTTGACGCCACTGGGAAATGGACAAGCTTTTCGGTAGCCAAGTCATTTACATCAACGATGGTAGGCGCCGCGATTAAAGACGGCTTTATCAAAAGCATAGATGACAAAGTCTCTGACTACATTCCGAACCTTAAGGGTTCTGCCTACGACGACGTTTCCATCGAACATCTTTTAACGATGACATCAGGAGTAAAGTGGAGCGAGGACTATGAAGATCCAAATAGCGACGTTGCCCTGTTCAATGAACACGAGCCAGAACCCGGCATAGACGCTACGGTCAGCTATATGCGCACTCTTCCGCGAGAGGCACCCGCTGGAAGCAAGTGGGCATACAAAACTGGCGAAACCAATTTGATCGGCGTTCTTGTGAGCGCAGCCACAGGGAAAAATCTCGCTGATTACCTGTCGGAAAAAGTATGGGCACCTTTTGGCATGGAACAGGATGGAAGCTGGTTGTTAGGAATAACAGGCCACGAAATCAGCGGCTGCTGCATACAGGCTTCCACCAGGGACTTTGCACGTTTCGGTTTGTTTATCCTGGGAGGCGCGAAAATAAACGGGGAAACAATTCTTCCCCCGGGCTGGATACAAAGCGCCACAACAAAACGGGCTGAAATCGACTTTCCGGGCAGAGGCTATGGCTACCAGTGGTGGACAAACGACGATGGCAGCTTTTCGGCACAGGGTATATTCGGCCAGGGCATTTATATCGACCCGAAGCGCAACCTGGTGATTGCCTCTAACAGTAACTGGCCGCGAGCCACCCACTTTGAGACGGTGGGCGCTCAACGAGAGGATTTTTACAGGGCAGTTCAGGCAGCAGTGGATGCCGAACAAGGCCAACCTAAGCCGTTAGATGAGTAGCGACAAGCTAACTCCTTGAAGCCAAAGAAACCCAGCACCTGGCCTCACGCAACCGCCCTGCTCCATTCATTCAACGCACCAATCCTGAGACTTCGATAATGCTCAGCTCGTGCAAGATACCTTCCCAGATTAAACAGACGGGGAACAGTACTGTGTGTACCGAGGAATCTCCGTGCTTGCTTCAATGGTTTGATATTCGAGATGTCGGACCACCGCATCCCTGACTCCCTGACGCTGGGCGCAGCCTCCTTGCCATCGTGTCGTTAGAGGCCGTTCGCAATAGTAAAATAGACGCGCTGTTCAATTCCCAGCGCATGGTGATCAGGCGCACGCAGGGTTATTCTCAGGTAATGCTGCCCGGGCCCGATATCATCAGGCAGAGGGAACTGGACCTCCGGCAAATAATCAGTGAGGTGCTCTGCTGAATCATCTTCCGTGTTCAGGTATATATGGTAGTGACCGCTGTCTACAGCACCGTGGTCACTGCCATCCGCAGCACTGTCGGCACCATTATCATGGCCGCCATGGCTATTGTGCGGCAGCGGCGGTTCCAGCGTGAAGTTGCTCATTTCCAGCTTCACTGTGATGGCACCGCCTGCTGTAAAGGTCTGGTCTTGCTCAGGTGTTACGATAGCAAATCCCGGCTGGAATCTAGCGACCTGACCAGCATAGTCCCCTGCCTTGATCCCGAGCAGAATGAACATTTCATCGTCGCTGGTAACCCCCGGAGATATCGGGCAGGCATCGCAGAATCCGTTATTTGCTCCAGGGGAGCTATCGCAACTTGCGTGGTCCTCAGAGCCTTCGCAGCTAGCACCAATATTGCCTTTTGTGCAGGCAGTTGGGCGACAGAAACTACGGCTGGGCTTGACGCTTAGTCGTGTCACCGTATCCAAATTGGCGGTACCGTCCGGATTGACGCCATTATTGTAAACAGCGCAGTAAACGAGCGTTCGGCTATCAACGTTTGCGTCATTGAATTCCCACGGCGGGTCGAAATTCATTTCCAGTGGTTCGTCATAGTTCTTGCTCACGTAAAAGGGGTCGTCTTCCTGCCCCTTAAGTGCCATGGTAAACAGCTCTCCACGCTTGTGCGTGTGCGAAGATAGCATCAGCAGAGCATCTCCCTGTTCCAGGGTGTATTCGCGACAGACTTCTTTTTTGGTGAACGGAGCGGTGCCGGTGCCGGCGTAGATATGGGGAGAAAAGGTGATCCTCTCCGACTCGTAGCGTTTGTCATCCGCAAAGCTCAGGTTGCGCCATACATTGTGCATAGCGTCTTCGGTGGTCAGGTTGAAAGCGTGCGAGTTCCAGTAAAAAATGCCGTGAGTGGGGATTTCTTCATAGAAGCCTTCGACCTCCGAGCCTCCCTGCACGGAAAACTGATTGATTTGTGAAACCGTGTCCAATAAGCCGGTGCCGGGGCCATAGCCCCTGCAGGCGATGGAGTCCTTTAATTCACTGCGGCAGCGGCCGTTATCGCCACAGCTATTCCGATCGATGGGTTCGCAAACCTGGCCGCTAATGTCACCTCCGGCGCAACTCCAGGTGCCAAAACTTTCATCGTGTATGAGGTCCAGAGGAACAGCCGAATAGAGCAGGACATTGTGATGGGTGAAGGGATCCTCGCGCACTTCAGAGCCCTGCACATAGAATACTTCACGAGCAGCATCCATGTACTTATTGGGGATATCGTCCCTGAAGTCCTCGTAGACGGCGAAGCATAGTTCACGCTCTTCCTCCGCCGGCACTTTGTGGGCAGGCATACGAAACTGGACCCCTTCATCGGTTGCAGGTGGATCCAGCGGAATGACGTTTACCGCGTCGGGCTCGGGAAGGCAGACGCCCAACAGTCGCTCAATTTCGTCTTCGCCCCGGCCGAGGGTGTCACCTACGGAGCCGCTTTCAGGCGCCCCCGCCTCTATCCAGAGGCGCATTGCTTCCAGCTGTCCGGAAGAAACAGGCTGACCCCCGCTAGGCATAGGGCTGCCTGCAATATCATAGCTTCCCGGTTGTGTTTTGGCTGCGAGCTTCTGGTAAAGGAAACTGTCTGATGGCTTTCTCGGAGCGACCCGCAAGTCCTCACTGCCGGCAGAGACAACGTCCACCAGATTGGCATAGGAGTTCTCCGGGCTAAGGTCCAATTCTCCAGCTGCGCTCTGTGCACTGTGGCACAGAGAGCTTGCACAGCCATGCTGTGCAAATACAGTGGCCTGAATGGCTTCATAGGTGCTGTCGTAGGCTGGACAGAATGCGTCCGCGTTGAACTCACCTGAGACAACCGCCTCCAGTCCATGAATAGTCCAGGCGTTGCTGCCGTGGTTGTGCAGGTGTATTTCAATACTGTCTCGCTGGGCGACTTCGAACTCCAGTTCAATATCTTCGCGATAGATGGCTCCCTCTGAGGGAATGGCGATTTCCTGTTCCCACACAATCACGCCGCCTACGGACAATGCCGCGTGAGCCGAGCTGTTCTCGCGGTACACCAGATCGCCGTGACTCAGTGCAAACTCAAGGCGACTTCCGGCGGGAATATTCAGCAAGCTCTCCTGCGTCAGCGAGAGGTAATTGCAAACATCAGTGCGCACTTCAATTTCATCATCTTCGATGAGCCAGCCTTCATCCCGATCGCACTCGATATCCTGCGGTCGATGATCAGCGAAGACATCTCTAGTCCGGCTCTGATAATCCCAGGCTGCGGCTTCCACCAACGAGATTCGCGTCTGCACAGGCGGGACGGTCGTTACACTGACTTCAGGCTCGCTTAATACGCTTCGAGAGGCGTCGTGACCGCCGCTACAAGCAACAAGAAACAGCAGAAAAAAAACAGGCAAAAGCACATTTCTAGCGTGGTTCAAGATATCAGCCTCCTGGCGAGACGTTAATCACAGTGGCTACTATATCGCTTTGTTTGACTGCGAGGAAATACGCAGCACTTAAGCCATAACGGTAACTTGACTTGGCCAGACTCAGAGAGCGCTTATTGGTGCAGATATTTGCTCCCAATAGGCCTTTCATTTGTCTTATACTTTGCTGCTGCGAGGCGCGATGGAAAACAAGAAGATGGTTGATATTACACTGCTCGATGGGGGTATGGGGCAGGAACTTTTGAAACGCTCGGCTAATCCGGCCCATCCAATGTGGTCGGCTAAAGTACTTTTGGACGAGCCGGGTATTGTTCAATCTGCCCATGAAGACTACATCAAGGCAGGTGCCGACGTTATAACACTCAACACCTACTCGGTGACACCAGAACGACTGCAACGAGACGGCAAGCCAGAATGGTTCAAACCGCTGCAGGCCAAAGCCATCGAGCTTGCCAACGCGGCGCGAGCTAGTGCCGGGAAAAACGTAACAGTGGCCGGGTGCTTACCACCCCTTCGAGCCTCTTACCGGCCTGATCTTTCCCCCGATTTTGAGGACAATCTGCGCCGTTATCGCGAAATTGTAGCCGAACAAAAAGACCATGTAGATTTGATTCAGTGCGAGACCATGGCCTCAATTGCAGAAGCAACTGCGGCCTGTACCGCAGCGGTGGAATCCAGTCTGCCTGTCTGGATTTGCTTGACGGTAGCTGATGACGGAAGTCACACGCTGCGTTCCGGGGAGAATCTTAAAGATGCACTGGACGCGCTGGCTGGCCGCGGTGCCGAGGCCGTTTTGCTGAACTGTTCGATCCCGGAGGCAATCACGGCAAACCTTCCAATTCTAGCGGATCATGGCCTGAGGTTTGGCGCCTATGCCAATGGCTTCACGTCAATCAAAGCACTGGAGCCAGGCGGCACTGTGGATGCTCTGGAGGCCCGTACCGACCTGACACCGGAAAAATATGCAGATCACGTAGACGCCTGGATTGATATTGGCGCAACTATTGTTGGTGGTTGTTGCGAAGTGGGCCCCGCCCATATCGCCGAACTCGCGGCCCGTCTGAAATCATGAACCGCACACTCCGCCCTGTTGTCCGTTGTTAAAACCAACAACCCCACTGTTTTGCTTTCCGTCTTCCCGGTGCCGAAAAGACAGCTTGTTTTGGGCCTGGAAGCGGTTACCCCAAGCTAAACCATCTCGCAAAACGGCGCGAAATTGACTAGTATCTCGCCCTAAATTGAAATTGACAGCGGGAGCCAACCCGTAACGTGTTGAGGAAAGGTACCAACCCTATGAGTGAATACACTAAAATTCTCCTTGAAGAAGACGAAATGCCCACGCAGTGGTACAACATTGTCGCCGACCTGCCTGAGCCGCCACCGCCTGCCCTGCATCCGGGCACTCATCAACCGGCGACTGCGGAAGATTTCGCGCCACTATTCCCTATGGCTCTGGTAGAGCAGGAAGTCAGCACCGAGCGCTACATTGATATCCCGGGTGATGTGCTGGATGTTTATCGCCTCTGGCGCCCGTCACCTCTTTTCCGCGCTCGGCGCCTGGAGAAGCTGCTAGATACGCCCGCCAAGATCTTTTACAAGTATGAAGGCGTTAGTCCAGCCGGTTCGCACAAACCCAATACTGCGGTACCTCAGGTCTGGTACAACGCGCAGGAAGGGATTCGCAAACTCACAACAGAAACCGGAGCCGGGCAATGGGGAAGCTCACTGGCATTTGCCTGCGCTCAGTTTGGACTCGAATGTGAAATTTGGCAGGTGGCAGCAAGTTACCTCGCCAAACCGCACCGACGCACTATGATGGAAATCTGGGGCGGGAAGGTACATCCCAGCCCTTCCGATGTGACCGAGTTCGGCCGTAAGCTGTTAGCGGAAAATCCAGATCACCCGGGCTCATTGGGTATTGCGATTTCCGAGGCTGTTAGCGAGGCGATTGAGGATGAAACCGTTCGCTATGCGCTGGGCAGTGTGCTTAATCATGTGCTGTTGCACCAGACAATCATTGGCGAGGAAGCACTGTTACAACTTGCCAAAGTGGGTGAGACACCTGATGTGTTGGTGGGTTGCACCGGCGGTGGTTCCAATTTTGGTGGGCTTGCCTTCCCATTCCTGCGCGAAAAACTCGCTGGCAAAATGAGCCCGGTAATTCGCTGTGTGGAGCCCTCAGCTTGTCCGACCTTGACCAAAGGCGAGTATCGCTATGACTTTGGCGATACAGCCGGGCTTACGCCGCTGATGAAGATGCATACACTGGGTCATGGATTTATCCCGGAACCCATTCACGCCGGAGGCCTGCGCTATCATGGTATGGCGCCACTGGTATCGCACGTCTATGAGCTTGGACTGGTGGAAGCTATCGCCGTGCCGCAACTCGAGTGCTTTGCAGGTGCGGTAAAGTTTGCTCGCAGTGAAGGTATTGTGCCTGCACCGGAACCGACTCATGCAATTGCCGCTGCCATACGTGAAGCATTGGCATGCAAGGAAAGTGGCGAAGAGAAAACTATTCTCACTGCCCTGTGTGGTCACGGCCATCTCGACCTTGCCTCCTATGACAGATACATGCGAGGCGAAATGCAAGACCTTGAACTGTCGGACGACCTTATAAAAGCGGCAATGCTCGACGTACCGGAAATTGCCTGATTACTTGATGCTTAAAGATCTGCAAGGATAAAAAAAATGAATAAGACTTTAATTGCTACGCCGCTGCCCATGGTTGCAGTATTTCTGTCGCTGACGGGGACATTAGGCAGCGCCACTGTTGCTTCTGCCCAGACTACTGGCGCCGACCGCATGCTGGAGGAGGTCAGGGTCACAGCGCGACGTCGCGAGGAGGGGTTGCAGGATGCGCCTATCGCAGTGTCAGCTTTTACCGGCGACAATCTGGCATATCGTGGCATTACAAGGCTTGATCAGATAGAGAAGTTTGTTCCAAACCTCACGTTACAGAATAACCCCAGCTTTGGTGGAGCCTCTAATTCTGCTGCTATCTATCTTCGTGGCGTTGGCCAAAAGGAATTTCTACCAACCTCCGAGCCCGGTGTTGGCCTTTATGTCGACGGTGTTTACATAGCGCGCTCAGTCGGCGCAGTGCTCGATTTGATCGATATAGAGCGACTAGAGGTTTTGCGAGGCCCACAGGGAACCCTGTTTGGTCGCAACACGATTGGTGGCGCTATTTCCATCACTACGGTTAAACCTGATATCGGCGGCGAATTTAGCGGTAAAGTAGGTGCTGCTTATGGCACCGATGATCGCCTGAACCTAAAAGGCTCTGTGGATATACCCATCGGCTCAACCGTTGGCCTCAGGGTTTCTGGAGCTTCGTTCCAACAAGATGGCTATGTCGAACGCCAGGACGGCGTTGATTTAGGGGATGACGATACATTGACTGCTCGCCTGGCGTTAGCCTGGGAGCCGAGCGAAAAGCTGCGAGCGGATTTTAGTTTTGACTATACCTCCGACTCAGAAAACGGGCCGGCTATGGAGTTGATTGGCATTGACTTTACAGACCTGAGTCAATTGCAGGGTGTGGTCGCGGCACCGCCACCGCCGATGGCGTTTGTTCACAACGTTACTGCAGCAGCGTTAGGCCCGGGCATGCCATGTGCTGCCACAGATGTTAATGGCAACGGTGTCACCTATAACCCCGACAGCCCCAATTGTTACGACAATCGTTACTTGCGTGGCAACGGTCGAAATGGCGGCACTGCGGAAGCCAAATCAGAGACAGATGTTTACGGAATGTCATTGAATCTTAGCTACGAGCTGACAGAAGCACTGACGCTAAAGTCCATTACTGCATGGCGTGATCTCGACTCAGAGTTTGCGCGCGATGGCGATCACTCGCCTCAGCGTATTTCACAATTTTTCGATGATCTGGAGCAGGAACAGTTCAGTCAGGAGTTCCAACTGCTGGGAGACCACGGTCGGCTTAACTGGATTGCCGGAGCCTACTACTTCAATGAGGAAGGCAAGAACGCAAACATTCTCGACTTTACGGTTTCCAATTTTCGCTCCGGCGGTGAATTCGATAACGAGGCGCTGGCTCTGTTCGCGCAGGCAAGCTATGACCTGACAGATACCTGGCATTTGACACTGGGCGGACGCTATACCGAAGAGACCAAGACCTTTCGTCCCGATCAGGTGATCTTTACCAATTACTACGCGGGTATTAGTCAGGTGGTGCCACCGGGCAACCCCCTGGCTGCGTTAGACGCGCCATTCCTGCAGGCAGGCTCAAGAATTCTTCCCTACGTAGAGAAAGAGTTGGAAATCGACGAATTTACGCCCCTGGCCAATTTGTCCTGGGATGCCTCTGATGACGTCATGATCTATGCCACTTACTCGGAGGGCTTTAAATCTGGTGGCTTTACCCAGCGAGTTTTTCCACCTATCGTGCCGCCATTTACTGCTCCTCCGGGCACGCCTGATCTCGACCTGATTCCCACCTTTGAGCCAGAATTTGCAGATGTCTATGAGTTAGGCTTCAAGTCGACACTGCTGGATGGTCGCGTTCGTCTTAATGGTGCGATATTTCATACAGATTACGAAGATCTGCAGGTGCAGGTTTTTAATAGCGTAGCGCCAGTGACTGAGAATATTGGTTCTGCTGATATCGATGGCCTGGAGCTCGAGCTGCAGGCGTCGCCGGGTGCTGGCTGGCTGGTTGACGCAACGTTTGCCTGGCTTGATGCTCATTATGACCAGATAGATACTGGACTAACCCTGATCGGTGAGAATTTCGCCTTTGAGCGCGTCCCCGAGTACAGCGGTAGCCTTGGGCTATCGAAAGAGTTTGGCTTGAATGAGTGGGGAACTGTGGTTGTTCGTGGTGACGCCAGCTACCGTGACGACACCTATAATGATGCCTATAACACGCCACTATTGAAGACTGACGCCTACACGCTGGTAGACGCCCGCGTGCGCTGGACTAATGCCGAAGAGAATCTCTCCGTTATCCTCTCCGCCATCAACCTGACCGACGAGGACTACCTGGCTACTGGAGTGTACGGCACTGCTTTTCAAAGCTATGAGGGCATATTCGATCGTGGTCGCCAGTGGTTAGTCGAAGCCCAGTGGAGCTTTTAATATGGCACGTGTGAAGATTGCGAAGCCAGACGCGGTCACAGACCCGGCGGTTGCAGGAATTTTCGAATGGGTCACGCAAATGGAAGGGGCTGTCCCCAACCACTTTTTTGTTGAAATGAATTTCCCCGCATTCTTCCCTGCCAAGCTAGGCGCAACCAAGGTGTTATGGGAGTCGGGGGAACTTTCGATGGAAGAGATTCAGCACGTTGGCATTCTGGTATCCAAAGACAACGGATGCTCTTACTGCACGGCTGCATTCTGCACCATACTTACTCATGGCCTGGGCACGCAGGAGGAGGATGTTAAAACGCTGGTTGAGCAAGGTGTCAGTTCAGTCGAAAATCCGCGTTTGGCAACCTTGCTGGAATTTGCATTACAAGTGAACCGCAGCCCCGCTACCACGACTGACGCCGATGTAAACGCGCTGCGTGAGGCAGGTTTGACTGACAAAGGCATTGTTCAGCTCATTCACGTAGTCAGCGACTTTGGTTCTTACAATCGTCTCAATCTTGCTTTAGATACTGACTACGATTATCGCGATATGTGGCGTGCATTAGCCTCACAAGTGTAAGCAATCTATAGACAGTAAAAGCGGGGACCCGGCGAAACTCCGCTCACGCAAAAAGTAAATTGGGTTATTAACGCTGTAAAAAGTCTTCCAAAGATTCTAAAGCACGCGAGAAGCTGACGGCACAATGGAAAGAATCCGGCTCATCTCATCATCACTGTAGCAATTCGGGTTATCAAGAAAATGCAGCAGCATATCCAGACTGTCTACGCCCCAGAAGAGTTCTCCTTGCGCAATAATAGTGGGCACGCCAAACACTTTTTCCGCTAGTGCATCGGCACCATTTTCCAGTAGTTCCTGCTTTACGACTGCAGTAGCTATTTTTTCTTTCGCCACACTATCACCCCCTTCGAACGCCAGCGCTTCCACGATCGCCGAAAAGCCTTTTGGATCGTCCGGCCGATGCCCTCTCACCCAAATGCTGTCGAATATGCTGTTTATAGTCTCAGGGGTGTTACCGGCGGCAATGGTTAAACGCAAGGCAGCCAACGGGTTAAAGGGATGTGCATCGGGCATACTGAAGGGAATGCCAAACTTTTCAGCCAGGTAAACAACCTGTCTATACGTATGCACACGCTTCGCTTCAATCTCTGCCGGTCCTTTTTGACCCCAGTGATTCAATAAGCCTGCAAAAAGAACCGGTCGGTAACGAAGGTCCAAGCGTGAGGCAAACTCCCGATTTTCATCATTGAGCCTTCGCCACATCAGGTAAGCATAAGGCGAGATGTAATCAAAATAGAACGTCGCTTTTATCGAATTAGCCATCAAGAAGCACCTCAAATCAGTTTTGTCGCTATTACCTGCCAACGCTTTCAAACAGGGTAGCCAGACGAAAGAGTAAGTCGTAGGTCAAGCTAGGTTTATTTACCAGGTATTCGGGCGCGCAACATTGAAACGATTGACTGTAGCACTCTCTAAATCTCGCATAAACCCTCGCTAAATCCGCACTAATTATACTCTCATGTCGCGAACAGGCTTTGTATTGTCGCCATTTGGTCAGCACTCAATCGCCCCGCTCGCTCGGCCTGCAAACACTCCTGTAGTTCAATCGTATTTTTCACTCCCAGTATGACCGAAGCCACTTTCGAAACACTCAATGCATAACGGTGAGCAAGGCTTGCGGGAGATTCACCCCACTGGTCAGCCAGCTGCCGAAAAGGAGCAGCTCTTGCATAGTCTTCGAAATCTTCTGCATCAAAGCCTGACGAATGAGGCTGTCTATCCATCGATGAAGTTAGCGCACCGGCTTGTACAGCTCTAATCGCCAGGATCGGAATATCCTTGTGCTGGCATTTTTGTAAAATAATTTTTGGATCGAAGTTTTCTGATACGTAACTGATGGCGCCTGCTGAGTTAAGCGGATTGACGATACACTGCACCGCAGCTGGCCTACATTCGTGATCGAGTGCAGTTAATAACGCTTCCTTTTGCCCTATACCGCCAATGCCCCAGTCGCCGATCTTGCCTTCCTGTTTTAACCGCTCGAAAGCGGGAATAACCTCGTTGAAATAGCAGCTTAATGTAGTCGCGTTTTTTTCTCGGAACTGGTTGTATTTAAACAACTGATAGTCATCTTCAATTAATTGCGAATGCATAAGAAACAAACTCACTCTTTCTATGCCCAGCAATTTCAAACTGTCGGTTAGCGAGGCATTGAGTTTTTCATAAACTTTATGACCTCTCCGCGTACCGATCTGGCATTTAGTGGTTACATACAAACCGTCCGTACTCTTGCCACGCAATGCTTCACCAACGACACTTTCTGCTTCACCATGACCATACATTGGCGCTACGTCTAGATGGTTAATGCCTTGGTCCAAGGCAATTTCGATGGTTTCGAGCACTTGCTCTCTCGAAGTTTCACCCCATATTTGACCAAGGCCTCCGCCGCCTAAGCTTAATGCACTGATGTTTCCAAACGGCTTGAATTTTCTGTATTGCATCGCCAGTTCTCTTTACTAATAGTGAGGTTTCAATGTAACGCTTTTCATTGCTGGACATTAGTGTTCGTCGTTACTCCGTACGGAGCGAATTGGACCCAATTTAAAGAAGCACAATTTCACCAAGGACCTATCCAATCTAGCCTGCCGATCGCAGCTGATACCTTTTGAATGGATTACAGTTTCGAGACAATTTAAACCAGGTTCGATTATGGCACAAAGCTTATCCTTGAATAGCTGATGTTGGCTGACACTCACCGACGTCACCGATACGGATAGCAAAAAATCTAAAAATGGCTATATTAACTGACTGCTAAGATTCAAAAACAGGGGTTTGTAATGGGGTTCTTTTTATTAATGCTTGCGGCAATTTTTTCCTTGTTCGGAGCATTTTTTCACGGGGTGATTGGTGGGCGCCTCTATCTCGCTAATATCAATCACTCAAGCTTGGACGCGCTGGGCAAATCCTTGAGCTTGGTGAGTTGGCACATGTTCACTATATTTTTGTTTATCGCGGCCATTGCCTTCGCATTGCTTGCCTTCAACCTGATATCGCCCGTGGCAGTTTATCCGCTGATCGTAATCAACGCATTGGGCGCATTGATGTTCCTGTTCTTGGCTTTTGGCAAGCATAAACATTTATTGAAAATGCCAGGAGCATACTTAATGGGAACCACCGCGGTATGCGGTTATCTAGGCATCACTCTCATATCCTGAGCGGGGTGATAAGCGACATTAACCGCTCTGGGCCAGCCCAGAGCATAATCTCAAGTAAGCCAGTCAGTTTACCGATTTTCTGATTATTCACTGCGCAGTATAACCGCCGTCAATGACCAGATCTGCACCGGTTACAAAGCGAGATTCGTCACAGGCCAAATAAACCACGCCATAGGCGACGTCGTCCGGCGACCCCAAAAACCCGATAGGATGTTGGTCGATCAAGCGCTGCGTTTCCTGCTCGGGATCATCAAAACTCGCAAGGTGGTCATTAAGTAATGCGGTACGAATTACTCCCGGGTTGATGGCATTTACCCGAATCCCGTAGCCTTTCTCTGCGCATAGCAGCGCGGCAGATTTGGTAAAGGATCGCACACCGCCCTTGCTGGCAGTATAGGCAGATAAATTAGCATCGCCAATCATTCCTTCGATAGATGCGATATTGATAATTGAACCGCCACCGGTGTCTTTCATTATGTCGATGGCCGCCTGAGTGCCCAAAAAAACACCGTTCAGATTAACGTTAATAACTGCATTCCAGTCGCTGAGCGCTATGCTCTCAGCATCTCCCCGCTCTGTAATGCCAGCATTGTTGACCAGAATATCCAGTCCGCCACAGCGTGCTTTCACAGCGGCGGTTACCTCTGCCCACTGTGCTGAATCACTCACATTCAGCGGTTCAAAACAAGCCTTACCGCCTTCCGAGATTATCTCGTCGACGACTTCGCGTGCGGCCCCTTCGGTCAGATCAGTCACCACCACCTGGGCACCGTGTTTGGCAAGCATTAAAGCGATAGCTCGTCCAATCCCTGATGCTGCTCCGGTTACCAATGCAGTTTTATCCTGAACACGTCCCATTATCATCGTATTTTTCCCAGTTTATTATGTGCTTGATGTTGCCGAGTATAAGGGATTACCCGCTTAAAATATTGGCAAATGAAATGTTCCTGGTGGCAAAAATCTAGCCGCACGCTCTACGCCACTGCCCTGCTCCACCTCGCTCTACCAATAGTGCGGATTACTCTTATTTAAATGACTTAACATTTTATGCAGCGGCGCCCAGTCGTCTGCAAGCTGGCCTTGATGCCTCTCCGGGCGAGTCAGCCCTCAAATCACGACAGTTGCGTTTCAATCGATGGGATCATTTAACTAGTCAGTACTCACATGCCCCTTGTTTGTAATATACTTCAGGAAAATAAGAGAAAGGTACCTGCTTTGAAAGCGACAATGGTGTGCATGGAAGACGGCATTATTGCGTGCGGATTTCGCAAATTCAGCGGGCATGTTGAGCGCATCATCCCCGACGCCCGATTCTGTTTTGTTTCTACACATCATGTACGGTCATTGACTCGTGCACTCACCGGTAAAACCGGTGCTGGTGGAGATATGCCGCCAGAGGCGGTGGACGAAATGGCCCGTGATCTCGCTGACTCCGATCTTCTGGGGTTTTCCAGCATGAGCGGTTATGCCGATCTGACAAAATCGGTGATTGCCAGGGTAAGAGAGATTAATCCCAAATGCATGATCATCTGGGGCGGGATACATCCCATTATTCATCCGGAGGATGCGATTCTTGCGGACGTCGACGGTATCTGCACGGGTGAGGGTGAGTTTGCATTCGAGCAATTCTACGAATCCTGGATAGCCGGC
>ERZ1048686.993-NODE-993-length-23996-cov-6.414686_pt1 | contig 23996 bp, 18 predicted proteins | sample MGYA00383099_ERZ1048686 | MGnify/ENA primary metagenome ERZ1048686 (study PRJEB29581, sample SAMEA5548369) | metagenome | biome: marine; feature: coastal; material: water | depth 25 m | study: Short-term variability in the microbial, nano- and picoplankton... | reverse complement strand
TTATCTCCATAACCATCACCATCAAAATCAGACCACTGTGTAGCATCAATTGGGAAATCATCAGGGTTGTTTCCAGATTGGTTATCACCATATCCATCACCGTCTATATCTCCCCACTGCGTCGGGTCATTAGGGAAATGATCAGCGCCAATACCCATCGGATTATCGCCCATTCCGTCACCATCGGCATCGACCCATTGAGTAGGGTCAAATGGGAAGTCATCGGTTAAGTCATCTACTCCATCACGATCAGAATCAAAGTGACGACTAGGGTCGTTAGGGAATACATCGCCGAGATTACCTTGGGCATTGTCACCATAACCATCACCATCAGAATCACTCCATTGTGTTGGGTCAAATGGGAAGTCGTCCAAATGATCTGGAATTGTATCTCCATCAGTATCTAGATGAATAGCAGGATCGTTAGGGAAATCATCACCAAAATCACTCCAGCCATCTCCATCACTATCTATGCAGCCTTTCCTGTCAATCGTTGAGTTGCCAAATATCATTGGACAAGAATCTCCACCATTTCCATATTCTTCATCGCCATAACCATCACCATCGGTATCGGATTGCTGTGTTGCATCTAATGGGAATGCATCGCTATTATTGCCAACTCCATCACCATCAGTATCTTGCCATTCAGAAGCATCGTTAGGGAATGGGTCTAAGATATCTGGGCGACCATCTCCATCTGAATCAGGACAACCCTTTTCATATTCCATAGTAGAATTTCCTGGTATTCTTTGGCAATAGTCTTCATAATCTTCATAACCATCAGCATCGTCATCATAGTCCTCAAGTGCATCCATACATCCATCAGAGTCAAGGTCGGTCAAGTTAGAGGAACTCCACCCAGTCATGCCCTTAGGACAATCATCAATTGAATCATTGAGCCCGTCATCATCGTCATCATCATCTTCATCAGAGTCTCTGCAACCGTCAGAATCATGGTCAAATGCTGCTATTGATTCGAAACCATTTGCAGAATATTGACACTTATCATAGATGTCAATGATATAGTCGCCATCATCATCATCATCAATAGAATCAGGTTCTCCATCACCGTCATAATCGCTGGTCAATTTGCCAATAAACCAATCTATTCCTTGAGCATTTTGCTTAGTTATTGGTCCATATTTAGCTGTACCAATTTCCATCTTTCCACTAAGATAGGCATTTCCATTTCTGTCACTAAATATTGATTTTGCATCATCATTAGAACTTGTGCCAGCACCCATGGTATATTTCCAATCACCAGTACCGTTTATTTTGGCGAGGAAAATATCATTATTTCCTGCAGCAAGCGGCAATTGAATTCCCCCAAAGTTAGCAACTTTGTTGTATTTTCCAGTAACTAATGCATTATCATGTACATCTGTAGCGATAGAATAACATGCACTTCCAGAAGAATCAACTTCTCTGAGCCAGTCCCAAGAACCATTGCCCAGTAGCTTGCCTACAAAACATTGTGAATTGCCTCCTGCACTAATTGTGGTTGAATTGATTGAAAGATCGCCATAGAATTCACCAGCAATAAATATGTCATCATTGGAATCGGTATCTATTGAATAACCATAATGTGTGCTTGTATGCGAATTGAATTTTTGTGCCCATTGCCAAACGCCGTTTGAATCAATTTTTGCGATAAAAGTGCTTCTATCATGATTTACAGCTTCAATTTCAAAATTTCCAAATGAAGCAAAAGTATCAGTATATCCTTTGAACGCACCTGTAATTACAGCTTCACTAACTGAGTCGATGGAGATTTCATGAACCTCAAATTCTTCAAGACCTGATGGATTTGGCGAATGGAGTTGATAGAGATTTGCACTACTTGCCCAATTCCAATTACCATGTGTACTTATTGAAGCAACAAATATAGCGGCATAGTTGTGACTTTGGAGTGTGATTCCATCGAATTCTAGAGTTCCAGTGTAGTACCCACTAATTCGCTCATATCGTCCACAGATTACGATTTCTCCTTGCATGTTGGCATCTATACTCGTTATTTCTGAATGTGAAGTAGTACCATTTAGAATCTTGACCCATTGCCATTCTCCCTGTGGATTTAATTTACCAACAAATCCTTTAGCCTCTACCGAAGAAGATAGAGTGAATGAAATATTTTCATTGAATGTGTAAGTTTTTGATTGCCCTGTATGCGATCCCGTCATTGTTCCTACAACATATGAATTACCATAGAAATCATGAGTAATTGAATTCATTGCCCAACCTGTTTTCACACTTCCAGCTCCAGAAAGAGTCACATTTGCCACCCAAGAGCAATGCCCATTAGGCTGCATTTTGATTACAAACATTAGCATGTCCTCTGGGAATTCACAAGGACCAATTGTTGAATTTGAGGACATTATATCTGAATTTCCTGCAGCAAAGATTGTTCCGTTGACATCTATGGTGACATCATTTATCGTAACATCATCCTGTACCCCATGTTGTTTAACCCATTCAAAAGCAAGTGCACCATCAGGGATGGCTGAGAGGTTAATTGGAGGCAATTGATTTTGATTGTTGGTCTGCCAAGGATAATCAAGGTGTGAAGTTTCATTGAAAACAGTTGCAGAAGCCGCTTGTTGTAATTCGAGAACTAAGGAGTTTGATAGGCTAGTTGAATGAGAAAGTCCCACTGGGTTATCACCAGTAATCGTTGCATAGATTACTACTGCTGCAAGATAAGACCCAGAAAGAGAAGGATGGCTGCCATCACTGCTGTAAAGGTCATAGAATGTGTTACCCGAATTTGTAGGAACTCCGCCATCTGCTACAATTTTGTCATGAATGTGTTCAAATGCAAGTCCAACCGGAGCAATCCATACATCTCCATGCGAGGACATATTGTCGCGGTAATCCAAATATCCAGCCTCAAGTTCATCTTGCATTGTTGAGAAATCAGGGAATCTTTGAGTGTTCATACTATCCCCATCACGACGACCCCAAGTCATCATTAGGACAGAATCTGCTCCTTTGTCATCGATAGTTTGTGCAAGTTGTACTGCTCCATTTTTGCTATCAATCCATTCTTGTTGGCTACGAGGGAAACCAGGAATCTGGCTTTGGTCTTGAAGAACTACCCAATTCCATGCACCATTATTGAGTGTAGTATTCCATTGATGACCTGCTGTACCCACATTGCTTGAATGCTGAGAAAGACGCATTCCACCTCCGGTTAAACTTGTGACATTGGCTGGATTTGATGCATCATTCATAACTCCGTCAACAAGGGAGTCAAGCGAATTAGCCGACGTGTAACTATTGCCCATCATCAAAATATCAAAAGAAATAGGACCTGTTTCAAAAACCCCCGCATCTGGCTGCAGATGGGAAGTTAATGGACCCTGCATCGGAGAAAAACAAAATAATGCCAGAATAGAAAATACCAGAATTCTCTTCGCTGACATGGTTATGCGATGAGTTGAGTCTAATTTAACCGTTCGTTAACTAATGAAAAACAATCAACGACTCCAATATTGAACGATTTCATCGCCCCATGTTTGGTCATCAGCACGAATCAACCCCGCATCGCTTAGTACCTGTGAATCAATACCACTTTCATATGGAGTCTGATGTTCAACAGTGGATTGAACCAAGTAAAAATCATCAACTAATTTTTCTTCAAGGAAATGCTTGACTGTTTTAGGGCCTCCTTCAACCATCAATGTTTGAATTTCCATATCCCCTAAACGGTTCAAAACATTGGCTAAATCCCTGAAATCATCCTGTAAAACAAGAGTTTCTGTTCCATCGTTTAGAACTTGACTTTGTGTAGGAATTCTAGCATTAGGATCTATCACAATTCTAAGGGGTTGTTTAGAAGTTTCAACTCTTGACACTAAAAGTGAGGGGTTATCTCTCACAATCGTCTCAACTCCGACCAATATCGCATCACTTTCAGCTCTCATTTGGTGAACCAAATCTAAACATTCTTCAGAGGTAAAACGCCCTGCATCCTTACTTCTATCATCAACACTACCATTACAATCAACAGCCATTTTAACGCTTACGATTGGTTTTCGATATTTGCACCAATGTAGGAAAGGCCTCATTTGGTCAGCCGCTTGCCCTTCAAGTAAACCCGATTTGACGGAAATTCCCGCCTGTTGAAGAGCGGTAAAACCTTGTCCTCTAACAGTTGGATTTGGGTCAGCATGAGCTACGATTACCGATTTCACTCCAGCCCACATTAACGCTTCAGTACATGGCGGTGTTCTGCCAAAGTGATTACAAGGCTCTAGAGTAACATATGCAGTTGCGCCATTAGGTGATTCTCCCTTGGTCTCAGCATCGTGGATTGCCATTTGTTCAGCGTGTAATCCTCCAAGGTGGTCATGCCATCCTTCAGCAATGATTTGACCATCCTTGACCAATACGCAGCCCACTAATGGATTGGGTGATACCTTGCCCTTTCCGCGAATTGCAACATCTAAAGCAGCAGACATGAATTTGACATCATCATCACTCCACATCATCTCGCCCTCATTGTCTGCCAGCCTCCCTCATATGAAGAGTCATTGCCTAATACCGCTGAAAACGGGAAAGGGTTCATCCATGTGTTAAGTTGTGGCTCATCTATGGGATTAATACATTGTATTGTCAATCCGGCCAGTAGAGATTTTCGTTGTGGAAAAATGTGGCCCAAATTGCAATCAAAAATTATTGCAGCAGGAAATGAAGTTCAAACCTACATGACTGAAAGAGTTGGTCATGGAGGACAGATTGCATATGAGATAAGGCAACGCTGGGAATCTTCACAACAAGGTGGGGAAAGCGAGGGTAATCCTCCACTTGTTGTAGCGGTAGGGGGAGACGGTATTGTCCACGAAGTAGCTGGTGCCATAAGGGGTTCAGATATTGTATTGGGTCAGTTACCATATGGTTCAGGAAATGATTATTGTATTGCACATAATATTCCCAGATTTGATTTGGATAAGGCAATTGAGATTCTATCAAATGGAACTGATAGACGTTGTGGTGCGTGGAGGATTGAAGGAATCCCTTGTCAAAAGGAAGGAGACTATCCTGCGCCTGAATCCAATGTTTGGGATGGAATGTCTACGCGTGATGGTAATGTTGTAAGGTGGGCATTCTTAGAAGCAGATTGTGGCATTACTTCTGATATTGGTAGAGCCAAGTTAAGGAGAGCAAAATGGATTAAAGGTTCAAAGAAATATACATATTTGGGAGTAACAACAATTCCATTATGGAAGAGAAGAAAAGTCGAAGTAACAATCGATGACGGAGAGCCAGAAATTAGAGATTTTACTTTGTTATCGGTAACGGCAGCTGAAACCTTTGGAGGTGGTTATCAGATAAACCCTGGAATGAATCCAGTTAAGGAAAATGGTTTGCTAATATTTGCACCACGATTGAGCAGACTTGCAATGTTATCTCTAATGGGTCCAATCAAGAAAGGAAAGCATATTGGAAAATGGGGTATTACTCAAACGCCTGCAAATAAATTGAACCTTAGATGTGTTTCACCAGATGGTGAACCAAGTAATAGTTCAACAAATATCATCAGTTACATCAACATCGATGGTGAACCAGTGATTCAATTGCCTGCAAAATTAGAATGGCATTTGGATCAAATAACCGTTAGAGGGGCCACTCAAGTTGAGTGGTAATACAAATTAAGTTCAGATAGAGAAGTCTGAAAAGTCTTCTTCCTCTTCTTCAAAATTATTGCTACTTTCTTCTTCTTTTTCTCCCCAAGGTTCTGCTTTAGGTTGTTGGGCTTTCTTTGTTGCACGTTTCTTGACAACTTTCTTTTTAGGTTCTTCACGTTGTGTAGAACTTCCAGAAACAGCTGATGAAAAGTGTGAGCGCTTACTTGGTGCTGGTTCGGTATTGGAGACGACTGACGACCGAGTTGTAGTCGGTGCAGCAACATTTGTCGAAGAAGCGGTAGTTGTGCTTTTTGGTGGTGATGATTTTCTTGAACTTGAAGAACTCTGAGCCGCAATACTTTGTGCTTCAGAAGTTGCTACCACACTGGAGCCTTTAGAACCAAATTCGGAAGCATTGGAATCATTAGAGCCCGATTGTAAAGCACTGTCTAAATCAAAACCAACTAGGCCATCAGAGGCGTCATCAATTCTTTTTGGTGGCTTATTTCCTGATTTTTTAGCCTCTGTCGCAGCATCTTTACGCGCTTTAGCATTTCGTTGTTTTGAAGTAGTCATTCCTTCCGATTTTGCTTTCTTCATGTCCGATTTTACTTTTGAAACAGAAGCCATCGCCTTTTTCCCAACCAATATTTCCATCGAATGAGTAGCACCCTTTGAAACAGCAATATTGGAGAGGATGAACATGCCAACAGCACCCCCAAGTCCAACGATTAGGAAGAAAGTAATGAATCCACCACGACCGAGGAACGGGACATCGCCCAAAACCCACTCATTTGAAGAATCGCCACTTGAAGTAATTACGGAATCTTGTAAGTTTATTGCTGTCACTACCAAATAGACTGATTCCATATTTTGTGTACCGATTTTCATTTCACAGTTGTTATCTACTTCATGCATTGTAGAGAATAATCCCATCGAGCCACCAACTGAGGTTGTATTATTTGTATCCAATAAGTAACCTTCTATTTGTATAGGTTGGTGCCATTCTCCAAGTGCACCCATACCATTGAGAATGTTTTCAGATGTTGGTATTAATCCCAAAACGAACCATTCGGAATCCGAATCCATATCGACTTCATCAAGGTCAATATTTCCAGCACCAGTTTCAGGATATAATGGCAGTGTCCAATCTTTGACTTGCACTCTTGGAATCTGTTCGCCATCTACTGCAGCAGCTTCTTTCATCGTCATTGATTTGATGGCAACAGAAGTGGTTACGGTAAGATCAAGGTCGCCAGCACCATTTAATTCATCATGAGAAGTATAGATTTCACTAGCAGCCATATATCCAGTGAATGTTATCGGTGCACCTCCATAATTAAGAGTTTGAGAATCATCACCTGCATTACAGCCAATAGGTACCAATTCATCAAAGGTTTCTTTATTGTCCCCTAAAGAACTCGTAGCAGATACAGAGTCAGTTGTAAAATCAACTTTTACTTCTCCATCACCCGTGCCCCACCCAGCAGTGGTTGGAGACAAACAGCCTGCCAAGACCATGAGGGAGAGAAGAGATAGGGCAACAAGACCTCTGCGCATATTGTTTGCAGAGTGGCTTCAGTTTGAGAACCCTTCCTTTCAATATGCTGCAAAATGATGTCATCTATACGGTGAAAAAAGAGGCGCAGACGGAGAGATTCGAACTCCCGTGCCACAAAGGGCACCGGATTTCAAATCCGGCGCAATACCAGGCTATGCGACGTCTGCAGTGGTTGTGCGTAGAGCCCCCCTTTCATCCCCTTTTCGGCTCAAAACTTTGGCCGAGGAAGGTCAGAATGGTCACTCAACATCTTCGTCGGAGGAACGGACATTTATGGCAATTGCTGTTAAGCCAAGTGCTGAGATTGCCATAGTAATGCCAAATCCAGATAATCCTGGGCTCTCGGGCAAATCGTTTTCAGCATGGTATAATTCTTCAATATCAGAGATAAAATCTTCAACGTGCCAATCATCTCCAGTCCAAGCAATGCGTGGCTTGAGTTCATTATCCAAGATGTAGGTTATTGTAGAATGACCAACTTCAAATTGGTCTGCTGGAGTTGCTCCAATGCATGATAATTTGTCATCTTCAGCCCATTGGAATCCATCATCGCACATGCAATGCTTTCCTTCACCTTCTCCCATCTCCCAGCCATGGCCATCGCATTGTTCGATTTCATTTTCTTCGGATTGTTGCTCATTCGATTGATTCATCCACATATATCCGGAATTTTCACAATTGATTTGTTGACTGTGATTTGTTGTTACATTATTTGCCATATCATGGCAAACCATATTGCTACCGGGTATTGGTAAATATGAAAGGTTAGAATTTGAGGCGACCCAAGCGATATGGTCGGCATCTTGTCCTAACATCACAGAATCAATTCCAACTTGACTTTCCTGCCATGATGAATTCGTTTCATTCCATTGGTATAGTGACCACCACCAAGAATAATCTGAAGGGGCTTCAACATCGTTTATTCCATTTATTTGATGGCCAAATGTTTCATGCTCTGAATAATTTAGAGACACATTGTGCATATTCAATGATGAATTTGTTAAATCCCATCCAGTTGCATTTTCAGAAGGTAGCATTTGAGTGTGCCCATCTAGTAGCATAGTAGTATTATCTGGGTAAAGGATTGATACTTGATTTTTCACTCCTTCACTAGAATTCATGGATGCGTGTGCATCTATTACCTCCTTTGATACAACGACGCCAAAGGTATTCCATATTACCTGTAAATCTTCTTCAGTGCCTGTTAGATGTGGCCACTCAACATCATGAAGGTGTGTGTAATTGTGAAGTCTTTCAGGTGTATCATAATCAGGGTCTACGGTAATCGAAACAAAGCCAACATCATCTCTAATATCTGTAGAGAGTCCTTCTTGAACTGCTTTCAAATTTTGAGTAATTACTGGACAGACAGAATCGCATCTTGTAAAAATAAATGATACAACCAGTAGGTCTCCTTGTATCGTACTAAGTGATCTGTTTACTAAATGTTGGTCGGTTAATGTGAAGTCTTCAACAGCAGTTCTGCCTAGAACATTTCCCTTGTAAGCAGAAGCGGTAGGTGCTGATGAAATCATCAAACAAGCAACTAGTGCTATCGCAATAAACTCACGTTTTAACATATAACAAACGACCCATTGCGCGTTCATAATCTTGTTGCGAACATGTATGTGAAACAATATCAACGGCGAGTAGCATAATCCCAGTTTGGAGTACACCATGAAGGAAGCCCATCAACACCGTCCGGGTTTGACAAACCAATACCGAAAATCATCAACACTACGAATAGCACAGGGAACATTGCAGTTCTGAAATAGATTCCAGGGTCACCTTTTAAATGCATAAAATATGCACCAATTCCATAGCCCTTGATGATTCCAACAACGATTAGAATGCCCCATACCATCATCAATGAAATGTCAACATCTGTTCCAGGGATTTTGTCAAAGAATACTGCTCCGATTTCAAATAATGTGAAAAACATCAAAACGATGAAATTCCAGAAATAGATGTCCATTCCTGTATTATCCTTCAGCCACTTTTCTAGTCCAATTACTTCATGATCTCCCATATTATTTCACCTCAATACAAATAGAATGCTGGGAAAATTATTACCCAAGCTAAATCGACAAAGTGCCAGTACAATCCAAAGTACTCAATTCCTTGTGCGTTTTCTTCATCATAGCCAACTGTGTCAGCCTTGAATACAAGATAGAGCATAATGAGCAGTCCGATGAAGACGTGCAATCCGTGTGCTCCTGTAGCGATATAGAAGATTGAACCTGCTTGGGATGTACTTACTGTAAATCCTTCAGCAACCAAGTGTGACCACTCAACCAATTTCAATATGATGAACAGTGAACCCAGTAATAGGGTTGCGAACAAGAAATTTCTAACAGTTCTCTTTTGGTCTGGGAAAACAAATTTCATTACCGGTTCAGGAATAAATTTGGTCATGAAATTATCAGGACGACTCCAATCATGTGCCTTTGCAGTCTTTAGAGCGATGACAATTGTGTATGAAGAGATAATTAGCGCAAATGTGTTAATTCCTCCAGGAAGCATAGTCCAGAAGTCACCAGTGCCCACAGCACCACCAGGTCTCAAGTAATCAGAAGCGGTTAAGATGTCATGACCGGTTGCATCAGCAGCACAATTACCATTGTCATATGCCCACTTTGTACACCATCCTGTACGCATACGCAGGTAGGATGAGAAGAAGGTTGCGAAAATCATTATTTCAGACATAATGAAGACCCAAATACCGGCCTTGCGGATATGTTCTCCAGCAAATGGATCAGATGTTGCAATTTGTTCTCCATGGCCATTGAATGGCAAGTCTTCTCTCCACCAATTTCCAATACCAATAATAATGACTAGTAGCCCAATCATTCCAATTGCCATTTCTCCAAGTACTGCATTTGTACCAGTTAGAAGTTCTGTGACTGTATTCGCAAAACCAGGGAAACCAATCATGAATAACATAATACCAAAGGAGAAAATTATCGGTGAAGCAGAACCATGATGTTCGTGCTCGTCATCACTATGTTCTGCATCAGGTTGTAATGAATTAATAAGTCCACCAATTCCAATGAATGAAGCGAAAATAATACTCATCACCAAAATTGTGTTTCCAGAAACCTTCCAATTTAGATATGATAAATGTGCCTCTACTTCATGATGATGTGCATCTTCCTTTGCAATATATAGTGGGTCATCATGATCACCTTCGATAGAATGTCCAGTGACTATGGCTTCATGATAATCGTCTTCTGCATGATGGTATTCATCTACTGCGGATAGGTATTCCTCATGAGCAGGTCCTGCTAGGGCTATACCAAGAATACTGAAAGCAATAATTCCGAAAGTAATGAATCCACCAGCAAATAATACAGCGCGCATCCAAATTGAATTTTTCACATCAGCTCCGTGTCCGCTCATGCGTCCACCTCCTTTTTCTTAGCAGCCCACAATTTGTCACCGATACTTGTTTCTGAATGGTGGCCAAATTCAATGTTCATATCTCCTTGAACAGGGTTTTCGTGGAATGATGGAGTCGGTGGAGGTGAAGTTGTTGACCATTCAAGAGACCAACCACCCCAAGGGTCCTTTCCAACAGGCTCTCCATTTCTAGATGAGCGTATGATATTCCAAACTAAAATTAATTGACTCATTCCAAAGATGAAAGCAAAGATGGATACAACCATATTGTATTCGGCAAATCCACTTTCAATTGTATAGGAATGAGTTCTGCGAGGCATACCCATTATTCCAAGAGCATGCATTGGCCAGAAAGCAGCGTTATATGAGGCGAATCCAATAAGGAAATGCCACATACCAAGAGATTCATCCAATTTCTTACCAGTAACCTTAGGGAACCAATAATACAAACCAGAGAATAATGCAAAGACAGTTCCGCCAATGAACACATAGTGGAAGTGGGCAACCACATAATATGAATCGTGGAAGTGGGTGTCAAGACCTGAAATCGGTAAGAACATACCAGATATCCCTCCGAGTGTGAATGTAATTAGGAACCCTAGAGACCACAAAGTGTGTACCTTCATCACTAAAGAACCGCCCCAAAGCGTTGCTAACCAATTGAAAATCTTAGCACCGGTTGGTATCGCAACAGCCATTGTCGTGATCATGAAAATTCCTCTCCACATCGGGTCCATTCCAGAAGTTAGCATGTGGTGTCCCCATACGATGAAACCAACAACTCCTATTCCAGCCATTGCAATAACCATCGATTTGTAACCAAAAATAGACCTTCTTGCTGAAGTTGCTAATACTTCGGAAACAATTCCGAAAGCAGGTACTATGACTACGTAAACTTCAGGATGTCCGAAGAACCAGAATAGGTGCTGGAATAATAGCGGGTCTCCACCACTGGTGAAGAATACAGATCCAATAGTGTGATCAAATAGTAAGAAGAATACTCCGATAACGAATGCAGGGAGTGACATGTAAAGCATGAATACTGATACGAATACAGACCAAGAGAATAGAGGCATCTTCATCCATCCAACACCCTTTGCTCGCATTGTAAACACCGTTGTGATGAAGTTAACACCACTGAGGGTTGAGGATGCACCGAGCATGGCCATACCAGAAATGAAAGCAGTTGTTCCAATACTGGAACCGTATTGTGACATCGATTCTCCTAGAGCGCCAGCAGTTAGTGATGAATATGGTGGATACATTACCCAAGTAATATCAGCAGCATCACCAGTCCAAATACCAGTGTAGATTAGAGGTGTAGAGAACACAAGTAGCCACAATCCCATTGCATTAATTCTTGGGAATGCTAAATCCTTCGCTCCGATTTGAAGAGGTAGGACGTAGTTCATGAATCCAGCAATCATAGGCATTGCCGCTAAGAAAATCATCGTGGTGCCGTGCAAGGTGAAGAATGAATTGTATTCTGCTTCGCTCAAGAAATTATTTTCTGGCAAGGCGAGTTGAATACGGAATAGAAGCGCCAATACCCCACCGACAAGGAAGAAGAAGAAACCAAACAAGAAGTAGAGAATTCCAACTTCCTTGTGGTCAGTTGTGGTCAACCATGGTTTGATGTAATCAATAAAGTTAGCAATAGTGAATGTTTCTGGTGAACGATTGTAAAAGACCCACATCAATCCAACGACAATCAATGATAATGAAAGTCCAATAGAAGTTACTAGAATTACCAAAGAACGAGCAGTAGGTGCTACTGCACCAGCATCAACGCCCATACTTGTAAGAGTGAATTCATTCCATTCATCTCCACCAGAACCATCGCCACCATTTACTGCATTTCCATATATTGTGAAATCAACAACAGCCTCAGAATCCGCTGGAGCAGTCCATTCAAATGTCCATTGACGAACAGTATTCGCCTCATCAGTGTGAGTTAATGCGCCATCCATTTCATGAGATGCAGATTCAGGGATTGAAGAAATAGTTCCACCATTGGAACTGATTCTAAATCCGCCCATTCGGCCATTATCATCACCAGCTCTAGATAAATCGTCATTGACAACTGTTACTGTGAAAGAATATGTTTCACTCGCATTGAATACTTCTGGAAGTCCATCTACCAAGACTTGAGTGTTTGATGATGAACCGCCGTGACAAGTACATCCATTTTCTGCAGCACTACCTATTCCGCCAGGCATAGCAGTATAGGTTGGGATTGCAACCAATGAAATTAGGATAATACTTAGAATTGCTATTGCTCTTGTTCGCATCAGTGTTCACCTCCAGTTGAACTATCAGAATCGTCGAGTAGTTTTATTCCAACATCTAGGTCACATGTCTTGCCTTCTTCGGCGACAACATCGATATAACCTACCATCTTGGCATGGCTTAAACCACAATATTCAGCACATCTAATATCAAATGTACCGGCTCTATCAGGTTCAAAAGTCATTACAGTTCCACCTTCTAATCCAGGGACAAGATCTTCTTTTGCACCCCATTGTGGTAGCCAAAATGCATGTTGAACTCCAGCATAAGCCGGATTGGATTCATCATGAGGTCTTGAGAACAATGTTAGAACAATGTCTTTATCACAAGGGACCACTAAATGTTCACTAGCGGCTGAAGAAAATTGATGTCCGACAGGAATATGTTCCCAAGTGTGTATTAGGTGTCCATCAGCATCGGTTACTTTGACACTTTGATAGATAGAAGAATTATATTCAAGAACGATGCTTGTGGAATCAGATGTTGAGTCAATTGCATAATCTGTCAAATCTCCACCTTGGTTTACAGTAGCATTTACTGCAGAGGAACCAAGAGTATCAATTGTTAGAGAGGAATTAACCCAATCTACATTGACGTGGGTTTCCCTTGAATCATCTTCCCAAGTTAACTCTTCAACATAATTGAATTCCCAAAACCATTGTTTTCCAACCACTTCAACATCAAATGCTTTGTCTTCAGCAGGAATGTTCCAAACAATAGAACTCGAAGATGTTGCAAGAACAGTAAGCCAAACAACAAGAATAGTAGGAATTACATAAAATGCAATTTCTAAACGAGTATTATGTCTTTCAACAGGGAATGAACCAACCTCTATATGGTCCATTTCAGTTGTATCTGGTTCTACTCCGGCGCGGAAGCGCAAAATAGAGTAAAATAAGATTCCGAAGGTGATTATACCTACGATATCTGACCAAAACATGAACTTATCATAGAGCAAGGAGAAAACAGTGTCTTCAGCAATCATTGTACCACCTTGTTCTAACCCCCGCCGATACCGACTTTAAGCATTTGTTGAGGCCAACATAAAACTATATTGATTTGCATCGACAAAGAATTGTTCCCAGTACCTCATTATTTTGTAATTCTTGATGTAATAGTATTAACAAAGTGGCATTTATTCATAATCTCGCCAAAGATATTTTTCAATCAATTATTAGGACAATTTTATTGATAAAAACAAGGTTCTTTGCCTAGCACCAATACGCGTTGTTTGATGGAACTATCTAGATGTGTTCAAACAACTCTCGATGGTCGATTATTATTGGATATTGAAGTTCAACCAGGTTCTAGCCGCCAAGGGATTATTGGACTCAATCAATGGCGCTCAAAATTGTCAGTTGCAGTTAAGGCAGAGGCACAAAAAGGTAAGGCCAATGAAGCGGTATTGCATATTTTGGCAAAAACATTATCGCTGGCTAGAAGTGATTTAGAAATTGTATCAGGACAAACCGCTCGCTCAAAAAGAGTGAGCGTCAAATCTATCACAATAGATGTATTACTTGCACGAATGAGTGACGCCATATCTCAAGAAGGTGATTGAAATGAACGATGTCCAAATGAGATATGATTTGGCAGGACAGGCCTTGGCTAAATTAATCCAAGAAAATCTTCTCGGAATTCCAATCATTGTAGAGGGGAAAAAGGATACCGCCGCATTAAGGAAACTCGGTTTTACGGGTACGATTGAACAATTGAATAGGGGCTGGGATTTGGATCGGTTTTGCACATTTTTGTTTGAGAAATACGGTACGAGAAATAGCCAAGGAGGTGCTGCGGTTGAACTGCTAATGGACTGGGATAGAACCGGTGGCCGTTTACAAAAAACCCTCATTGAAAAGTTACAAGCATTGGATGTAAAAATAAGTCAAGAAACAAGAAAAGTACTTTCTAAAGCACTTAATCCAGAGACAAAATATATTGAATCATTAAGTTCATTAGGTCTTGAAGAATTTATTCAGTAGCAGGTTTTGGCAAACCATCTTCCTTGACGGTGTTTAGAACAACGTGGGTAAATGATCTTGTCACTCCATCAAGCGTAAAAACAGTCTTCGTCAAGTCGTCCAAATCAGCACGATTTTTCACTCTCGCCAGTACCATTGAATCCCAATCACCTGTTACATCGTAAACAGCGAAGACTCTAGGGTCGGAAGAGATTATTTTTTGCACAGGAATCATCTTTCCTTTTTCTATCCTTAATCCGGCCATAATTGTCATGCTCCAGCCAACACTCTCTGGGTCTAAAACAACCGAATAGCCCTTTATCACACCGATTCTCTCCAGACGCTTCAATCGATTTGTGATAGTTCCTTGTGCAACTCCAACAGTCCTTGCTAATTCTCTTTGTGAAGCGCGGGCATCTTGTAATAATGCAGCAATAATCGCCTTATCTGTCTCATCCAATTCCATTTGGCTCACATCCCTCGCTTAATTCCCATCGCTTTCAACACTTCGCAATTGTTTTTCTTGTATTGGCAACGGATTTGATAGGCGCAAATGTTGTGTCCAACCACCTAACTCCTCTATTTGCATCATCAAAGAAAAACTCAAATCCTCATCTTGTCTTTGTTTGAACGAAATAGAAAATTCATATTGATTTCCTGCATTGATTTCCAATTGATTGAATTTACCACGTCCTTTCCAAGGGGGATTAACATCGAGATTGGTGATTGAAACCTTCTGATTCCCCGCTTTGATAGAGACGACAATTGAATTCGTAGAGGAATTTTTCCAACCGACATTAATCTGTGGCATCCCTTTTTCTCGTGTTTTGGAATTGGAAAATACGATATTGGCGACAATAGTTGTCAATAGTATTAGCATTACGGGCATCAAGAAATCCGATGATTGAGGATTTGACCATTTATTTGGAAGTGGAGAGTTATACAATGCTAGAAGGCGTGTTGTTTCATCATCACTTTCCACATTGCCAAAGAATGCCAAAGTGATGTGCCAACCCAATGGTTTTTCTTGTAAATCAACACCAGCAGCAATTAAATGTTCTTTTGGAATTATCCATGTCGTATTAGTGATGTTATTTGACTCAACAGAAAAACCAACTTCTGGCTTCATATCGCGAATTAAATTCTTAACTTGCCTACCATGAACATCTTCGGCATTGTCTTCACTAAGGAAAATGTACAACATTGTATCATCACTCAGATTGACTAGAGGTTCTAATTCAGCTTGTATTTTTATCTCATATTCCTCTTTTTGATTAACGGTCAAGAGAATTTCGCCTGATAATTCAAGAACGACCTCTTGAGTTGATAGATTCTGTGCCTGCTGAATCGCTGTGTCAATATCTTGGTATTGTTCAACATTTGAATTCAATACATATTGTGCTTGATCTTGCGATTGTTGTTGCATTGCAAGTTGGCCTGCTCTCGCTTTTGCATCATCATCGGGCCAATCAGAATCGGTTTCATCTGACCATAACCACCAACTTAGAGTGAGAACATCATCTCGATTGTTATATTCTCTCCACAAATCCAGCTTCTCATTATCATCCGCATTCGGTGTGTCTTCAATGAATTGTTCAACCAATACAATTTCTTTGCCAATAGGATTAGGAATTGCGCTAGAAGCCCAAATACTTTCAATTGATTCTGTTTGAGCAGAAGCAGAAAATACAACTGGAGATAACAGTAGTAAGGATATTACTATTGTAATTATCAGGGAATGAGAATTATTTTTGGAACATGTTTTTTTCATAACACTCCCTCATTCTTCTTCGTCTTCAAATATGAAAGGCAATCCCAATTTATATCGCAATATATCCTTTCCGACATTGTCTATCATCATGGTGATTCTCGCACCAGACCATGCGGATACAACATGTTCAACTCCATCGATAACACATCCAAATAACAGTGGCCCTGGTTCAGGTGCCTTGAGTTTCAATTCTTCAGTGAATTCTTCGATTAACGGAGCCCAACCCTTCAACAAACGGCTAAGTGTTTGCTGTGAAATGTTGAGTAATACATCTCCCATGTGCTGTTGTATTGCAGGTATTGTTTCTTGTCTAGTACGCCACGTACCTTTTTTCTCAGTAAAAACCGGTAGCCCGACATGAATAATTTTCATTGGATGGAATGTTCCCTGTGGCCAAATATTTCCTTTTTTATTCGGGCATTGCTGCATGAAGATTCTTTCGAATGCCATTTTCGGAGCAATATTTGTTCTCTTACCTCTATGCCACCATGACCACCCAGGGTCATTCAATTTGTATCTTGACATCGCTTCATCAATTATGTCCTTAGATGCAGGGAAAATGGAATGGCGATCTGGGCGGGGTTGATCTAACAATTTTGGTTGCCAAGTAGATTCTGATGGCAATGCCCGTTTGTGGATGAATGTTCGTGCAATACCTTGAGGAGTGGCATCTTTTTTGTGCATCAACATTGCAACAAAGAAACCACCTGTGTCGTTGTCCTGATGTCTTAATCTGCGACAAAGCGGTAGTAGGGATTCAATTTCAAGTTCTTTCTCAAGTTTGATTTCTGATTCTAGTTCAGTATTATCTGCCAATTTCATCCGCTTTTGCGGAGATAAATGAACAGGTTTTAGAAGAGGTAATTCCGGTATTGTACCGTCAAAATCAACGATTTGTCCTTGTTCATTTAGTATGTCCCAATCTTTCAAACCCTTTTGTAAAGTTAATCCAGGAACTAATTTTTCATCGATTGGAACTAATTGTAAATAGGGTAGTTGTCGTAATAATTCAGCGACCACCGCTTCATTTTCAACAGGATCTATGCTACAAGTTGAAAGCATTAATTTGCCTCCAGGCACCAACAAACTTGCACCACGTGCAACGATGTCAACTTGTAATTTGAATAATGCTCTACCATTTTTCGGCGTCCATTTCCACCATAGATTGCGGTTTTTCCGCGTAGTCGCATTTCCTGTACAAGGAACATCTGCAACAATCGCATCAAAACCCGGAGGAGGGATTCTTCCAAGATGGCGACCATCATGTTGTGAAATTAGCATATTACTCAGGGCCAGTCGACCACGATTACTCACTAACATATTGAGGCGACCAGAAACCGGCTCATTTGCTACGACAACACCACTCGGAGCAATAACTTCAGCAATTTGAGTTGCCTTTGAACCGGGAGCAGCGCACATGTCTAGTATCAATTGTTGAGGTTGTGGTTGTAACAAAGCAACTGGAAGCATACTAGCCGCTTCTTGTCTTGTTATGCGACCAGAATCATGCAAGATTGTCATCATATGTTTTGTTTTTTTATCAGCAGCTTTACCTCGTTCAAAAGGCATTTGGAAAGCATTATTTTCACCTAACCATGAAAGAGGAGTCGCACCTAAGTCACGAATTTGTTTAATCGTCCATTCACTATCATTACGATTTGAAGTGATTCGCAATGTCTCTGGTAGAGCAGTTGTAGCAACCTCTAACCATTCATCCATATCATATCCAAGACTATTCGCAAGTCCTGCCAAAGGGGAGTCTTTAGCCGCATCGAGGAGTTCCTCATCATGCCAACGGTCAGTCCCCATCGACACTGCCATCACTCTTCGACCCTCATACTTTCCGCCATGCTCAAGGGCTGAATGCCTGTGCCACATACAATGTTGGGAGATGATGTGCCTTGGCTTGTGCCATTATTTGCCATTTCATTAATGGCTTGGCCTATGGCTGCCACGGTAGAAAAAAAGAGTATTGAAAAAGGAAAATGGTTGAAAACGATTCACAATTATTTGCCAGTATTATTTCTCACATTAATGATATTAGACCGCATTATAGCAGTTCTCAATAATGATTTATCGCATTCAGATATTGCAAAATATAATGCTGGTTCGAATCCGATGAATGGCGGTGCATGGATGACCTTTTTGAGAGGAGATGGTCTTCCGGAATTGGTCTTAATGTCATTATTATTATTTTCATTATTCGTCAATAGATTACCGAGTATTTCTCAAAGCCCTAATCGCATAAAAGAGTTAGTTAGGTATAGAGTAATGTGCTTTGTTTCATTGGTTGCATTATTTTCATTTACAGTATTTTTTCCAGATAGCGCATATCAAAATGCAGATTCATTGACTTCACAGTCAACGTGGCCTACTGAGGGAATTGGTCCATTTTGGTATGGATTATTGGCAGTTACAATTCTAATTGTTGCAGCGGAATTATTTGCTGCTAGTACGATTGTGGAAAATGACTTGGGGCTTGTAAAATTGGCAACAAAGGCGAAATACAAACTTGCTATTATTTTCCCAATTACAATATTTCTTTTTACGAAAACAGATGCAATAAAAAATTTGAGCTCAACATTTTGGTTAGATCTAGAACATTACTATGAACTTATTTTCATAGCTGTGTTCCTACATATGGCAATTAGTTTTGCAACAATATTAGAGCCTGCAAAATATTTGGATTCAAAATTGGGCGCAGGAGGCGGTAAGACGAAATCACTGATAATTACTTCAATTTCAGCATTCTTCTTTTTGGCAATAGTGTCCATAATTTTCGCTCAATCAATGGATAGCATTTCTGGTAATGGTGAAGTACTGATGACTATTTGGTTAGTTTTTTCTGTAATATTAATTTGTGTGATTGCGATGTTTTTCCCGACTATGGGCTTTGATGCAACCCCGAGGCCGGAATTGTGGTGGATAAGATTGGTAATGAGTATCTCACCATTATTTGTTGCAGCATTTTCGCCCTATGTCTTGATTTTATTACCAGCCATTTGGTTTTCGTTAGCGCTATCATTAGTAATTCCATGGTATGTTGAAGAAGACGTGAAAGATACTAATTCAACACAACTGAATATCACCTTTGTTCTGGTGGCACTATTTGCTCTACTCATCGTTCCAAATATATTGTATCAGTTGAATATGCAATTGATAGTGGCATGGTTACTAATGCCTCTAGTTCCTCTTCTGATGAGTTCAGTTTTGTTATTTCAAGCGCGAAAACAAAATCCAACCAGTTGATAATTGTCTATGAAATTAGAATTATGCTGCAATAAACGGCAATTACTACTCTATCATCGTCGCGCTTCTTATTAGTGTAACAGATTGGCTTTGAGAACGGAGTTCACCAACTCCAAGGGATGGGACCCTAATATGACTAGAGCATTTAGAGAAGGCGTAGATAGAAGTCGGCGAGTACAACAACCGGCAAGAAGAAGAACTTGGAAACCATTTAGAGATTTGCAAGGATTATCGAATAGGACTGTGACAATCGGTAATGCGATGGGTCCACTTTCAGATATTCCTGCAATGGTAACCATTGAAAACGAACACTGGATTTTTCAAAGAATTGAAGAAGGCGTTCTCTACAACTTAACTCATAGATTAATTATCCACGAAGAAGGTGAGCCAAAAACGATTGGTGCAACATCAGGTATGGAAACTGCAATGCAAGTAGCCCAAGCGATGGCTTCAAAGGAAGGAAAAATAGTATTGATCAAGCCTTTGTGATTATCAGTTGCAAAGCAACGATTCAATCAAGCAAAAATATTCCAAATTGCTGCTGCAACACCTTGGTTTACAAGGTAAAAGAATACTGAAATTGAGATACAAGCAAAGTATACTTGACCCTTGGTAATTTTCCAAGCATGTTCTGATTCTTCATCAAAATAACGAATTAAACCAGCAGCTTGCTGGATTCCACTGCCATCGGACTTCTTCTTCTTCGCAGCCATTGCAACCATTGTGGCCCAGCCGCCACCCCCTTATCAACGCGACCCGCAAACACATTGGTTGAGAAAGCATTCATTCTTCTTCAATAATTTGCGACATTCCAGCGATAATTACATCTTTTTCAGTCAATACTTCATCATCTTCCTCAGATTCTGATAAGTCCACAATATCCACATTTTCGTCATCGTCAATTGGTAAAATATGACCGTCGGGAAGTTCGTCTTGGAGTAATTGCTCATCCGATTCTATTTGCGATGATGGGTCAGCATTGATTAACGAAGCCTCAACTCTAGCCAATGCACGTTCTACAGCAGGTGAATTATCATCTGCATGCGCAGCTCTTGCAACTTCTAAATCATGTATTGCACTTTGCAGAGATGCATTCGACATTTTGTGATCAAAACCCTTCTTATTCTTATTCATGGTAACTCGCTTGTCAACTTTGTTTGTTCGTTCTGCCAATATTGCAATTCGTTCTTCCATATTGGATGAAGCAATCTGAATTAGATTACGCCAGGACTTTTCATTTTCTTCAAGAGAAATTGATTCCTTGTGCAACATTTTTCTCGCACTTCGTAGATGACTAAATTCCCATGGATTATGTGAGAGGGTTGCCACTAAATCAAAAATAATTCTTGCACGTTCTTGTAATGGTCCAGTGATTTCAATCCTGTTCAAATATCCTGAATTAAATAGCCCAGCACCCCAATATGAACTTGAATCAACTGAAATTGAGATTGAACTACTTTTGCAGGTTAATTGCCAAACTTGCTCATTAAATGAAGGAGGTTGTACGAAAAAAGGGGTATCCGGTTGAGATAACTGTGAAATTAACCTAATTGCAACATTTCCAAGATAAACAGGTTTGCCGACATGGAAATATTTGCTACGTAATAAGTTACTTTCTGGCTCAACTTTATGGTCGGAGTTGGCCTTTTTGACTTGAGCATAGAGCAGACTTGTACCTAAGTCAAGTGCCCCCCTCATATCTCCTATGTGCTGGCTTATAGTCAATCAATTCAACGGTAAATAATATTATTTTAATCAAAGAATTGAAGTGTGAGCGCCGTTTTCCGTAAACATAGGTGAGTACATGGCTAGCAAGGGAACTGATTCAAAAATAGATAAATTGTCAGCATTACCTAATGTTAGTGCAGCATCTGCAAAAAAACTGGTTGCTGCCAAAATTGATAGCGTTGCCAAATTAGCAAAATCAACATCATCAGCCCTGCAAAAGGCAGGATTAAGTGCAGCGGTTGCTGGAAAAGTTCTCACTGCAGCAAAGGCAGCAAACAAGGTTACTAGCGCTGCTAAGAAAGCGCCTGCAAAGGCCAAGAAAGCGGCAACAGCGGCAAAATCATCTGCTAAGAAAACTTCAACTAAAGCAAAGGCTGCTGCCAAGAAAACAACTGCAAAGGCTAAGAAATCAGCAAAAGAATCTCCAAAGAAAATTAGTAAGGCGGCAAAAACTACAGCTTCAAAAGCGAAGAAGGCAGTTAATGATGCAGGTAGAAAAGGTGGAACGATTAAAGTTCCAAAGAGCGTAAACCAGATGGATTGGATGAAGCGCTTGAGAAATCGTTGAATTCAGTTATCTGCAATCACAATAAACAAAAGCCGATTGGCTTAGTTATCTATTATGCCGAGGCGTAAGTACGGAAAATTACGCAAAACGGTTGAATTGCCCGCAAAAGAAAATTGTTCACGCTGCCGCTCTGGAAAATACTGTCCAATAGTAGGTCATGTTGGTCAACAAGTACTTCCCCGTAGAGAATGGTCTGGGCCTGAATCAATCTCCAAGCGAAAACAAAAGCGTAATTGAATCAAATTCCGACTGAACTTGTCGTCGGTGTTGTTTCGATTAATTCTTCAACATCTTGTTGTTGTTGTGCCGCTTCTGCTTCAATGGTCTTTCGAGTTGACTGAGCGCGGTGATATACTTCGCGTAGAGTTTGGTCTGAGATGTCTAGGTAATGTCGTGTTGTTGCAATGCTAGAGTGGCCTAACAACCTTTGAATTGAAACAAGGTCAGCCCCTCTTTCAAGCAATCCAGTAGCAAAATTATGCCTCAATACATGCGGCGTTAGTTTTCCTTTCGGAATTGAAGATTCAACGGCCAAGGTGTCCATCAGTCTTTGCACTCCACGTGGCTGTAATCTTCTGCAACGAGTATTGAGTAAGAATGCTAACTCAGTTTTTGCAGCTCTTTCATTTCGTATTGGCAGCCATGCTCTGATTCGTTCAAGTGTTCTATCTGTGAATAAAACGAGGCGATCCTTTTCGCCCTTTCCTTCAATAACTTTAGCTGAACCATCTTCAAAATCAATATCGCCAATGTCCAGATTACAAATTTCACTGACGCTCAAACCGGGATCTAATAGCATCACGAGTACCAATGATGCTACAGCGTTTTCACTTAACCGAGAAGCCTCCAAGACCATTGATAATTCACTTCGAGATAATACTCTTGGCAATCTCTTTCCAGTCTTCACTCTCCCAATATGGTCTGGCCATATTTGCCCAAGCCATTTCATCAAATGTTTTGCTGCAGCGAGTTTTGCATTGAAAGTGGTAGGTCTCAGTTCAATTTGAGTGTGAACCCAACGGTCAATCCTACCATTGAGCGGTTCCATTCTCGCTGCCAGTTCAAGAATTGTAAGTGTGTCATAATCTTGTTGTGATAGTATGTTTTCTCCAGGCAATGTGGTTTCTATCAAACTTCTAAGATGGCACATGTAATTTCGGCGTGTATTTTCAGACTTATTTTCAACACGTAATTGCTGTTGATAACAACTAATCCAATCAAGGTCTTGCAAGTGAAATAATCGGTTTGGAAGACTTAGCGATTCAGCATCCAATCTTAGTTGGCTTGGCTTTATTGCTTTGCGTGACCGCATCTTTCTTCCTCCGCGTTTTTTTGGCGAAAATCGCCTACCGCCGAAGCGGCCGTACATCCCATTTGCCCCTAAGAGCATTAAGGAGGACAATGACCTCTCATAAGAAGCCACCGCGCGCAATCACCAAATTTCACTATACCGTTTGTCGGATAATATTGGCAACGCTGTATTAAGAAATCGGAAGACACTGAACAAATAATATCAAATTTGACAATTATTCTACGCCATTCGGCGCATCTCGGTTTCCTTCAACAGCATTTTCATCCGTATATTCACCGATTGCTTGTTTTAAAGATGAGCGAAGTTCAGTAAGTTCACCATAGCAAATTAGAATATCAGCGTATCTTAATTGTAATTCTGAATCAGGATTCCAAATCAGAGAATTATCTCTTGATAATGCAAATACAGGAACGGATTCACTTGCTTTGAATAAGTCGGATAATCGCTCACCAACGAGATTTGGATGATTTCTAATTTGAAGTGACAGAACACCTTGTCCTGGAATCGTACGCATTAATTGGTCTAAATCCA